>Ga0136556_1001558_pt1 | contig 11349 bp, 11 predicted proteins | sample AntRauTorckE6831_FD_104780 | JGI IMG/M metagenome (GOLD analysis project Ga0136556, IMG submission 104780) | Saline lake microbial communities from Rauer Islands, Antarctica - Metagenome Torckler E6 #831 | ecosystem: Environmental > Aquatic > Non-marine Saline and Alkaline > Saline | place... | reverse complement strand
GCTGCACGCGAATTTTCCAGCCATGGTTAACCCATAAGCTGTCGTTTAAATCGGTTTGCTCTCCCTTTTCATAAATTTCTTCTTGCCAGCGCTTCAGCTCTTTCTGCAGAAGCTGATCGGCAAGTGTTTCTTTAGCGTTCAATATTTTTTGCGCCAATGCAGAATCACTGGTGGAAGTAAGCACCACCGACCACTGGTCTTTATACCACTGATTGTTTAACGGAAAAGCAAAGCTATTGCCGTTCCTTACCTCATCTTCAACCTCCTCACTTAAAAGTGCCCGTACAAATTCTGCGGTATTAGTACTATCGGTGATGGGTGCGGCAATGATAATATTTTTGTTCTTTCGAAGGTTTTCGAGTGCATTATTATTTTCAAAATCACGGAACCGAAGATCCATTAATGGTTCATAACCGGGGAGCGTAAAAATTCCCTGAGAATAGACTTCACGAATGGCATTTGCCGTTTCACTATTCCACTGTGTGGAATCCATCACCACAATGGCGTTGCCAAGCTGTCCCTGCGCTTTGGGCCTGTAATCACCCCCGCAATTTATTGCGAACATTGCAGTTACAATAATTAATAAAAAAGTTAATGAACGCATCATATCATTCTTTTAGTTGATGTTATTCTTTACCATACTTCAAGTGTTTAACAAAATCAAATACATTTTCTTTCCATCCTTCATCAGGATAATTTTCTCTGATAGTGTTGATTAGTGCACTGCCGACAATAAAACCGTCTGCATGCTCCGCTATTTTTTGTGCATCCTCGTATGATTTAATACCAAAGCCAATCATGGTTGGGTTTTGGGTGATGTTTTTCTGCACCCGTTCAATAAAACGGTTAACCGAACGCGAAACTTCATCGCCCTCTCTGGCGCCGGTCACCCCGGTTACCGATACACAATAGACAAATCCTTGCGATTTTGAGTCAATAAACTGCATGCGTTTATCCGTGGTATTGGGTGCAACCAAATATACTAACGCTAAGCTTTTGGCTTTAGCATGATCTTCTAAAATATGGCTTTCTTCAGGGGGCAAATCCGGGATGATAAGACCATCCACCCCCGCTTCAGATGCATTTTCGCAAAACTTCTCTATTCCAAAACGCATTATTGGATTTAAGTAGCCCATAAGAATGATAGGAATCTGCGATTGCTCGCGAACCTGTTTAACCATATCAAAAATGCGCTGCATGGTGATGCCGTTTTTTATGGCTTTGTTGCTGGAATATTGAATGGTGGGCCCGTCGGCCAGCGGATCGCTGAACGGCATGCCCAGCTCAATAAAATCAGCGCCGTTGGCTTCCATACCTAAAATAAGATCTACCGTAGATTCCAGATCCGGATAACCGGCCGTGAGGAACAGGCTCATTATTTTAGAGTCGTCGGTGTGATCTTGGAAAAGCTTTTTTATTCTATTGTGTTGAATTGTTTTAGTCATTACTAATAGTCGTGAGTTTTGAGTTCTGAGTTTTAAGCTGCGTGGAACTAAATATTAGTCGTTACTCATTACTCCTCAATATTTTAATTCTCTGCGAATCTCTGTGTCTCCTCTTTTGCTGTGATAAGCGTTCACGCTTATCACTTTACGTTTGATTCTCCCAAAGAAATAGCGGTCATATATTATTAGCTATCGTGCCCATATCCTTATCACCGCGGCCGGAACAGTTCACAATTACAATTTCATTTTCAGAAGTTTCCGGCATCAGTGTTTCCAAATACGCCAGCGCATGCGCTGTTTCTAAAGCCGGTATGATGCCTTCTTTTTCGGAAACTAACTTCACGGCAGCCATCGCCTCATTATCATCTATGGGATAGTACTGCACTCTTTTGGTGTCAAACAGATGCGCATGCTCGGGACCAATACCGGGGTAGTCCAGTCCCGCGCTGATGGAGTGTGCCGGCTGCACCTGTCCTTCGCCGTTATGCAGTAGGTAACTGAGTGATCCGTGCAGTACGCCATGGGTGCCGCGGCTGAGCGTTGCCGCCGTTTTATCAGTATCCACGCCATGCCCGGATGCCTCCAGGCCAATCATGGTTATGTCTTCATCATCAATAAACGGGTGAAAAAAACCGATGGCGTTAGAGCCACCACCCACGCATGCCAGCAGATAATCAGGATTTTTATTTTCTATTGCTAAAATTTGATCTTGCGTCTCCTGCCCTATTACCAAGTGAAAATTGCGTACCATCATGGGGTACGGATGCGGGCCTACCACCGATCCGATCACATAAAAAGTATCATCAACATTGGTTACCCAATCGCGTATGGCTTCATTGGTGGCGTCTTTCAGCGTTTTAGAACCGCTTTCAACGGAACGCACTTCAGCGCCCAACAGCTGCATTCGGTCAACATTCAGCTTTTGCCGGCGCATATCTTCTTCGCCCATATACACAATGCATTGAATGCCAAACTTAGCGCAGGCCGTGGCGGTGGCTACCCCGTGCTGTCCCGCACCGGTTTCTGCAATAATGCGCTCCTTGCCCATATATCGGGCCATTAATACCTGCCCAATTGCATTGTTGATTTTATGTGCCCCGGTATGGCAAAGATCCTCGCGTTTAAGATAAATCTTTGCTTTCCCGTAGTGCTCGGTCAACCGGTTCGCGTAGGTCAGTTCCGTTGGACGACCGACATATTCTTTTAGCAGACTCCGAAACTCATTTTGAAAATCCTCATCATCCCAAGCGTTTTCATAAGCGGTTTCCAAATCTTCAAGCGCAGGGATCAAAATTTCGGGCACAAATTTCCCTCCGAATTGGCCGTAATATCCTTTCTTATTTGGTAGATCGTATTTCATTTTTCTAAATTATTTGATTTATAAACAATTCAAACAGCTATCAGTTTTCAACAAAAAAATCTATCACTGAAAGCTGACAGCTGACGGCTCACAATTCACCCATTTCCTGTTCTTCCCAGATATCCTGCATCTCATTCATAAACGCTTCAATTTTATCGAATGATTTTTGTCCGGGCTCGCTTTCCAGGCCGCTTGATACATCCACAGCATACGGATGAACGGTTTTGCAGGCTGCCCGAATATTCCTGCTATTTAAGCCCCCCGAAAGAAAAAAAGGAATATTCCCGCTAATCTGCTGCAGTAAATCCCAGTCAAAAGTTTGACCCGTTCCGCCCCACTTGCCCTCAACCTTTGTATCAAAAAGCAAGTAATCAACATGCGTTCGGTATGGCGCGATCTGGTTTTCGAGTGAATCAGCCGTCGTCTCATTTGATACATGCATAACCTTAACCACCGGCTTCTCTACCAGTTCGCAATATTCAGGCGATTCATTACCATGCAGCTGAACCATATCTACACCTGTTTGGCGGGCCAGCATATTTACATCATCCAGCGGTTGGTTCACAAATACGCCCACGCACTCGGGTCCTTCAATCCAATTGATGATGGCCCCCGCTTTGGCCGGCTCAATATACCGCGGACTTCCCTCATAAAATATAAATCCCATATAATGGGCCAGCGCACCCGATACAAAGCGGGCGTCGGGCAGGTTGGTCAAACCGCAAATCTTAACATTTGTACGTGCTTCTTCGTTGGCAAACATAAATTATTTATCACTTTCAGTACAACCCCCGCCCCGACAGCCGTCGGGACACCCCCTTTGTTAAGGGGGGCTCTCTAAAGTCCCCTCTATCACCTATCCCTTTGGGAAAAGAGATGGCCTCCGTGCGGGTTCCGCGGAGGTCGGGGTGTGTTTATTCTTTTAAATCTTTTTCTATTAACTTGTTTAATTCATCAAGCATCTGCTTTACCGCCAACCCCGGATTATCCTGGCGCATAAAGTATTCTCCAATCAGTGCGGCATGGATACCTTCATCATACAGCAACTTTAAATCTTGGGCGCTGTTCAAACCGCTTTCAGAGACTAAAACAGTTCCTTTCGGGGCAGACTGAAGTAAGGTAATGCCGCGGTGAACATCAACCTCAAAGGTATGCAAATCGCGGTTATTCGCTCCCATAATTTTAATCTGTTCAAAGTTCAGATATTTAAGATCCTCCTCGGAATAACATTCCACCAGACACTCCAGCTCAAGTTCATCTGCGGCGTGATGCAGCTCCTGCAGTTGGTGCCCGTCGGTGATGGTGGCAATAAGTAAAATGGCATCAGCTCCAAAGGCACGGGCTTCTTTAATCTGGTATGGATCAATGATAAAGTCCTTGCGCAGCAATGGAATATCCACTTCATTGGAAGCTATTTGGAGATACTTCAAGCTACCTTTAAAAGCAGGTTCATCCGTCAGCACCGAGAGTGCGGCGGCTCCACCCTTTTGATATTGGGCGGCAATTTTTTGAGGATCAAAATCTTTTCTGATCAACCCCTTGGATGGCGACGCTTTTTTAATCTCTGCTATAATGGAAACCGTATCCTCAACCGAAAGAGCTTTTGCCAGTGAACGCCGCGGACGCTCATATTCTTCGTGCGACTCAAAATCAGAAAGCAAAACCTTCCGCTTTCTTTTTTTTATATCGATAGCGGTTTGTTCTACAATTTCTTCTAAAATAGTTGCCATGTCATGAAATATGCATTGCATCATTGGTTGCTTCGCTCATTCGGTTCAGTGCCTTCAGCGCTGCACCAGAGCCTATACTTTCAACCGCCATTTGCTTGGCCTCTTCCAGACTTTCTGCCTTGCCGGATACATGGATACCAAAAGCTGCATTTAACAGCACAATATTCCGCTGCGGTTCTTCGGCTTCGTTCTCCATGATTGAACGGATGATATCCGCATTAAAGAAAGCATCACCGCCCTGTAGCTGCTGCAGGCTGGCCGGCTCAAAACCGAGGGAAGCCGAATCAAAGGGCGGCCGTTCTTTAACCGTGCCGTCTTGGAGTTCAAATACAAAAGTAGGTGCACTCAGGCTGAATTCATCCAAACCATCCCTGGCATGTACGCTGTACACGTGATCTACATCAAGATCGGCCAGGATTTCGGCAATCTGCCGGGCCGTGCGCTTATCAAAAGCGCCCACCACCTGTCGACGTACCCCGGCGGGGTTTAACAGCGGACCCATGGTATTAAAGAACGACCTGATGCCGAGAATTTGGCGGGCCGGCATTACGTGCTTCATCGCCGGATGGAAATTGGGTGCAAACATAAAGGCCATTTGGGTTTCCCGGTAGACCTTTTCAATCTGTTCTTTCTGCAAGGTAGCTACAATGTCGAGGGCCTCAAGCACGTCGGCGCTGCCGCTTTTACTGGAAATACTGCGATTCCCGTGTTTAAGCACCGGTACCCCCGCACCGGCTACCACAAACATGGAGGCCGTTGAAATGTTGAAGGTGCCGGAATTATCTCCGCCCGTTCCACACAGATCAACGGCGCCTTCTACGTCCACATCGGGGCTGATAGCTGCTTCGCGCATCACCCGCACAAAGGCCGTAAATTCTTTGATTGTTTCACCCTTGGCCCGCATGCCCAGCAGAAAAGCGCTGGTCTGCTCGGCTTCTACTTCCCCGTTGATGATTGCTTGCAAGGCTCCCCGGGCTTCCTCAGGTGTTAAATCCTGCCGCTGCGCCAGTTTTTCAAGTATATTTCGTATATCAGTCATAACAAAGAATGAGTGTCATCCTGTCCACCGGCTGGCGGATCAGAATCTCGTATAGCCATGTACTTTGAAATAGTTAATCGTTTTGAACAACGCTAAAGTTTTTTCGAGATCCCGCATCAAGTGCGGGATGACAGTGTTTATAATTTTATTTACTTTCCGATTTCTTCTTAGATAATAGCTCTTTTCTGCATTTCGCAATCCAGTTGGCAATAAGCTTTTTACCGGCTGTTGTCAACAGACTCTCCGGGTGAAACTGAATGCCTTCGAGCGGTAAGCTGCGGTGACGAATGCCCATAATCACCTCGTCTTCGCTACGGGCCGTTATCTCAAATTCATCAGGAATTCTATCGGAATCAAGTACCAACGAATGATAACGTGTGGCCGTAAAGCCATCCTCAATACCGCCGAATATGCCTTTGCCGTCGTGGTGAATGGTTGAGGTCTTCCCGTGCATGAGCTTGGGAGCGTGAACCACCTTCCCCCCATACACTTCCCCAATAGCCTGATGCCCCAGGCAAACACCTAAAATTGGTGTATGTTCGGCAAATTTGCGAATGATATCACCTGTTATACCCGCATCTTTGGGGCGGCCAGGACCAGGTGAAATAAGAATACCGTATGGTGCCAGCTCCTCAATTTCTTCAATAGTAATGGCATCATTCCGCACAACCTTATAATCTTCGGTATGCTCGGCCACTAAATGTACCAGGTTATAGGTAAAGGAATCGTAATTGTCGATAATTAAAATCATACCGCAGATTTATATGATTGCACTGATTTCGCTGATCGTCTTTGCATTGTTATAATTCGAATAAATCAATTTATAGTTTATTTAATCTGTGTAATCCCTTAATCAAGAAAATCAGCGATCCGATTTTATGATGCCGGCCGCTTTGCGTATGGGCTCCATCACGCTTTCCGCTCGTTTCCGTGCTTTCTTTCCTCCTTCCTTAAGCACATCGCGAACATATTCCATATCCTTTTCAAGTTCTTTCCGCTTTGCACGGGCTTCGGCAAAGTAATTTTCAATCAGCGCTAAAAGTTCCTTTTTTGCGTGGCCATACCCGTACCCACCGGCCTGATACTTCCCTGCTATTTCTTTTTTCTTTTCTTCGCCCGCAAATAATTTAATAAGAGCAAAAACATTGCATGTTTCCGGGTCTTTGGGTTCATCCAGCGGAGTTGAATCTGTTTCGATGGACATCACCTTCTTTTTAAGAATTTTACCCTCATCAAAGATGCCAATGGTATTTCCGTATGATTTGCTCATTTTTCGTCCGTCAACGCCCGGCACCACCGCCACCGATTTCACAATGTGCTCTTCCGGCAGTTTTAGCAGTTGGTCTCCATAGGTATGATTCAGCTTTCCGGCCAAATCGCGGCAGATTTCGATGTTCTGCTTTTGATCTTGCCCTACCGGTACTAAATCAGAGTTGTAAATCAAAATATCAGCCGCTTGCAAAATGGGATAGGTAAAAAGCCCGATATTGGCATTCATTCCCTGGGCAACTTTATCTTTGTAGGCAACGCCTTTTTCCATCAGGCTCACCGGGCAAAGAGTACCTAAAATCCATGCCAGTTCGGTGACTTGGGGGGCATCACTCTGCAAAAAGAAAGTGCATTTCTCAGGGTTCAACCCCAACGCCAGATAATCGAGGGCGATGTCATAGCTGTTCTGGCGCACTTCATCTCCATTATTTACGGAAGTGAGCGAATGATAATTGGCAATAAAATAGAAGGCATCGCCTTTCTCTTGCATGGCTATATGCTGACGAATAGCGCCAAAGTAATTGCCGATATGCAATTTCCCGGAAGGCGTTATGCCCGATAAAATGGTTTTCATAAATCAATTATTTTAATGGAACACGGATGACACGGTTTTTAGCAGATTCACACAGATTATTTTATATCTGTGAAGATCAGTTTAATCCGTGTTCTTTTTTTATCCGTGTCCTATTTCTAAAGCCACACTCAACGCTTCCACAAGTGCCGCTGCTTTATTTTTCGTTTCAATAAATTCGGTTGCCGGGTTACTGTCGGCAACAATGCCGGCCCCGGCCTGAATATACACCTTGTTTCCGGTAACCACCATCGTTCGGATGGCGATACAGGTATCCATGTTACCGGAAAAATCAAAGTAACCTACCGCACCGGCGTACGGGCCGCGTTTGGTGGTTTCCAATTCATCAATGATTTCCATGGCGCGTATTTTCGGCGCTCCGCTCACCGTCCCGGCCGGGAAAGTCTGCATCAATGCATCCACCGATGTTCGGTTATTGGCCAGCAGCCCATTCAACTCCGATACTATATGCATCACATGCGAATATCGTTCCACCACCTGGTTGCGAACCGGGTGAACCGTTCCGGGCTGGCAGACGCGCGACAAATCATTCCGGCCTAAATCAACCAGCATTAGGTGTTCCGCAATTTCTTTGGGATCGTTTTTAAGATCTTTTTCTAAATCTTCATCTTCTTTGGCAGTTTTGCCCCTTGCCCGCGTACCTGCAATCGGCATCAGTAACGCTTTTCTATCCTGCACGCGCACCAGTACTTCCGGTGACGACCCCACCAAGGCCATCTCTCCAAAATCCAGGAAAAATAAATACGGCGACGGGTTCACCATGCGCAAGGCTCGATACAGCATAAACCGGTCGCCGGCAAAATCAGATTCAAATCGCTGCGAGAGCACTACCTGAAAAATATCCCCTTCATAAATATACTCTTTGGCTTTTTTCACGCTTTCCTCAAAAACCTGCCGGCTTACATTGCTTTTCAGAGCATTCGGGTTTAGAGAAAAAGAATCTGTTGGCCGGGGTTGATGGAAAACCAGATCCTCGAGTTCATCCAGCCGTTCTTGGCCATCGTTGAACTGCTTTTGAGCAGATCTCTCGTGCTCTTTTGGAAATACTGTTTTAATGATAATTACCTGCTGCTTAACGTGATCAAAAGCAAAAACCTCATCATAAAAAGCCCAAATGGCGTCGGGCAGTTTTAAATCATCCGTGGGTTGATTCGGAAGTTTTTCAATATCACGGACGGTATCATAGGATGAAAATCCTACTGCCCCGCCGGTCAGCCTTGGCAGCTCAGAAATTTCGGGTTCATTGTAAGCGGTAGTCAAATCTTTAAGCGCCGAATAATAATCCTGCTCCAGCTTCTTTTCGGAACCTTCATCAACGCGAAGAGTGGTAACTCCCTGCTCATATTTCAGCACTTTATACGGGTTGCGTCCTATAAATGAGTAGCGCGCCAGCTGCTCGCCGCCCTCCACTGATTCAAGCAGAAAGGGGTACCGGGCATCCTCCCGCAAGCTCAAGAACAGCGATACCGGCGTAAGGGTATCCGCCATCAGCCGGCGATACACCGGGATAGCCGAATAACCTTGGGCATATTTTGTGAACGATTTTAAATCCATGATTAATAACAATAAAAAAGCCCGCTTCAGTATCCTGCAGCGGGCTTGCCGTATAAAAAGTTTCTTAACTGATCACACCTTAGCCACTGCTTCATTTAATGGAAGGCACCACCAATTGGTTGCATGTGTTAAGGTGTTTTTCATGACAAAACGAAGATACAATGCAGGGTTGGTAAAATCAACTATCCTGTATTATTCAAAAATTATATTTTGAATTAATATAGTCGTCTATAATCTAATTCAGAGCTTTATATTTTTTTAAAATTGTCCCGGCGGGACATGATATTGGAAAAAAAACAAAACCCCAAGACAGGCGTTCCGTCAGGTACGCCATGTATTCATGACCAGGTCTTTCGATCACGCACTCATATTCCGTACCTGACAGCACGGCGGTTTATGGTATCATCAAATGCTACCGGTATTACGTCCCTAACGGGACGGATGATTAAACTGGGAGTCTGCCTGCCGAAGCTTTTTTAGCGTAGGCATGGCTACTTCGGCGAAGTGGGCCTTTGTGCATAGGTAAGGCTTTGTCCACAACTTCCCGTAATATCGGAAGGTGGTGAATAATACAGGTTAAGGCGATAATGAATTTCCATTTAATCATTTTTAAATTGTTGCATCAGGTTCATCGCCAAAGCGATTATACCAAAAGTTTTGCGCTCCTAAAGCGATTCCTTTTAGAATGAAAGCAGAAAAAACGATCATCAACCCAATTTCCCAAAAGATGGCAATTAAGATGCCATAAAAAATAAACAGGTAAAGGCGACCTTTATATTTCTTGAGCGACTCACGATCAAATGAAGGCACCTTGTCGAAAGGAATGGTGCTTACCATCAGAAAAGAAAGCATAATAATCATTGGAATCAGGATGGTGTTGATGCCGTTTTGGAAGCCCGAAAACCATTCCAGTCGGTTATAAAAGGTTAGATAAAATGCCGAAATCATAATTGCTTGGGCCGGTATAGGCAATCCGCGAAAATAGTTACCCCGGTCGCTTCCCGCCGAGTGGGCCTCCACGTTGTAGCGTGCCAATCGTACAGCTCCACACAAAGGCGGCAATGCACTTAGTATAAGACCTATAAATGGCATTTCGTTTAATCCAAGCGCATAAAGCATAAAGCCTGGCGCGACGCCAAATGATACCACATCACAGATGGAATCGAGTTCAATACCAAACTGACTGGTGGCATTGGACAGACGAGCCATAAAACCGTCGAGCGCATCAAACAAGCCTGCGGAGACGATCAGCCAGGCACCAAAAAATAGACGCCCTTCGGAAATGCTAAGGATTGCTAAAAATCCGCAAAATAGATTCATCAGCGTAAAAAAGCTGGGCACCACAATACGCGGAATCGGTTTGCGCTTGGGCTTATCCCTCTTCTTTCGTCGGCGCTTAAAACGCTTCCATTTTTGAATAGGATATTTCATGATCGGATGCCAGATGCCAGATAGCGGAAGGCGGATTTATCTGCTATCCGCAATCCGGTATCTTAAGCATTCATTTTAGTATTAACATTTAAAATAAAATATAGCTATGATATTTTGATGCGGCCAAGTACCGTTTCTCCGCCCACCATACGGTCGCCTTCCTCTACCCTAACCTCTACCTCAACTGGTACAATTATATCCATTCTGGAGCCAAACTTCATTATTCCAAAGCGATCGCCGGCCTTAACCTCGTCTCCCTCTTTCACACGATAAACAATGCGGCGGGCCATAAAGCCGGTAATTTGCCTGAAAAAAACTTTGGTTCCGGAGGGATGCAATATGCCAAAATCCGCCCGCTCGTTCATCGAGGACGCGCGATGATCCCACGCCATCAAATATACGCCGGGATTATACTTCACATATTCTATGGTTCCCCCTGCGGGCAAACGATTTACGTGTACATCAAGGGGTGATAAAAAAATGCTTATTTGGGTTGCTTTACCTTTTATATAAATTGGTTCTTCAACCTCTTGTATGGATACAATTTTACCGTCGGCCGGTGACAATATAAGGTCCTCATCATCAGCGATGTTGCGATCAGGATCACGGAAAAAAAGCGTAATGGATACAACGAAAAGAAAGGCTACTGCATAAAGTATGTAAGCCGAAAAGCCTCCGATCAAAAAGCCTATAACAGCTAAAACCAGAGCTAACACAACAGCTCCTATTATGTTTGAATAACCGTCTTTAGCTATAGTCATTAAAACTGGCGAAGAATATCGTTAAAAGTAACAAAGATAAAGAGCGCGATAATGAGAAAAAATCCGATCTGTTGCAGCGCCATGCGCACCTTTTCAGAGGGCTCGCGGCGGGTTATACCTTCATATAGCAAAAACACGACGTGCCCGCCGTCCAGCACGGGGATAGGC
>Ga0136556_1001552_pt1 | contig 11370 bp, 9 predicted proteins | sample AntRauTorckE6831_FD_104780 | JGI IMG/M metagenome (GOLD analysis project Ga0136556, IMG submission 104780) | Saline lake microbial communities from Rauer Islands, Antarctica - Metagenome Torckler E6 #831 | ecosystem: Environmental > Aquatic > Non-marine Saline and Alkaline > Saline | place... | reverse complement strand
TCTGGCTTAGATTTAATCCTACCTTTTAAATTTCTTTTGTATATTTAAGGCAATAAAAAAGCTTCCGGCCGTTCAAAACCGGAAGCTTTTCTTTAGGGCATTGAATGCAATAAAGCATCCAAAGGGTAATCTTAGAAAGCTTATTATTACTACGCTTTTAGTGCAATAAAGTTGCAGACGAAATTATTTCTTGATTCGTTTATTAAGGCTACATTCTATTTTTAATTCAATATTTATTCAGCTTCAGTATGTTTAGATCCGGAAATCCTACACTTAGCGAAAAAATTTTCAACCAAAATGGTGAATCCCTGACGACCGGAGAGGCCATGACGGTCAGTGGAACGGTGAATAAAATTGGTATTCTGTTCCTCTTGGTTCTTATAGGGGCATCTGTCAGCTGGTATATGCCATCATCCATATTGATGTGGGGCGGAGCCATAGGGGGTTTTATAGTTGCCCTGATTACCATATTTAAAAAAGAATGGGCGCCGATAACGGCCCCGCTTTATGCCGGACTTGAAGGATTATTTCTTGGAGCCATATCAGTAATGTATGCCGATTTGTACTACGAAGGCATCGTTACTACGGCCGTAGCCCTTACGATGGGTATATTTGCGGCTATGCTCATGATTTATCGCTCCGGCTTGATTGAGGTTACCCAAAAGTTTAGAATGGGAATAGCAGCGGCTACCGGAGGTATATTTTTGGTTTATATAGCCACCTGGGTTTTAAGTTTTTTTGGCATAAATGTAGGCCTCATAACCGGTACCGGTATTTGGGGCATCGGGTTCAGCTTACTTATTATAGTCATTGCTGCTTTAAACTTGGTGCTTGATTTTGACCTGATTGACCGAGGCGCAGCACAGGGTGCGCCCAAGTATTTTGAATGGTACACAGCCTTTGGACTTATTGTAACGCTGGTTTGGTTATACATAGAAATTCTGCGACTACTCGGCAAGCTTCAGCGGCGATAAATGCCAATCTCATTAAGGAACAAAAGTTTCATCACCAATGAAAAAGCTTGGCGTATTTATTCTTTTTTTAGCCGTTGTGGCAGCCGTGGCCGGCTCACGATGGATGCGATTAAATAATCCTGATGCGATACACGCAGGCGAAAAAACCGATCTTTATTTAAAAGAAAAAGTGAGCTTATCTGAACTATCTGTAATTCTTGATGATTCGTTGAATGCTGTTGATGATAAACACGAACTGGAGTGGGCGGCTACGCTATTGGGGTGGAAGAATTTTCAGCCGGGTCACTATAAGATAGATCACGGATTTACTTATGATGCGTTTCTATCGAAATTGGCCAAAGGAAACCAAGACCCTATTTCTTTTACCATTATTCCCGGGCAGCGCCAGCAACGTATCCTCTCCTTTTTGAGCAGTAATATGCAGTTTGACTCTTTGGCTCTCTCGCGAGCTTTAAATGATTCGTTGTTTATGGTCCGAAAAAATTTCACTCCGGAATCTATGGTAGGTCATTTTTTCCCCGCTACCTATGATATGTATTGGACCTTATCCGCTGAAAAGACGCTGGACAAAATTTTTCAGGAATTTAATCGTCAGGTGTTAGAGGCCTTGCAGAAACGCATACAGGAAGTTGATTTAACACTTTCCGAAGTGTTGGTGTTGGCATCAATCATTGAGGGCGAAGCGATACATGATGATGAAAAGCCCACCATTAGCGGGCTGTACTGGAACCGGCTCAACCGTGGTATGCTTCTTCAGGCTGATCCTACCGTGAATTATGCCGTCAACGAGCAGCGCAGGTTATACTACAAAGATTATGAGGTTGATCACCCTTACAATACTTACCAAAATAGGGGCTTGCCGCCGGGGCCTATCAATAACCCCAGTTTGAGTGCTATAAAAGCGGCATTAAATCCTGAAGAGCATGACTATTTGTTTATGGTGGCCCGCCCCAATGGCTATCATGCATTTACTGAAACCTATGCCGAGCACCAACAAAAGAGCGCAGAATGGCGCAGCTATATCGAAGAGCAGCAACGATTAAAGGAAGAGGATGGCTAAGCGTTTTATTTGGTGACGAGATCACCGGTATCGGTTACCTCTAAAATTTTTACCGCAGTATTAACATTGCCTCCCTCAAACCGGAAATCTTTTATAAGCCCGCGGTATTCAGGGTGATGGGCGATAGCTGACCGAAGCAGATCGGGGTTTCCCACTTCATCGAGGGTTTCAAGTATAAAGCGGCTTATATCGTAGCCAATTAATGAAAATTTATTGCCGGTACTATTAAAAGTACGTTCATACTCATTTTTGAACCGCGCCAAGCGACCACTGTTTCTGTTTTGATAGGAACCTTCCGTAAAATAAATGTTCAAATTACGGTATTTGTTAGACTTAAAATCGAGGTTTTGCCACTCCTGTGATCCCAGCAAAGCAATAGCATTTTCCATGACGCGCATATCATTAAGCAAAAGGTCAATAAGCGTTAAGGCTGTTCGCCCCGTAAAAGGCGCATAGACGGCATCAAGCGGGTCATCGTTAGAACCAAAATACTGGGTATATTGCGAGACTGCATAATTGCTGGATTGCAAATCTTCCACAAAATAGTGTACAATTTCAGCGCCCAGCTTTTCAGCTTCATCACGGAAGGCTTTTGCAGAAACAGCACCGCTTGTCTCTCGATTGGCCATTATAGCAAAACGTTTCATTTTAAGCTGATTAACGGCATAACGCGCCATTTGCCGCCCGTGCATACGGTATGTAGGGTTGCTCTGAAACAGGTATGAATTCTGCGCATTGATATTGGAATTGGCCAGCGGGGCCATCACCGGAATACGGTAATCGTTGGATAGCGACACCATGGGTTTGGCTTGCTCGGAAAACAACGGACCAATAATGGCATCACCATAGTAATTGTTGGAAAAATTTTCCATCATGGTGCGTAAGCCATTATTTGAAGTACCGGTGTTTGAAAAGTGGATGTATGATTGGGTACTTGCGTGATCGTCATTGTACTCCTCGGCAGCAATCATCGCGCCCAAGTACATGCCCTTGACGATATCAAATTCGCGGTCGCCGGTGTCGTAAGAGGGCAGCGCCACGCTTATATTATAGGTGGTTCCGTCAGGCGGCTGTAGCTTGGAGGTGGAGGAACCGTATTCGCTTTGATAGGCTGAAGCACTTGAAAGGGAAGAGGTATATTCTTCAGCACGATCAATCCATTTATCATTGCTCAGCTGTTCTTCAAACTGCTGGTATAGTTGCTGCGCCTGAGGGTAATCTATTTTACCCATTGCTGTTTTAAAGAGATCAAACTTTATCTCATCCTGCTCAATTTTTTGCATGGCATCAAAACGCTGATCCCCGCTCAAATAATTTAATAATTGAGAATACAGACGCTCCGCTTTTTGGCCCAGTTCTTCAGAGCCATAGATCTGCTGAAGTTCAAATAAATAGCTTAATGCGTTGCTGAATCGCTTTTGTTGGAAATTAATGAGCGCGGACGTATATCGTGCTTCATCCAGCAACTGGCGGGGGGCATCTGAAGAAATATTATTAAGGTTGGCCTGCGCTACCGGGTATTGCCCTAAGGCATAAAAACTTTTCCCGGCAAATAAATAGCCTTCATTACTTTTAAGGTCGCTGAATACCGATACAGCCTGCTCATAATTTTTTTGCTGGTAGTAGCGTAATCCTTCATCAAAATTTTGTGCTTGCAGCAGGGTGCCAGCAGTTGTGATAAGAAAGAGGGGTATTAAAAAGCTCTTAAGCAATGATTTCATGAATGGAGATACATTTTTATAACGGGTTGGATTAGATTTAAAAAATTCTGAATACTTTTTCATGCGCATATTAACCCACCCCTGCACCCCTCCTTAGGAGGGGACAATTCGTTTCCCCTCTTGCCTGACCTGACCAATTCGGGGAGAGGGGATTAAGGGGTATGTTACTTGCCAAATAGCTAAATAATTGTTCAATTTTTCCTTTAATGGATAACATATTATGATGACCTGCCATTAACAATACTCTAACACCTTTCCGCCAAAAATGTTCTGTTAAATCTATTCCCACTCAATGGTAGCGGGCGGCTTGGAGCTGATATCGTAGGTAACGCGATTAATTCCGCGTACTTCATTAATGATACGGTTTGAGACATGGGCCAAAAAGGGGTGAGGCAGCGCGGCCCAGTCGGCCGTCATTCCGTCAACGCTAGTAACAGCGCGCAGGGCAGCCGTAAATTCATAGGTGCGAGCATCACCCATCACCCCAACGCTTTGCACCGGCAACAGCACGACAAGGGCCTGCCAGACTTCATCATAAAGATCATTATTACGCAGCTCGGTGATGAATATATCATCGGCCTGCCGCAGGATAGTAAGCTTTTCGGGGGTTACATCAGATATAACGCGGATGCCCAGGCCGGGTCCGGGAAAAGGATGCCGTTTGATAAATTGGTCGGGTATGCCGAGTGAACGCCCCACATTGCGCACCTCATCTTTGAATAGTTCTCGTACAGGTTCAATGAGGTCCAGGTTCATTTCTTCGGGCAACCCCCCCACGTTGTGGTGAGATTTAATGGTGGCGGCCGGCCCTTTAAAAGAGATACTTTCAATTACATCGGGATAAAGCGTTCCCTGCGCCAAATATTTGAACGACTGATCGTCTTTGATAGCATCATCAAATACGTCAATAAAAATATTACCGATGATGATTCGCTTTTTTTCAGGATCAACAATGTTTTCCAAGCCCGCCAAAAATTGCTCACTTGCATCAATGCCTTGTACCGGCAGGTTCAATTCACTTTTGTAAAGTTTTAGCACTTTGTTGAATTCATCCTTGCGGAGCAGGCCGTTATCCACAAAAATGCACTGCAGCTGGTCGCCAATGGCTTTATGCACCAGCGTGGCTACAACGGTAGAATCAACGCCGCCGGATAGCCCGCATACCACACGATTTCTGCCCACGCGTTCCCGGATTTCTTTAATGGTCGATTCGATGAATGATTCAGCCGTCCAACTGCCTTTTAAAGCACAAATTTCGGTGATGAAATTTTGTAGAATTTGTTTTCCGTAAACGGTGTGCACTACTTCGGGATGAAACTGAAGGCCAAATACAGGTTTCGAATGGTGCCGTACGGCAGCTACGTGAGCATTATCGGTATGACCAATAATGTTAAAATTATCCGGCAGCTGTTTGATGTGATCCCCGTGACTCATCCACACAACGGATTCTTTGGGAATGCCCTGCAGCAATCCCTCATCGTTATCTACAATTAAATCAGAACGGCCAAATTCGCGGTGATCGGCTTGTTCTACACAGCCGGGAATTTCTTGGTGCGCCAGCAGCTGTAACCCATAGCAGATACCCAGCACAGGAACATCAAAATTTAATATTTTTGGGTTGAAGGCGGGTGCGTCATCGTCATTCACGCTTTTAGGACCGCCGGAAAGAATAATGCCGCTTGGAGGGTGGTTCTTAAATTCCTGCAGAGAAGCGTTAAAAGGATGAATTTCACAATATACGTGCTGCTCGCGAACACGTCGCGCAATGAGCTGCGTGTATTGCGATCCGTAATCTAAAATAAGTATCCACTGATCGGGCCGGTGGTGCATGGAAAATAGGTGGTTTGAAATGTAGATCGAGATTTATCTCGATTAATAACGGGCCACTCAATATGAATGTCGAGCTACACTAAAGCTGGAACAATTTTTAAGCCGTTATTTCATCATAAGCGTCGGCATCCATCAGCTCATCGAGTTCCGATTCATCGGCGATGGAAATTTTGATCATCCAGCCGTCGCCATATGGATCATCGTTAACAAGCTCCGGTTCGGCTTCAAGCTTCTCATTGACCTCAATAATTTCACCCGCAACAGGTGCAAAAAGTTCAGAAACCGTTTTTACCGCTTCTATGGTTCCAAATTCATCATTCTTTTCAAAAGCAAACCCTTCCGGCTCCAGTTCAACAAATACAATATCACCCAGCTCACTTTGGGCAAAGTCAGTAACCCCAAGGGTTGCGGTGCCCTCATCATTGGGACGAATCCATTCGTGATCTCGGGTGTATTTCAAATCGGTTGGATTACTCATAATATGATTGTTCGGGTGATTTAATTTTCAGGAATAAATTCAAATTCTTCTTCCAAATAATGGGTATTAAAAGTGCCTTTGATGAAGTTTTCATCTTCCATCAGCTGTTTGTGATAGGGAATCGTCGTTTTTACGCCTTCAACCACAAATTCCACGAGCGCGCGTTTCATTCGGTTGATGGCTTCCTTGCGGGTGGGCGCTCTTACAATCAGTTTGGCAATCATCGAATCATAATACGAGGGAATGCGGTAGCCGGCATAGGCATGGGTGTCAACGCGCACGCTGTGGCCGCCCGGAATATGAAATGACTCAATCAAGCCGGCTGAGGGTCTAAAATTATGGGCCGGGTCTTCGGCATTGATGCGGCATTCAATAGCATGTCCGCGCATTATCAGTTCTCTTTGTTCGATCTCTTTTCCTGCTGCCACTTTAATTTGTTCTTCAACAAGGTCGTAATTGGTAATTTCTTCGGTCACCGGGTGTTCAACCTGAATGCGGGTATTCATTTCCATGAAATAGAAATTGTGGTCTTTGTCCACCAGAAATTCTACGGTGCCGGCGCCTTCATAATTGACTGATTTTGCCGCTTTAATGGCTGCATCACCCATTACTTTGCGCAGTTCGGGGGTCATAAGTGGGGAGGGTGATTCTTCCAGAATTTTTTGATGCCTGCGCTGAAGCGAACAGTCGCGTTCGCCCATATGAATGACATTGCCGTGCTGGTCGCCCAAAATTTGAATTTCAATATGATGCGGATTCTGCACCAGCTTTTCGATATATACCGCCGGATTGTTAAATGATGTTTCCGCTTCTTGGCGGCAGGTGCTGTATTTATTTTTTAGATCGGCCTCTTCATCAACCCGGCGCATCCCACGTCCGCCGCCGCCGGCTGATGCTTTTATCATCACCGGATAGCCGATTTCGTCGCAAATTTCTTTGGCTTCTTCGTAGGTGTCAATTTCGCCCTCGCTGCCGGGTACCACGGGTACGTTGTTATTAATCATCGTGTCCTTGGCTACCGCTTTATCACCCATGGATTGAATCATTTCGGGTGAGGGGCCGATAAACTTCAAATCATGTTCAGAGCAAATGCGCGAAAATTCGGCATTTTCTGACAAAAAACCGTAACCGGGATGAATCGCATCGGCATCGGTAATTTCAGCGGCTGCAAGGATGCTGGGGATTTTAAGATAACTTTCTTTACTGGGCGGCGGGCCAATGCACACGGCTTCGTCGGCATATTTTACGTGCAGGCTATCTCGATCGGCGGTAGAGAACACGGCCACTGATTTAATACCCATTTCTCGGCAGGTGCGGATGACGCGAAGAGCAATTTCTCCACGATTGGCAATAAGAATCTTTTTAAACATGAAATTATGCGCTTAACCTATAATGAATAGAGGTTGTTCAAATTCAACGGCTTCTCCATCTTCTACAAGAATTTTCTTTACTTCACCGGAAAATTCCGATTCAATTTCGTTCATAATTTTCATTGCTTCTACAATACAAAGCGTCTGTCCTTCTTCAACTTGGTCGCCCACGCTTACAAAATCGTCATCATCGGGGGAGGGCGCCCGGTAAAACGTACCCACAATGGGTGATTCTAACGTTTTTCCGGAAGCCGCAGTAGTTTCTTCGGAAGAAGATTCATCGCCTGAATCTGGTGACGGGGCCGGCTGTTGGGGCTGTTGTTGGCCGGCGCTTGGAGATGAGCCCTGCTGCGGTGCGGCCGGCATCTGGTATTGCACCGGGGCAGATCCCTGAACAACGTCAGCGGTTTTCTTTACTTTTATTTTAAAATCGCCTTCCTCAATAGTGACTTGGTTCACTTCACTATCGGCAATTAAATCGAGAATTTTTTTGATTTCTTTTAAATCCATGACAGAAGTTAATTTGAATTCGCGCGTTCAATGTATTCCGATGTTCGGGTATCGACCTTAATGTCTTCGCCTTCATCGATAAAAAGGGGAACTTGAACCACGGCACCTGATTGAAGCGTGGCGGGTTTACTGCCGCCCTGAGCCGTATCACCGCGCAGGCCGGGGTCCGTCTTTTCAACCGTTGCGGTTATTTGGTCAGGCGGTTCTACGTACAATATATTTTCGTTATCGACATCAATAACAAGGGTACAGACCAATTCTTCGGCTATAAATTCAAGCTTTTTTATGCGGTCTTCTTCAACCGGAAGCTGCTCATAGGTTTCCTCGTGCATGAAGTAGTACAGGTTGCGGTCTTGATACAAAAATTGGTGAGGTTGCCGCTCTACGCGTATCTCGTGTAATTTTTCTCCCGATCGAAAAGTTTTTTCAATCGTTTTTTCATTCACCACACCTTTTAATTTTGTGCGAATAAAAGCGCCGCCTTTGCCGGGTTTTACGTGCTGGTAGTCGGTGATGGAATACAGGTCATTATCAACTTCAATGACCATTCCGGTTCTAAAATCAGATGTTGAAACTTTTGCCATATAAAATATTGTAACTGTCTAATTAATCATCAAAAATACAGTCTGCCTGTTAGTAACACAAGGGCTAAATGCCGGTATTTAACAGTATTTATCCAAATATGCCAAGTGCGCTCAAAAGATTGTACAGAATAACAATAGGGCAAATGAACATAATAAATATCTTCCAGGTTTTGCCCACAACGGTATGCCGGAAATTATCATTGCCAAGTTCGAGTTCATCAAAAGCGTTTTCGGTTTTCCAGGAATAGGCCAGGAAAAGGGATATCATAATTCCACCAAGCGGTAAACCAACCTGACTGAAAATAAAGTCAAGCGAGCCAATTAAGCTTGTCTGAAAAGAAATAATAAGTGAAATGGCCAAAATACCTCCACCAACATACAAAGCGGCCCTTTTGCGAGGCACTTTGTGCTCATCAATGGTGTATGATACCGGCACTTCAAGCAGTGAAATGGTTGAGGTAAGGGCGGCAACCGATAGTAATAAAAAGAACGTAACCCCAAATACTACACCTAATACTCCGCCCATATCATGAAATAATTGGGGAAGTACCTGAAATATAAGTGCGGGACCGGCTACAAGGTCTCCGGCTTCAGAAAAGATGGAAATTCCCTGTGCCTGGGCCATATACATGGCGGGGATGATAAGTAAACCGGCTAAAAAGGCAACAATCGTATCAACTAATGTAACAAGGCCGGCGGCTTGTGGAATATTTTCTTTGCGGCTTAAATATGATCCATAGGTGATGAGCGCGCCCATGCCCAGCGAAAGCGAAAAGAAGGCCTGACCCATGGCGGCAAACACAAGATTGGGGGTGATTTCGGAGAAATCCGGTTGCAGGTATATAGCTAACCCTTCGGCGCTGCCCGGCTGGGTGATAACGTAGCCGATGAGAATAAAGAGTACAATAAAGAGGAGCGGCATCAGCGTTTTGGTGGCTTTTTCAATGCCATCACTTACGCCCCCGCGAATGATGGAAATGGTACACCCCATAAAGGCAATAGAGAAGGTGGCATTCAACCATCCGTTCTCAACGTTGGATATCCAGTTTGCCCAGTCTGTCATGCCGGCAGCAAAGAATATTTCTTCAAACACATAGCTAAAGGTCCAGCCGGCCACAACGGTATAAAAGGAGAGAATCATCACCCCGCAAAGTACGCCCCACATACCAATGATGGGGTAAAATTTATTTGAACTGAGTGCTTTGAATGCGCCCACGGGATTTTTATCGGTGCGCCGACCAATGGCAATTTCGGCCATCATAACGGGGTAGCCAATAAGAAAACAGCAAATTAAATAGATGAGCAGAAAAGCACCGCCGCCGTTGGAAGCGGCTTCGGTAGGAAAACGCCAGATGTTGCCTAAGCCCACAGCCGAACCCGCCGCTGCTAAAATAAACCCTAACTTTGAATTCCAGTTACCGCGTGCTGTTGTATCCGATGTATCCGAATCAGCCATTTGCCACCTGTTCCGTATTTAAATTATTTTGATCATGCGCTAAGTATAACAAACTTTCCTTAAAATGTTAGCTATTTTTGAAGCGGGGAAATGTAAAATTTTAAGAATGGGATAGAAGCTTTAAAAATTTAGATTTGTGGTGAGATTGGTATCGAGCTCGTGATTCTGCGAACTGTTTGCATCACTGCACTCAATTTATGATTCGAGTGCTTTGTGAAGGTTCAAATAAAAAGTAACGTCACATTGAGCGCAACGAAGTGAAGTCGAAATATGCATGTCTTTTTCACCGATCCTGTTTTTACGATTTTGTCATGGTATTTCCATTTTGTTTAAAAAAGGCTTCGACTTCGTTCGTTAACAGGCACTGCGCTCAGCCTGACGGTTTGTATCAAGAAACGCTGTTTTCGGTGCTCTACTCCGGAAACAAAAAAAACTTATCTCGTTCCACTGCTCTGCGGTGGAACATAGTATTAGGTGTGGATTTAGAAATTGCAGCATTGGGGACCCATCTTAGCCAAAGGTATACCTGCGGTGCAATGAGGAGCCACGATCCCGAATCCTCGGGAAAAACTCTTTGATGGTTCTACAAAGCCCCCTGATCAGAGTATTGCTTCTTTGTCGAGATCAGTTTTATGGTCATAAAAAGGGAAGAAAACCGAGGATGCGTTTACATAACCGGGCTGCCGGGTGCGGCATCTGTCTCAGCAAATTTGAGGGTGCCATCGGCTTCTTCAGCCATTAAAATCATTCCGTTGCTTTCCACCCCCATAAGTGCTTTCGGTTCAAGGTTGGCTACCACACAAACGGCTTGCCCGCTAAGTGCGTCAGCCTCAAAATCATTGGCAATACCGGAAACGATGGTTCGCTTTTCAAAGCCCAGGTCCACCTCAATTTTCAGCAATTTGTTGGACTTCTCAATTTTCTGGGCTGATATAATTTTGCCCGCCCGAATATCGATGTCCATAAAGTCTCCAAAATCAATAGAATCCTTAAGCGGCTCATATTCTATTTCATCATGCTGTGCGGCCGATTGCTCCTCAAGTTTCTGTAGCTGTTTATCCACGATATCGTCCTCAATTTTATGAAAAAGTATTTCTCCTTTGTGTATTTCCTTGCCAACGTCGAGCACTGATGCTGAGACCTGATCCCATGAAATCTGATCTTTAAGTCCGAGCTGCCTACGCAGTTGGTGCATTTTTTGGGGCATCACGGGATCAAAAAGCACCGCCAGTGCTGCACTTAGCTGCAAGCATACATGCAGTGTGTTTTTACAAGTAGACATATCTTCGTTACGCGTGTGCCAGGGCTCCATTTCAGTAAAATATTTATTGCCGATGCGCGCCAGCTGCATCGTTTCGGCAATGGCTTCACGCATTCGATAAGCATT
>Ga0136556_1001548_pt1 | contig 11384 bp, 12 predicted proteins | sample AntRauTorckE6831_FD_104780 | JGI IMG/M metagenome (GOLD analysis project Ga0136556, IMG submission 104780) | Saline lake microbial communities from Rauer Islands, Antarctica - Metagenome Torckler E6 #831 | ecosystem: Environmental > Aquatic > Non-marine Saline and Alkaline > Saline | place... | reverse complement strand
TGATGTATTGGCTTTTAGTATTACCTTTTCGCCTGTATTTCTGCTTGTCAATCTTACGTGTGTCATCTTAGTTCCTTTCTTTAGTTGTTTACAGTATCATTGTATCAAACATATTCTATTATGTCAAGTACTTTATGCATTAATATATATATTCATCTGTAATAATCTTTATTATGTCAATCTATGCATACAATGCACAATTCCGGCGTGCGAAGTTAAACCAAACCTACTTATCCAGCCATTACAAGAATGCTATTATAAGTATATGAAAGACTTACAAAAGATAGACGATAGACCACTAACAGCACAAGAATTATCTTTTAGCCATTTGATAGCTAGAGGGTTATCACTTACTTCAGCATTCAGGAAGTCTTACCCTGAAAAGTGTGAACGTAAAGCAGATTATACAATCAGAAGATATGCAAGTGACTTATACGCAAATGCAAACATATCAACAGAGGTAACAACCTATCAACAGCGTACAGCACACATGGCAAGGCTCGCAGAAGATAGAATTGAACAGATACTAACAGATGATGACAGCATGGCAAAAGGTAGTAAAGTTGCAGACGTGGCTATGTTTATGTACGACCACGCTAACGGAAAAGCTACTCAGAAAGTACAACATAGTGGTGTGTTTGTATCTGTTAATTACGACTTATCAGGCAATAATGAAGAAGTACCAGCAGAGATATTAGAACAGTTAGAAGATGAGCCAACCAAAGAAAAATAAATACAAATGCCTACCCCCCCCCACCTCTGTTAGTTCTCAAGACACTGTGTAAATCTATATATATATGTGTGAACGTAGGAGAGTATCTAGTCACACGTCCACTACTACACGTAAGGTATTTTTTTAATTTTTATGTACATAAGGGTTGTGTACATTTTGTACATAGTGTACATTGTGTACATGATATATAACATTGCAGAGTTCAGGCGTGGTATGAGGGAAGCATTTGATGTGGCTGATACTATGCCAGTATTTATTAAAAGACACGATAAGGTGTACATGCTTCGGCTTACCCCCCACGATAAAGTGCCAGTAGTTGAATTAGATACTACTGAGATAAGTAGCAATATACGTCCTGATATAAAAAATATCGCTTTGCCTGACGGCAAAAAGACTATCGTGTTTGCGAGTACACCAGTTGGTGAGAATAGGTTTTTTGGTGGTGAGTTAAACGCTATGGCTAATACTGATGAGTTTGATGTGGCGGTGGAAGCTGGTGTGTCTTTACCTAAATGTTGCACGCTTAAAAAGCCTTGCCAGCACTGGCAATGGAATGAGGACGAGTGGATTAATAGTATCTCCGGCGAGAGTAAGGACGCTGAATGAAAAAATGGTTTGAGTATTCTAAATATAATTGGTCTGAAAAGGATCATTGTTGGTATCGCTATCTTCAGATAAACATACCACTAGGAAAAATATTAACGTATCAAGAGAGGAATAAAAAATGAATATCTACAAAGACACTGAAGCACGAAAGAATGTACTAGAGGGGGCTGAACTTATATATGAGCCAGTTAAAACTACTCTAGGACCAAAAGGTAGGAATGTGCTGATTAAGGATAAGTTTGGTAAGTTTACTGTCACCCATGACGGCGTGACTGTTGCCAAGTCTATTCAGTTAAAAGACGATCCCCGAAGTATTGGAGTGGAACTTGTCAAGGAAGCTTCCCGGAAAATGGACGAAGTTGGTGACGGTACTACCTCAGTCACCGTACTGACTTACTACCTGATTAAATTAGCTGATGAGTTGGTTGAGAAGGGTGAAAACCCTATGATGATTAAAAGAGAGTTGGAAGCTATCTTGCCCGGCTTACTTGAGAAGATTGACCAGAAAGCTAAGAAGATTGAAGCTAATCACGAAGATGTTAAGAATGTTGCCACTGTATCAGTTGGTGACGCTGTACTTGGTGAGTTAGTGGCTGATCTACTCAGTGAAGTTGGATTTGATGGTGCGGTAGCGGTAGAACAGACTAAAAACCTGACCACCACCAAAGAAGTCGTGGAAGGCTACTCATTTGATAGAGGTTATATGTCACCGTACTTCGCTAACGACACACGCTCTGTAACTCTGAAAACTCCGGCGATTATTGTCATTAAAGGCACAATCACCGAGCTTGAAGATTATCGTGGCGTGTTTGATCCGCTATTTGAGAACAAGATCCATAACGTGCTAGTGATTGCGGAAAACATTGAAGCTGACGCATTAAACAGCTTAATTCTTAATAAGGCTAAAGGTTCACTGAACGTAGTGGCTGTGAAAGCACCCGGACATGGGGAGAACAAGGCTGACAATCTTAAGGATATTGCCACTATTACCGGTGCAAGCTTGATTGATCCAACTGTACCGAACTGGCAAGACCAGCTAGGATTTAACACTCTTGGTGCTGCTGAGAAGATTGAAGTAGGCTTTGATGAAACAATTATCATCAATGGTCAAGGGAGTGTTACTGATAGAGTTGAAAAACTTAAAAAACGCTTTAAGAAAGCTAAGATTGACGAAAAAGAGGAACTGGAACAGCGTATTGCTAAACTAGAAGGCAAGGTTGGAATTATCCGAGTTGGTGGTGCTACCGAAACTGAAGTAGAGGAAAAGAAGTATCGCATTGATGACGCTGTATTTTCAGTAAAAGCTGCACTAAAAGATGGAATTGTCGCTGGCGGTGGCGTCACACTCCGAGATATTGGTAGAACGATTGAAGGCGAAGAACAGGTTGAAACATTGGTTAGAACTGCACTTTGTATGCCGGAAGCCATCTTACTTGAAAACTCATCTATAGACGGTGACGAGCGTGCAATGCTGAAGGAAGGTGAAGGTATAAACGTACTTACTGGTGACCATATCACTATGATTGACGAAGGTATTATTGATCCAGTCAAGGTTGCCAAAGAAGTCGTGCGAAACGCATTTACTCAAGCAATGGTAGCAATATCTGTTGGTGGTGCAATCGTGGACGAGCAATTAACTCAAGAACAATTAACTGGCTTAATGAGCATGGGGCAATAATGAAAACTATAGATGTAGAGGACGCATTAGTTTTAGAGGAAATGGAACAGGTAAGTTTAAGGAATGCTAGAACTCGCAGGGCTATTCGTGGTACTTACGGCGAGAAGTCACCAACTAAGAAACGCCGGAAACTTGGCGGTAAACGCAAGTGGAAGAATAAAGAGAAGGAATATGCTGAACTTGAAGGCAGAATGGCTGTTGCTGAATACAATGCACGCCAGAACAGTATCAAGGCTTTGAAAAATATAGAGAAGAAGCGTGCCAAGCAAAACAAGAAGCACAGTTTATATTAAAGCAAGTGTTTGTGGTATTATTCAATAAACACAAACATCTTCAAAACAGAAAAACTATTTAACAAAAAAGGAGATGATCTTATGGCTAAAAAGCCACGAACCGCAAAACAACTAGCAAATGATGAACGATTAAGAAATAAGGGCAAAACTGATGATGATTTTACGCCTACCGAAGTTAAAGAAAAAAAAGCAGCCGAAGAAGCTAAGAAAACTGCTGAAACTAAAGGCTTTCAAGCACCAGAAGTATCTGATGACGCCGAAACTGCACCAGCGATAGAAGATAAGCCAAGTTCACCATCATTACCAGCAGCACCACAGATTGACCCTAATCTTATTGCTACTATTATGGCTACAGTACAGGCACTTCAACAGACTAATCCGCAGGTTGCAACAGCCACGCCGGAAGAGAAGCTTGATGAAATTAACCGTATTACACCATCTGCTTCAGTAGGAGTTCAAGGTGTACAGGGTGTGATTAATAAATATCCAGTGGAAAAGAGTTATTACCCTGATCCAACAGCACGATTATTGGACGAGCCATCACTCGCACGTTTTGCTATGAAGCAGAACTATATTTTTAAGTGGACTGTTGACGGAGTTGAATACGAACGTAATGGTGTAGCCTTCTCAGAGCCACGCTTTACCCTAGAATTATTTAGGCGATTGTACAACGAGGACGGCGAAGCTACTGGATCTGCTGCTTTAGTTGCACGTAATATGTTGCACGAAGATCAGATGACTACCAGAGTTGCAGCAGTCCGGCTTAACCTAGTAGAAAAGTTTGGTGAAGGCGAAGATAATATGACAGAGATTATGGACGAAGTACGTTACTGGCGAATGCAACAGTGGCTACTTGATTTGTTCAGACCAGCAAAAATAGAAACTCACCGCAAACGTCCTACGACACAAGTTATTGATGGTAAGGTTGTTGAAGTATTTGACACTGAAAGTCTTATTGATAAGGCAAGTGCTCAGTCACAATCTTCATCACTACAATCACAAGCAGGGGTTGGCGGAGTAGACGTACCCGGAGTTTAGAAAATGGCTGAAGGCGGTTTTGTCTATAAGCCACATAAAAAACAGCAGATGGCACATAAGGCTCTGTTGGTTGATGGTTATGATCGTGCAACCTTGTTTTGGGGAAGGCAAGTTGGTAAGTCACTTTGGAGTGTAAAACACCTTGAAATGGCTGCTACTTATAAGCAGGGTGCATATCATATTATTTTCAACACGCATAAACACGCCAAGAAAGTTATGTGGCGTCAGTACAAACACACTATCCCTGAAGATATGGTGTATGAAACTAACGACACTGAACTTCTGATTACTCTGAATTATATAAAAGGTGCATTCAATATGCCCGGACTTGGCTGGCAAGCGATAAAGCACAACTCCCAAATGCAACGCTCTACTATTCAGTTACTTGGCTCAGACTACGCTGATGATGACAGAGGTTTGAAGTCTAATGGAATGATCTTTGATGAGTACCAAGACCAAGATCCGAACAACTTTGCTGATGTCTACAAGTACTTCTTGACTACTACTCTAGGTTGGGCTGCATTTATGGGTACTGCTAAAGGGTATAATCACTGGTGGGAACTTCTTGAGTACGCTAAACAAGAAAAAGCCACACGTTACTTCTACTTGGAAGCTAAATATTATGATAATCCAGCCATCTTGCCATCACCGCAGGAGTGGTACGAGCGTGAAAAAGAAGAAGCCATTGCCAGAGGTGAACTTGATAGCTTTGAGCGAGAGGTTGAACTTAAGTTTACTTCTACCGCCGGTGCAGTTTACAAATGGTTTAAGCGTGAAACTCATGTTATTAGCCCGACTTCCAGTAAGATACCAGAGTACGGCACATTATATGTCACATGGGATTTTGGTTGGAGTGAAGGACACCCGACTGCTATTAATATAGTTGAGATAGATAATCATGGTAAGTGGTTTGTAACTGATGAAGTGCGCGAATACTACAAAGATATTGAAGAACTTTTACCACTGATTAAGATGAAGGTTGGTGAGAGAAAGATCACAGGTATTGTGTGCGATAGTGCACGTCCTGACCTTATAGATAGAGTGATGAATAAAGCCCCCGAAGCTTTTAAGCAGATTATTCCTATCATTCCAGCACCGAAACGCCAGAACTCAGTACCAGACGGTATTCAGTTGTTTGGTGGCATGGTGAAGCCTAAAGTGCAGATGAGTGGACTGCCTGAACCGGATATTTACTTCACCGAAAACTGTAAGATGACTATATACGATATGGAAAACTACAAGTATCCTGAAGCTAAGAAGGAAAGCGAGCGAGCACCTTCAGAGCTTCCTGTCAAGAAAAATGATGACCATGCTGACGGATTGCGGTATCTTAAGTTATACTTGAAGTATGGATTACCAGAAAAGAAAAAAGCTAATTACAAAAAGCCAACATTTAACAGCTACGGCATGATGAATTAAGGAGAAACAAAAATGAGTAAAACACTAGAAGAAATGACTAACATGAACCCCCAAGAGAAAATGTTGTATAGAGATTATGCTGAAGATCTTGACCAACATGACGGTGCTATTGAAGATTATGACGCTTATGAAGCTATGGATATGGGTAAAACCTACGATCCAGTAAGTCGTAAGACCGGCAACGGACTAACTGATAATATGACAGCCACCATCTACCTAGAGCGTGCAGCTAGAGTAGCAGGACAACTTCCCGAAGGTGAAACAATGGCACTTGGCAAGAAGGACTATGGCAAGGGTATGTTCTTGGATTTACTCCGTACTAAATGGATCTATCCTAACGCCAATGCACAGTTTGACTTCCTGACTAAAATGTTTATCTGGCAGTATGGCTCAAGCCAATACAACTACATGCCTATGCACTATGATATTAACGTCAACGAAACTACTGGATATGTAGGACCGGACTGCTGGTTGTGGTCACCTAGAATGTTTATACCTCAGAGTGGCTTCACCTCTATTACTGATATGGACCATGTGCATGGTTTAGCTGAAAAGTCATCTAGCTGGTTTCAGGATATTCTTGATGACGAAGATGAAGATGATTTTGATAAAGAAGCAATCCAGTCTGTAATTGTTCAGATTAAGAACGCTGCCAAAGAGAGTGATCCGAAGCGTGATACTCTAGCCTACCGCAAGAGAATGAAGCAATCCACACGTAAAACTATTGTCGCTACACGATACGAAGCTGGCAAAGATGGACGCTGGATAACCTTCTTACCTGAGTATGGCTGTAGAGTTATACGCTCAATTAAGAACCCCCACAAGAACTCACGTATTCCATTTGTCATTAAACGCTGTATTCCGAAGCTTGATAGCTTTTATGGTAACGGTGACTTCCAACGAAGTATGCCAATGCAATTTGCTAATGATGGACTGGATAACTTCTACTTTCAGGGTATTAAGGTCAACTTATTCCCTGCATTGATGATAAACATGCAAACTGCTGTTCGTCACACTATTAACCAAGACCCCGGCACAGTCATGGAGTTCAACGGCTCACCAGACGCTAAACGACTTGAAACTTCCACCGCCGGACTATCTACTTACCAAGCTGCAAAAGGTATGGCTAAAGGGGCAATCCAGTCTATTGCCGGAACAACTGATACTAGGGCTAATCGTGAAAACTCTACAGATCCGGGCTTTGGTAAAACACCAGAAGCACTTAAACAGATTAAAGAACGTGAAGGTACTAGAGATAACTTTGACAGAGGTATGCTAGAACGTGCTATGGCTGAACTTATTGACGGTATGTATTCAATCCTTCCTACTATCACTGAAGATATACCAGTAGAAATGTTTTCTAAGGAAATACAGGAAATTATGGAAAGTGGACATGATGATCTTGGTGATATGTTCAAGCACTGGAAACAGAATGGAAACGCTAAAATAACTATGAGTGAGAGTGGCAATCAGATGAAAGTCAAGATTAAGCCTTCCGCATTTGAAGATATTACTGCTAAGTTTGAACTTAAAGCTAACTCTACCGCTAAACAGACACGTGAACAGCAACTTGAAGCAATGCAACAGTTCTGGCTATTAGTTGGTAAAATGCCGAACGCACTAGACCAGTACAAAGAGAGCACCGGAAAAGTGCCTGATTGGGAGTTTGTATTTGGTGAAATGGGTAAGATGATGGATCTACCGTTTATGGCTAAGATGTTTACTGACAGCACTATGCCACAACAGCCGGGAACTCCGGGCGGTGAAGAACCACGACCACCACAAGCCGGTCAACCTGCACCACAGGGGCAACCAGCACCACAACAGCCAATGCCACAGCAACCACCACAACAGCCAATGCCACAGCAACCACCACAACAGCCAATGCCACAGCAACCACCTCAACAACCTATGCCACCTCAAGGTCAAGGAATGCCACCACAAGGGCAACCTCAAGGACCAACTGGACAACCTGATCCACAAATAATGGAGATCATAGCTTCTGCTTCGGCACAAGCACCAGTACAGGTGGGAGAATATCAATTCACAGATCCAGACATAGCAATGCAAGCTTATGAAGCAATGTTGCAAGCTGGACTAATGTAAATTAAACGAAAGGGCGAATATGTCAGGACCAAAGAACACAGTAATTAACGATCCAACACCGTTTCTTCCACCGAGAGAAGATCCGGAAAAGAAGGTAATGCCAAAACCTAGCGATTTTGCTAAGTTAGGCAAGTCACGTAAATATAAGGGAGTAGATAACTACCTTGAAGTCCGTAAGGAATACTGGCGTCACTACTTGCCGGGCGGTGAAACATTGAAAGAACTTGCTGTAAAAGATCCTAAAAAAGCTGGTGAGTGGGCTGGTATAGCTTCAGTCATCATTGACGAAATTGAAATGCTACAGGTTAGGGTACAGACGGACGCACAAAAATGACCGACTTTGCTGGAATGAAGTACAGTGATCCGGGCGATAAGTGGTATCGCTATAAAGGTGTAGCACCACCGAAGCGTCAATCTCATGGTGTATCTGAGGACAACATTGAGAGTATTATTAAGAGTAATAACGATCATACTCATAAGTGGTTTCAAAAAGGTCCATACGTATACTGCACTGCAGGTCCAAACGAACATGGTAAAAACGTGGGAGTTTATAGACGGCTTCAGGGTACGGACAAAAATGGTAAACCTATTTTAGTCAAGATATAGTATAATTAACATAAGGGTGCTAAAATCTCTATAGGCGTATGTCCTGCCTAATAAACGGACGAAATGTGTATGTCCTACTAAACGGACGAAGGAGTAAACGCCATGCCACGAACAGATGAACCAGAGTTAGATCCGATTATTGCAGCAGCAATGATTGAAGATCTTGACGAAACTGACGAAGAAAAAGAACAGAGAGAAGAAATAGTTGCTAGTCAAGCTAGTAATGTACCTTCAAATGATGATGAAGAAGATGACGAGGACGAAGATGAGGATAAGCCTGAAGTCAAAGACGATAAAAAGTCTGATGATGAAGCTGATGACGAAGAAGATGGTGATGAAGAAGATCCTGATAAGGAAGATAAACCAAAGCCGAAAGTTCCCATTGAAGCACAGGACGATCCTGATTTAGAAGATGACAAGCCTAAGAAAAGCCGGAAGGCACGCCGTCAAGAACGTAATGAAGATTTTATTGCTTCAATCCGCAAGGATAAGGTATCTAGTGACGATAGGCAGGATATACCTGATTACCAGCCGTTAAACTATAGTGATGATAAAGAGTTCAAACCAGAAGAACTTGAAGATGACCGTAAACGTGTTGGTGCAGTAAGTTTTGCTAAAGGTGCACAAACAGCTAAAGAACAGGCAAGTCAAGAACAATTTTGGTCTGAGCTTACAAACGAAGCCAAGATAACTTCTTATGATCCTAACTTGTCATTCCTTAACGAAACCACGCCGGACGGCAAGAAGAATGATAATTTTGACGCCGACAAAGCTGGTGAAGTCAACGAGATGTACCTTGAATTAGTAGGGTTTAAGCAACACCCTAAACGTGACCAAAACGGTAGAACGCTAGTAGATAACAAGGGTAACTTTGTACTATCACACGTCACCGTAGACCGTACTGACTTATCTTATGAGAAGTTTGCACGAAACTATGTGAAGCGTATGAAGGGTTGGGCTGAAGATTTTGCAGAGGGAGAAGTTGATAAAGCTAAGGATAACATCACCAAACAGCGAAAGAAGCAAGGTGTACGACCATCAGGCGGTAAACGAAGAAGTCTAGGTACTCTTAAGCCGGGTGACATATCACGAATGAGTGATGAAGAACTTGACGCTAATGAGGACGAGATAGACCGACAAATTGACGCAATGCTTGGTTTGTAGTTTTGCATTAATCGTGTAAAATGGGTATCATTAAATTAGCTTAATTAAAAGCAAACAAAAAATATATAAAACAAAACAGGAGAATTAAAATGGCTACAGGTCCTATTACAACTACTACTGCTGCTAAATACATTGCAGAGAAGTGGTCACGCAAGATTGAAAAACCATTTTACAAGGCTCTTTACTTCGCAGACCGAGTGTTGCGACGTGACGAACTTGTATCAGACAGTGGTAACAAAATAAACATACCTTTCCTATCAACTTTCAGTGCTAGGGATAAAGCAGCCGGTACAGCAGTAACGTATGACAACGAAACTGAAACAGAGATTGAACTTACTATTAACAAGCACAAGTACCTTGCATTCATCATTGATGACATTGTAAAAGTACAGTCACATTATGCTGTTCAAGAAGCATATCGTGGTGCACAGACAGAAACCGTTAAGCGAGCAATGGACTACGACCTAGCTTCATTACACGCTTCCGCAGGTACTAACGTATCTGGTGGTACAACGACTGATGACGCTGACATGCTTTCAATCGTCTTGGCTCTTGACCTTGCTGATGTACCTCAATCTGAGCGTACCGGTATAGTTGGTGCGAAAGTCATGAGTGACCTTCGTAACGTAAACAAGTACAACACCTACGACAACACAGGTAACAAGGGTACGGCTGTCCGAAGTGACAACCTACTTGCAAACGTGTATAACACTGACATCTTCATGTCTAACAACGTGGTTGATGACACTACTAATACACACAGCTTGTTCTTCCACAAGTCTGCAATCAGCTTGGCTCTACAGCTTAAGCCGACCTACAAAATGGAAGATAGTGTTGATTACATTGGCGTTAAGTCAGTGCTTCACACAATCTACGGTCTTGCAGTTGAGCGATCAGCAGCATTCGTTGACCTAGAACGAAATAGCTAGAAACCCTAGCCAGTTGGGGGATCTGTAAAACCCCCTAACCAGAGAAAGCCAATTTTAGTGTGAGTATCGGTATATAAAACAAGGAGAATTATCATGGCTGAAACAAAGCTTACAAAAGAAGAAAAGTTACGTGCTGAACAAGAAAAGGCTGGCTGGTTTACCTCTGAATGGGGTGAGTGGCGAGCACCTGTTACTGAAGTAACTAACGAAGTTAAAGATCCTTACCTGAAGAAAGCACCTGCTAAGAAAGGTAAGAAATAATGAGTACCAGAGCAGACATTAATATCCGAGCAAGAAACGTGGGAATTGATCCTACTAACTATGCGAACGATAGCAAACTAGAACAAAGAGTGATCTTTGAAGAAAAAGCTGCTGGTACAGCTAGTGGTACTGCTGCAAGTGGTACGCTAACTACTACAGGTGTATTCTCAGACGGTGAAACAGTTACTATTGGTGGTAGAGTTTACACAATGAAAACTACCCTTACTGGTGCTGCTGACGAAGTTCTTATCGGTGGATCTGCTGCTATAAGTCTTGATAACATCAAGCTTGCTGTAAACGCTGGTGCGACTGCCGGAACAGAGTATGGTCTTGGTACTGCTGCTCACGAACTTGTGACTGCTACTACTAATGCTGCAACTACACAGTTGTTTGTGTCTAGGGAAGAAGGTCTTGGTGGGAACACCATTGAAACGACTGAAACCGCCACAAACGCTTCATTCGGTGCTGCTACCCTCGCAGGTGGTGTCGCTGGAACTGCTGCTGCTGGATCAGACAACCAAGCACTACATGGTGGTGCTAGGGTATAATAC
>Ga0136556_1001545_pt1 | contig 11422 bp, 9 predicted proteins | sample AntRauTorckE6831_FD_104780 | JGI IMG/M metagenome (GOLD analysis project Ga0136556, IMG submission 104780) | Saline lake microbial communities from Rauer Islands, Antarctica - Metagenome Torckler E6 #831 | ecosystem: Environmental > Aquatic > Non-marine Saline and Alkaline > Saline | place... | reverse complement strand
CAAACCATAAAAGTTCAAGGAAGACACAAACGAATAACGCACAGGTAATAAATGGACAGGTTAGATCAGGAACCCTCCCGGGAACAGAAAATATGGCAGGTTGTGGCGGCTATTCCGGAAGGAAGCGTGGCCAGCTACGGCCAGGTCGCTGACATGGCCGGCCTTGGCCGGCAAGCGCGTTTTGTGGGTACAGCCCTGGGCAGGCTGCCCGCCGGACACAGCATTCCCTGGCATCGGGTGCTTCGCAGCAATGGCCAGATTGCGTTCCCCGAGGAAACGGAAATGCGTCAGCTACAAACCGAGAAGCTAAGACTGGAAGGCGTAGAGGTCTGTCACGGGAGGGTAAAAATGAAGGCGTTTCAGTGGCAGCCCTGAGCGGGCGCCCAGAGCTGCACTGATTGAGTCAATCAGATCACACGGCTTTTGCTGCAATGATCTTATCGTGCCACTCGACCGGGCCGGTCTGGTGCACGGAGCTGCCACGGGAATCCACGGCGACGGTCACCGGCATGTCCTCTACTTCAAACTCATAGATGGCTTCCATACCCAGCTCTTCGAAGGCCACGACCTTGGCGTCCTTGATGGCTTTTGAGACGAGATAGGCAGCACCGCCCACGGCCATCAGGTAAACCGCACCGAACTCCTTGATGGAATCAATGGCCACCTGGCCACGCTCGGCTTTACCGATCATGCCGGTCAGGCCGGTTTTCTCAAGCATGGTGTGGGTGAACTTGTCCATGCGGGTGGCGGTGGTGGGGCCAGCCGGACCAACCACTTCTTCGCGCACCGGATCCACAGGGCCCACGTAGTAGATGAAACGACCGGTCAGATCCACCGGCAGCTCTTCACCGTTCTGGATCATGTCGACCATCTTCTTGTGAGCGGCGTCGCGGCCGGTCAGCATCTTGCCGGACAGCAAAACGGTTTCACCCGGCTGCCAGTCTTTCACGTCTTCCGGAGTTACGGTGTCCAGGTTTACTCGGCGCACGTTCTCGCCCACTTCCCAGGTAATTTCCGGCCAGTCTTCCAGGCTCGGGGGAGTCTGCAGCGACGGCCCATTGCCATCCAGCACGAAGTGCGCATGACGAGTCGCCGCACAGTTCGGGATGATAGCGACCGGCTTGTTGGCGGCGTGAGTCGGGTAATCTTTTACCTTCACATCCAGAACGGTGGTCAGACCACCCAGGCCCTGAGCGCCAATGCCCAGTTCGTTGACCTTCTCGAACAGCTCCAGACGCAGCTCTTCAGCGCGGTTGGAAGCGCCACGCTCCTGCAGATCGTGAATATCAATCGGGTCGAGCAGGGATTCTTTTGCCAGCTCCATTGCCTTCTCGGCAGTACCACCAATACCGATACCCAGCATGCCCGGCGGACACCAGCCGGCGCCCATTTGCGGTACCATTTTCAGCACCCACTCCACCACGTCGTCAGACGGGTTCAGCATGGCAAACTTCGACTTGGCTTCAGAGCCGCCGCCCTTGGCTGCCACGTGCACGTCCACGGTGTTACCCGGCACTATCTTGTAATGAATAATGGCCGGCGTGTTGTCCTTGGTGTTCTGGCGCTTGCCGTCCGGGTCAGCCAGAACCGAGGCGCGCAGTACGTTGTCCGGGTGAGTATAGGCACGGCGCACGCCTTCGTTGATCACGTCATCCAGCGGCTGATCGCATTCAAACTTCACATCCATACCGACGTCCACAAAAACAGTCACGATGCCGGTGTCCTGGCAGATCGGGCGATGGCCTTCTGCGCACATGCGGGAGTTGATCAGAATCTGGGCCATGGCGTCTTTTGCCGCCTGGGATTCTTCCCGCTGGTAGGCTTCATACACACCCTGAATGAAATCCTTCGGGTGATAATAAGAGATGAACTGGAGCGCATCGGCTACGCTTTCGATCAGGTCGTCCTGGCGGATAACGGTGGTCATAGTCGCCTCATCAGCTTTCTGATTATGGGAAGTCCCGGAACCGAAAGCGGCCCCGGTCTTGAATAAAGAAGCGAGAGTTTACCAGAAATTCCGACAAACGCGTGATGCGACAGAAGGCGAACCGGCAAAGCCCGCCCTTGCCTCAGTTCACCGGCTCGTTTGCAGATTTCTCGTCAAGATCCTGATCATCCTCCGCATCCACTTCGGCCTGGTCCACAATACCTTTGGGAAGCTCCTTCTTCACCCGCACGCCGAGCTCAACAAAACGGTTAGCCTGTGAGATCAGGTTGCCGCGACCGCGGGTCAGCGTGTTCATGGCGTTATCATATGTGCCCTGCGCGGTGTGCAGCTGGGTACCAAGGCGCTCCATGGCCTCCACAAACACCCGAAGCTTGTCGTACACGGCCCCTGCCCTGTCAGCAATTCGCCGGGCGTTCTGACTCTGGCGTTCATAACGCCAGATGTTTTCGATGGTGCGTAGCGTGGCAAGCAGTGTGGTGGGCGTGACCACAATAATCTTGCGCTCAAAGGCTTCCGCAAACAGGTTTTCATCCTGCTGGAAGGCCGCCACAAACGCTGGCTCTATGGGCATGAACAGAAACACAAAATCCGGTGAATGCAGGCCATTGAGCTGGCTGTAATCCTTCTCGCTGAGGGCACGGATATGATTTCGCACCGCCTCTACGTGCTGTTTCAGCGCTTCCTCCCGGGCGTCGTCTTCCTCCGCTGTCGCCCACTGCTGGTAGGCCGCCAGCGATACTTTGGAATCGACCACCAGATTGCGCTGATCCGGCAAATGTACGATCACATCCGGGCGCAACAGCTGGTTATCGCTGTCCCGGTAACTGCCCTGGGTTTCATACTCTATGCCTTTTCTAAGGCCTGAGCGTTCCAGCACACGCTCGAGAATCAACTCACCCCAGTTGCCCTGCACTTTCTTGTCGCCTTTCAGGGCTTTGGTCAGGTTGGCAGCTTCCTCAGTGATCTGGCGGTTCAGATCCTGCAGGGATTTGATTTCACTACGCAGCGCCTGACGGTCCCGGGTTTCGGTGGTGTAGACGTCTTCCACCCGCTTGCGGAAATCCTGTAACTGATCCCGGAACGGGTTAAGCAGAGAATCCAGACTGGTTTTGGTCTGCTGGCTGAAGCGCTCGCTTTTCTGGTCGAAAATCCGGTTGGCCAGGTTTTCGAACTCCTGCTTGAGCGCGTCCCGGTTTTTCTCCAGTAGTTCCAGTTTTTCAGCGGTGGACCGGCGCTCCTTGTCCAGCGTTACCTGTTGTTCCCGCAGCTCCACCTGCAGTTGTCCACGTTCAGATGCGAGCTGGTCGGCTTTCTGGCGATGCTGCTGGGCATCTTCTTCCAGGCGAGTGATACGCTGCTGCCGGGCGCTGAGGTCTGAATCAGCCGCCGCCAGGCGATTCTCAAAGCTGGCCGCTTTCTGGCGCCAGCTTTCAATGCTTTCTTCCAGTTGTCCCGCTCTGGCCTTCTGCTCTTCAAGCAGGTGTTCAAAGTGCTCCGTTTGCTGATCGTGCAGCGCCTGGGCCTGCCACGCAGCCTGCAACTGAGTTTCAGTTTCTGCCAGTTTTATTCGGAGCGCTTCGTGCTGCCGACGCTCTTTTCTCAGGCTCATCGTCAACAATACCAGACCAGTCAGCGCCGCCAGACCAGCTACCGCCAGCGCTATAAACCAGCCAGCCATTGCTCCCGGGCTTGCCATCATTGCCTGCTTCAATACTTCTATCACTCGCCGAAGCTCCTTACGTTGATGCCCTGTTATGGTTATATATTGCCTTAACCATCTGTAAACTCATAAGGCCCTGGCCTTGTAGTATACTTGTCGCCCGATTTAACAACACATCGTCGGCCCACAACCGGGCAGCCAAATTCGTTCGGCCATCTCTAAAGGATATCCATGGGGTACAGATTGTCTCGCACCCGACCATTTCTGATCGTTTCCATTTCAATCCTGCTCGCTGCTGGCTTATCCGGTTGCACCGCAGACCGTTACTTCATGGTGAAGAAACAGAACCTGGGCGACATTGAGGCATCGGTCAAATCCCAGCGAGCCACGCTGGTAACCATAGAAGAGAATGCGGCAACCCGTCACGATGAGCTCCTGGACAAAAATCACGAGGCCACCCAGACCCTTCTTGAGGCTATTGCCACTCAGGTAGAAAAGCCAAGCTGCCCGCCACCGGAAAAAGCCGCGGAATGCAAATCCAGTGAAGAAGACAAAGGGCGGGCAGACCGTCTTGAAGGCAAGGTTGTTGTCGGCGAAGTGGAAAAATTTTACCTGGCGGGTCCGGGCCTGATCTATGACGCGCGCATTGACAGCGGCGCCGAAACCTCCTCCATTTACGCAAAGAATATTCAACAATTCGAGCGCGACGGCAATAACTGGGTTCGGTTTGACGTGCCAGAACCCGGCCAAGACGGTGAAGATAATGAGCACTGGGTCACCATGGAAAAAGAGATCTCCCGTCGGGTACGCATTATCCAGGCCAGCACGGAAGACTACGAGCGTCGTGCTGTGGTGGAACTGCAGTTTGCCATCGGAAATCATCAACAGGTTGCCGAGTTCACGCTCGCCGACCGGGAAAACCTGAGTTATGGCGTACTCATCGGCCGCAACATTCTCCGGGATGTCATGCTGATAGACGTCGGCAAGGAGTTCGCAACACAATTGCCCGCTTCTTATCGGGAGAGGGCCAGGAACAAAGATGATGAGGCTGTCGAATGACGGCGCAATCAAAAGCTCCCTTCTATGTCTTTGTGCTCCTTCTGATTGCTGCCGGCATCGCCACAGCGGTCTGGAGACACCTTGAACTCGGAGTGCCCTGGAAGACCGGGGAGCAGCAACCGGTCTGGATGATTGAAGCCCGGGTTGACTTCGAAGGACTGGGCGAGGCGGCGAAAGTAAACCTGCACATCCCGGAGAATCCCCCGGGCTTCCGCATCTTAACCGAACAGGCGGCCTCTCCGGGTTATGGCTTTGCCATTCTGGAAGAATCAGGTAGCCGGCGGGCGGAATGGACCAAACGCAATGTTACCGGAACTCAGACCCTTTATTTCAAGGCTCAGTTCGTACCGGAAGACCCATTCACAGAATCTGAGCATTCCGCACAACCTGACCCCCGGAACGAATTCTGGGAAGAGCCTCAGTCTACCGCCGTGCGCGAGTTACTCGATAAAGCCAGAGAACGCTCGAGCAGCCCCGAAAGCCTCACCCGGGAACTGATCCGGCTGGTGCAACCGGATGCCAGCACCCAGAACACCACCCTGCTGGTCTCCGAGGACAACCACGTAAAGCTACTGGACAGAATGCTGAACTACGCCGGCATTGCCGCGCGCACAGCTGACGGCCTGCAACTGGAGGATGCCAGGCGCCGGCAACAGCTGGTCCCGTTTCTTCAGATCCACAATGGTGAGCGCTGGCTGACGTTCGATCCGCGCACCGGCGAACAGGGTGTTCCCGAGAATCTTCTGTTGTGGCGCCAGGGCTCCGAGTCTTTGCTGGATGTGGTTGGCGGTGACGACTCAGAAGTAAGCTTCTCCATGCTCCGGCAGACACTACCGGCGTTGCAACTGGCAACCATGGAATCCAACAAGAACGGATTCAGCGTGCTCGGCTTCCATCAGTTGCCGATTGAAGAACAAGGCATGTTCCGCATGCTTCTGCTTCTGCCTCTGGGTGCCCTGATTGTTGCCTTCATGCGCATTGTCATTGGCATACGCACTTCCGGCACCTTCATGCCGGTGTTGATCGCCATTGCCTTTGTTCAGACTACGCTGGTACCCGGCCTGGTCGCTTTCCTCTCCGTGATTGCTATCGGCCTGCTGTTAAGGGGTTACCTTTCAAGCCTCAACCTCTTGCTGGTATCACGGATCTCGGCGCTGATCATACTGGTGATCTTCATAACCGCAGGGCTGAGCATTATCGGCTACCAGATGGGCTTCAACACCGGCATGACCGTCACATTCTTCCCCATGGTTATCCTTGCCTGGACCATTGAACGCATGTCGATTCTCTGGGAGGAAGAAGGCGCCAGAGAGGTGTTCACACAGGGCACCGGCAGTCTGGTCGTTGCTATATTCGCCTATCTGGCGATGGATGCACCTATGGCCCGTCATCTCACCTTCAACTTCCCGGAGCTGCATTTGGTGGTGCTGGGACTGATTCTGCTGATGGGCCAATACACCGGCTACAAGCTGAGCGAGCTGCGCCGATTCAACCCGATGAAGGCTTACGACTGACATGGGCTGGATCTCACCCCGCAGACTGACAAAGCTCGGAATGCTCAACATGAACCGGCGCAATGTAGACTACATCAGCCGGTACAATGAGCGCTCATCGTATCCTCTGGTAGACAACAAGCTGAAAACCAAACTGGCAGTTAGCGAATACGATGTAAAAACCCCGAAGCTGCTTCAGGTTGTTCGCCAGCAACACGAGATCTCTCACTTCCGGGAGATGGCCGAAGACCTGGAAGGCTTTGCCATAAAACCCGCAAAGGGATCCGGCGGCAAAGGCATAACCGTCGTTACCGGCCGCGACGGCGATGAATACGTCAAGGCATCCGGTGCACGGGTGTCAGTTTCGGTACTGGAACGGCATCTGACCAACATCCTGGCCGGCCTCTACTCGCTGGCCGGCACACCCGATGTCGCGATTGTAGAAAGCCTGGTCCAATGTTCCCCCACCCTGGCAAAGTATTCTTTCGAGGGCGTTCCGGATATCCGCATTGTGGTGTTCCGGGGCTATCCGGTGATGGCCATGCTTCGGCTGGCAACCAAGGCCTCTGATGGCAAAGCCAACCTGCATCAGGGTGCGATTGGTGTCGGCCTGAATATCGGTACCGGACACAGCCTCAACGCGGTTCAGTTCAACCGTCCGGTAACACTTCACCCGGACACTGGCCTGGCCCTCGAAAACATTCGCATTGAAGACTGGCAGGCCATGCTGGAAATGGCTTCCCGTTGCTACGAGGCTACCGGCCTGGGCTACATGGGTGTAGATCTTGTGGTAGATGCTAACGAGGGGCCGTTACTGCTTGAACTGAATGCCCGCCCGGGGCTGGCCATCCAGATGGCAAACGGTCGCGGCCTGCTACCTCGCCTTAAAGACATTGAAGCCTTGAAGCTCCCACACTTCAGCCCGGCCGAACGGGTTGAATATGCCATGAAGACTTTCAGCAAGCTTTGAATACCTTTCCTGCATAAAAAAACCGGGGCCGAAGCCCCGGTTTTTCGTATTGCCTGTCAGATCAGACCATCTCGCCTCGTTGTATCAACAACTTACGTTCATTGGAGAGACCCTTGAGCAAGCCCCACGTCATGACCAACAGGATCACAGTAAAGGGCAGACCAGCACTGATGGCAACCGCCTGGATTGCACCCAGGGCGTCATCGCCGCCACCAAAAATCAAGGCTGCAGCAATCGCACTTTCCATCACCACCCAGAATACACGCTGAGCTGTCGGCGCGTCTGTCTTGCCACCGGCGGTAATGCCGTCAACAACCAGCGAGCCGGAGTCTGAGGATGTCACGAAGAACACCAACACCAGAACAATACCGACAAAGGAAATAATGCCTGTCAGCGGCAGCTGCTCAAACATCTGGAAAGTGGCCAGGGGAACATCCGTCAGACCATCTTTGCCCAGAGCACCAACGCCCTGCTGAACCTGCTCAAGAGCCGCACCACCGAAACCACTCATCCATACAGAGGTAATAACGGTCGGAATAATCAGTACCGCAGTGACGAATTCACGCACTGTACGCCCCTTGGACACACGCGCAATGAACATACCCACGAACGGTGACCAGGAAATCCACCAAGCCCAGTAGAAGACTGTCCAGCCCTGGAACCAGGCTTCATCTTCACGACCAAAGGGGTTACTGAGAGGCGCAAGATTGGTGACATAAGAGGAAGATGTAACCCAGAGAGTTTCCAGAATCGTCATGGTCGGGCCGGCGAAGACAATAAAAGCCAGAAGCACGCCAGCGGTAATCATGTTGATATTACTCAAAAACTTTACGCCACCGTCCAGGCCGCGAAGCACGGATACCAAGGCTACCGCAGTAACACCGACGATAATGGCCATCTGGATATTGGTTCCGGAACCGATATCAAACAGGTAATCCAGGCCTGAAGCCGCCTGCTGGGCACCGAAACCGAGAGAAGTAGCGAGGCCAAAGATGGTTGCAACCACTGCCAGCACATCAATGATGTGACCCGGCCAACCCCAGACCCTGTCCTTCAACAGAGGGAAAAACGCCGAGCGAATAGTCAGAGGCATGTTCTTGTTAAAGGCGAAGAAAGCCAGTGACAAGGCAACTATCGCATAGATAGCCCAGGGATGAAGACCCCAGTGATACATGGTTGCACCCATGGCAAGATCACGAGCTTCCGGCGTATTTGCCGCAACGTTGAAAGGTGTTTCATACCAGCCGGTGTAGTAGGCTACCGGCTCTGCCACCGCCCAGAACATCAAGCCAATGCCCATGCCGGCAGCGAACAACATAGCGAACCATGAAAGCCTGGAGAACTCCGGTTTCACGTCTTGTCCGCCCAGACGAATCTTGCCCACGGGCATGAAAATCAGAGCAAGACTGACAACCACGAAAATGTTCGCACTGATCAGGAAAAACCAGTCAAAGTTCGCAATAATATCCCACTTTGCACCGTCCAGAAGTTCTTTGGACTGTGCCGGGAAAATCAGGGTGCCGATAACAAACAACACCACGATAATAGCGGTAACCGGGAAAACCCAGTTATGGAGATCCAAGCCTAAAGGATTAACATTATCCTGGCCTGCGACGTAATCCGTCTGATATTCGTCTTTCACTACCTCGCCCACGTTTTGGCGCCTCCTGGTTCTGGTGTGATCTTTTTTGCTGAATAGCCGAATACGGGTTCGGATTTTCTGTCGTAAGAATGGAATTCAAACGTTACAAACGCGTTATGCTATAGCTTTGAAGCCAAAACATCAAAGCTGTAAAAGCTCTCATTCACAACACTGAGCTTAGCCAATATCCGCCAAAAGCAAAGGAGCACCCATGGCGAAAACCACAACATTCCCGCTGCGATACGCGGTTTACGCTTTCAGTATTGCGGGCCTTGTGATTTCACTGCCGATCACTCTCTGGGCACAATCCGGTTATTTTATTCCTCTGATTTTTGCAGCACTGACAGCGCTCGGCACCCGTGACCTCCTCCAGCGCCGGCACACAATCAGCCGAAACTACCCGATCATGGCGAATTTTCGCTATTTGTTTGAAGCAGTCGGCCCCGAAATCCGGCAGTATTTTATTCAGTCAGATACCGAAGAGCGCCCGTTCTCCCGGGAGCAACGAGCGATCGTTTACCAGCGCGCAAAAGATGTGCTCGACAAGCGCCCCTTCGGTTCTCAGCTGCAGATGTACGAAGAGGGCTTTGAATGGATCAACCATTCCATGACCCCGACACGAATTGCCGACAGCGACTTCCGCATTATCATCGGCAAAAACTGCGAAAAGCCATACAGCGCCAGTGTGTTCAACATTTCCGCCATGAGTTTCGGCTCACTTTCGGCCAACGCCATCCTCAGTCTGAACGCAGGTGCCCGCAAGGGAGGCTTCTATCACGACACCGGCGAAGGATCCATTTCCCGGTATCATCGCCAACCCGGTGGTGATCTGGTGTGGGAAATCGGTTCCGGCTATTTCGGTTGCCGGAACCCGGACGGCTCATTCAGCCCGGAAAGGTTCCGGGAGAACGCCACGCTCGATCAGGTGAAAATGATTGAGGTAAAGCTGTCTCAGGGTGCCAAGCCGGGCCATGGCGGCATTCTCCCGGGCGAAAAAGTGACCGGGGAAATTGCCGAAGCAAGAGGCGTGCAGCCCGGAGAAGATTGCGTCTCACCAGCCAGCCACTCGGCCTTCTCCACCCCGGTTGAACTGATGGAATTCATGGACCAGTTGCGAGAGCTCTCCGGCGGCAAACCGGTGGGATTCAAGCTCGCCATTGGCCAGCCCTGGGAGTGGTTTGCCATTGTCAAAGCGATGCTGAAAACCGGCAAGGCTCCGGACTTCATCGTGGTGGATGGCGGTGAAGGTGGTACCGGCGCAGCACCACTGGAGTTCATCAACCGGATTGGCACACCAATGAACGAAGCATTGTTGCTGGTACACAATACACTGGTAGGCACCCACTTACGTGAAGACATTGCCATAGGCGCGGCCGGCAAGATCACCTCTGCCTTCAACATCGCCCACACCATGGCGCTGGGAGCCGACTGGTGCAACTCTGCCCGCGGCTATATGTTTTCACTGGGCTGCATTCAGGCACTGAACTGCCACACCGGCCGCTGCCCCAGTGGTGTTGCCACCCAGGATCCTCGCCGGGGCAACAAGCTGGACGTTCCGCTCAAGAGCGAACGGGTCTATAACTTCCACAGGAAAACCCTCGACGCTCTGCAGAATCTGCTGGAGGCATCCGGCCTTAACCACCCCTCGGAGCTGGGGCCGGAAAACATCATCCGCCGGGTGTCGAAAACCGAAGTACATAGCTATCTGGACCTGTTTCCATTTCTGGAACCCGGCGCCCTGCTTGAGGGCCAGACCGGCCTGGCAATCTTCGACAGATACTGGGCAGAAGCAGACCCATATAGCTTTGGCGCGCCGGCCTCAATATTGAGGTTACGGGAAACCAAGCTCCGCTGATCAAACCACAAAAATCACCACTGCCCTGTTTATTTTTAGCAGTGCCTGGTGTAGACTTCGCTCCCGCTAAGCCACTGAGATGAACCCTTTTTCTCATGGCTAGCGGTTAACGGGGCGTGGCGCAGCTTGGTAGCGCACTTGCATGGGGTGCAAGGGGTCGTAGGTTCAAATCCTACCGTCCCGACCAATTAGATCAAATACTTAGCCCGGTCTCGATAGAGCCGGGCTTTGTTGTTTCTGGAAAACAGGCTTTCTCGTCACCGTTTGGTCACCGTTTCTCAAACCCTTGGAAATCTCGTCACCACTCGGTCACCGTTTCGCGTGCTTTTCAAACATCCCTTTTGTCAGGAGCGGCTCCACCAGACCGCCGAAATCATCTACGCCCATTTTCTCAAAATCCCGCTCTAATTGCTTTCGGCGAATACGCTCTTGCTTCAGCTGCTCCTGCAACATCTGGTTGTGCAGAAATAACCACCCCGCCAGATCGCCTAGACGCGACGAATCCCGCTCCACTGAGGCAACGACAACCTCCAATTTACAGCATCGCTCAAGAAGCTCCTTGGGGCTTTCACCGCACTCATAATCTGGAAGAGTTAAATAATCTATGTATTTCAACGTCTTAGCCCACCACACCTGAGCATCACCAAGCAGACGCCGTGCATCTTTTTTTCCGAATTCACCATCGACCTTTCCTGACCCAATGTCACGGTAAAGAATGTGGCAGTCGGACTCAAACCGCTTTTGCTGATCCTCAAGACACGAAACAAACCCCATAACAGCACTCCTTTCTTTTTG
>Ga0136556_1001536_pt1 | contig 11460 bp, 8 predicted proteins | sample AntRauTorckE6831_FD_104780 | JGI IMG/M metagenome (GOLD analysis project Ga0136556, IMG submission 104780) | Saline lake microbial communities from Rauer Islands, Antarctica - Metagenome Torckler E6 #831 | ecosystem: Environmental > Aquatic > Non-marine Saline and Alkaline > Saline | place... | reverse complement strand
GTCGACCACAAGGACATCGGCATCCTCTACGGACTCTACGGGATATTTGCCTTCGCGGTCGGCGGGCTCATGGTCACCGTGATGCGGTTGGATCTCATCACGACCGAATCGATTCTCGGAACTGCAACCTACAACGGTCTCCTGACGAGCCACGGAATCACGATGCTGTTCCTCTTCGGAACACCGATTATCGCAGCCTTCGCAAACTACCTGATCCCGATACTCATCGGTGCCGACGACATGGCGTTCCCGCGAATCAACGCCATCGCCTTCTGGCTGTTGCCGCCCGCGGCACTCCTGATCTGGGCGGGCTTCTTCGCCAAGCCGCTCGGCCTGTTCGGACCCGCACAGACGGCGTGGACAATGTACACGCCGCTGTCGCTGGGGGCGGCTGGTGGGAGCGGTGATATGGTCGGCGGGGCTGGCGTCGACCTGCTGTTACTCGGATTGCACCTCTCAGGGGTCGCCGCGACGATGGGTGCGATCAACTTCATCGCGACCATCTTCACCCAGCGCGGCGAGAAGGTGACGTGGGCGAACCTCGATATCTTTTCGTGGACAGTCCTCACTCAGTCGGGGCTCATCCTGTTTGCCTTTCCCCTCCTGGGCAGCGCGCTGGTGATGTTGCTGGCTGACCGGAACTTCGGCACGACTTTCTTCCTCTCGGATGGCGGCAATATACTATACCAGCACCTGTTTTGGTTCTTCGGTCATCCCGAGGTGTACGTCCTCGTGTTGCCGATGATGGGCATCGTGAGCTACGTCCTCCCGCGGTTCGCAGGCAGACAGCTCTTCGGCTTCAAATTCGTCGTCTACTCCACGCTCGCAATCGGTGTGCTCTCCTTTGGCGTCTGGGCCCACCACATGTTCACGACGGGGATGGACCCACGACTCCGAACCTCGTTTATGGCGGTCTCGATAGCAATTTCGATACCATCAGCCGTGAAGACATTCAACTGGGTGACCACCCTGTGGAACGGCCGGGTTCGACTGACAACGCCGATGCTGTTCTGTATCGGCTTCATCTCGAACTTCATCATCGGCGGTGTAACCGGTGTCTTCCTCGCATCGATCCCGGTTAACCTTGTGCTGCATGACACCTACTACGTCGTGGGTCACTTCCACTACATCGTGATGGGGGCCATCGCGTTCGCCGGCTTTGCTGGCATCTACTACTGGTTCCCGCTTGTCACCAAGCGGATGTACCAGGCCAGCCTCGGCAAGGCCCATTTCTGGCTAACGATGGTCGGAACAAACATCACCTTCCTCGCGATGATCCTGCTGGGCTACGGCGGCATGCCGCGACGGTACGCGACCTACCTGCCTGAGTTCGCGACGCTCCATCAGGTCGCAACGCTCGGTGCTCTGATTCTGCTGATCGGCCAGATTATCTGGCTGTACAACATGGTCACCTCGTGGTTCGAGGGCAAACGCGTCGAGGATGGCGATCCTTGGAATCTTAATCAAGACGACGTGCGAACCATCGAATGGCAGTGGTTCGAACACAAACTCGACACCCAACTGGCGGCTGACGGTGGCGAAGAAGATGTTGTACCCGACGGTGGCGAAACGGTCGACGAGATGGTCGACACCGATTCAGGTGATGCTGACAAAACTGACGCTTGAGTTAGTACGCAAGTTGGTCACCGAAGGTCGGCACTGGTTGCGTTCTCGACCGGGAGCCCGACACTGTTCCCCCACTCGACGAACGAACCGTAATAGTAGGAGACGTTCTCGTAGCCGAGTATCTCTGCGAGAGCCGTCCAGACGAGTGCCGATCGCTCGCCGACGCGACAGTAGACGATGATTTGCTCGTCTGTGGCGTACTCATCGAACAGTGCTGCCAGCTCCTCGCGGGAGCGGAAGCGGCGGTCTGTCTGGATGGTGTCCCGGCAGGGTGTGTTCACTGCGCCGGGGATGTGACCGCCGCGCTGTACGCCCTCGTTCCAGCCCGGGGGTGCGAGAATGTCGCCGCGGTACTCCGGCGGTGCGCGGGCGTCAAGCAGACAGCCGCCGGACTCGACGGCCGCTTCGACATCTCCGCGGCGCGCGCGAATGGACTCGTCGGGTTCGGGGGCGTGGTACTCGCGGCTGGGAACCGACGGAACTTCGTTGGTCATTGGATACTCGTTTTCGACCCAGTAGTTCCGTCCCCCATCAAGCAACACCACGTTCTCATGGCGGTAGTATCGCAGCAGCCAGTAGGCGTGTGCGGCGAACCAGTTGAAGAAGTCTCCATAGAGGATAATCGTCGTCTCACGGGTCACGCCGCAGTCGCCGAGCAGGCCTGACAGTGCCGCCGGGGAGAGCACGTCGAACGTCTCCGTGTCGCGGAGGTCACGCTGCCAGTCGAGACTAACCGCCCCCGGGATATGCGACGACTCGTAGGTGCCCTGCTGGATGTTCACTTCTATCAGTCGGTAGTCGGCGTCGGTCGTTTGAATCTGCTCCAGATTAGCAGCCACCGTCTCCGCGCTGACGAGTGGCCCGGTCGCGTCGACCATTAGGTGCCTCCCCGCTGATCGGCTGTCTGTGGAAAGCTCTTGAACTCCCTCGACTGGTCGGTGGTCGCAAAGCTCTTAGCGAGTCTCGATTCGGCACTCCGGAGTCGATACGACAACGTCGACCGGGGACAGTCCAGTTCCGTCGACAACTCTTCGAGCGTTATCTGTCTGGGTTTTTCGTAGTAGCCGCGCCCGACCGCCTCGACGAGTGCCTCGCGCTGTTCCGGCGGGAGATTCTTGCGTGCGAACAGTCCCGTTCGCCGGTTGGAGGCCTGTCCGATATGGTCGAACTCGAAGCGAATCCCTTCCTGCAACGACACCTGTAAGGCGTCGTAAAACAGTCCGACACCGTCATCGGTGTCCATCATCACGGTCCACGTCTCGCGGTTCTGACTCCGTTCGAGCTCGAACAGGACGTCCGGACCGATATACTCGACAGCCAGTGTTGGGACAGACTCGCAGTTCCCGATATCCCGCAGGTGGTAGTACAGTTCACACTCGGAGTCGGTCCGTTTCAGCACCTCTCTGTGAACCGCTCCCTCACAGCCGGCTGGGGTGATTTGCTCGACAGCAAGCAGCTCCCGTTGCCCAGCGTTTGTGAGTTCGCTGAGCGCGTCTGCTGGCCCCTCGAATCGTTCGAGCCGCCAGAACTCCTCGGCATCGATACTGCCACCGACCCCCCTTGAAGAGACTCCAGTAGGGTCGGTAAGCAACTGCTGTAGTGGCCCCGCTGTCTCCTCGTAGACGAGGTCGAAAACGAACTCTCGCATATCTGTACCGTCAGTTAGTAGATAGTCTCAATGTAAGTTCCTGTCGTTGCGGTTGCCGTAGACGGGTCACCAATCTACGCCACAAGAGCGTTCTGGAATATTATACATTGTAACGAAGGGAACGGGGCGGTTTGCTCTCACCAATGCGCGTTCGTTTCACTGGTCGCTGCACAGTTACTCGCGTTTGATCGGATGCTTCGGTGGATCGGCGGACTCACAATCGTGAGTGTGTTTCTGTTGATCATATAGAGCCGATTGTAGCGAGAGTGTCTTCTCTGAATGGCTTGTTGTAGATGATCGATTGAAATGGAGATTTCTATCAGATGTAGATGCTGCATATGCGCCCATCTTGCACGGCACGTCCTAACAAAATTCAGAGAGGACTGTTCCGCGATCCCCACTTAGAATCACTGACGTTTGTCTCCATCTGTTACCCTCTGTTACTATCTATTACCACCTGTTACCATCTGTTACCGTTCTTCGTCGACTACGATCTGCTACATCTCTTCGTCGGCGAGTTCCTGCTCGGCGACGATTTCGTACGGCGTTAGGCCCTCCCTAATGCCATCCAACAGCCGGAAGGCGTCGTCTGGCGAGAGGAAATGCCGTGTAACGACCCGACCGAGCGGTGTCGGTTCCAGTCCATCGATGAACTCCCATTCAAGCAGTTTGCCGATGGATCGCGTCGTATCGATCTCGCCGAGCATTCGGTCGTTGAGCCGTTTTGCGCTTTTGCCTCCAACCGTAACATTGGCCAGCGTCTCCTCGACGGCGGCGTCCTGATCGTAGACGTTTCGGACGTCCTCCATCTCGCCTTTTAAGAGTTTGAACGCTACCTCGTCTTCGGTCATCTCCATCGAGTTGTGATAGGTGACGTCGGGTTCGATCAGCATGTAGACCGTCCCGCGGTCGTGGTAGTCGGGTCGACCCGCACGCCCGAGCATCTGGCTGAACTCCTGGACTGAGAGCCACTCGATGCCCATGGCGAGCGTGTCAAAAATCACCTGCGAGGCCGGGAAGTCGACACCCGCCGCGAGTGCGGCGGTGGTGACGACCGCCGAGAGATCCTGATCCAGGAACTGCTTTTCGACCTTCTTTCGCTTTTTATAATCGAGCCCGGCGTGGTAGGGTGCCGAATCGTACTGGAGTTTCCGGCTGATCGTATGGCACCGTCGACGGGAGTTGGTGAAAATGATCGTCTGGCCCCGATACCCCTTCGAGGATTTCTGGTCGAAAGCCCGCTTGACGAGCCGGTCTTCGAGCCGGAGCTTTTCCTGTTCGTCGGCAAAGGTGACGTGGCGCTCGATAGGGATCGGTCGCTCCTCGAACTCGATGAGGCGCGCACCGAGTCGACCGGCCAACCATTCGGGGTTGCCGACCGTGGCCGAGAGGTAGATCCACTGTGCGCCATCGTAGCCGCCGCTCTGGGTTTCAGCCCGCTTCTCACAGTAGTATTTAAGACGCGAAATCAACCCATCGAGGCGGTGGCCCCGCTCTTCTTCTTTGAGTGTGTGAACCTCGTCGATGACGACCGAGCCGATGTCGCCGAGGTTTTTGCCGGTTCTGAGGGCGTGGTCAATTCCTTCATACGTCCCAACGATGACATCCGCATTGGGATCGAACTGGCTGCCAGAGTCCGCGATTCGACTCGCGCCGACGCGAATCGTCACGTCGAGGCCGAGTTCGCCGTACCGCTCTTTGAAATCCTCGTGTTTCTGATTCGCAAGGGCGACGAGTGGGACTAAAAACAGCATCTTGCCCTTGCCTTTGAGGGCGCGGTCGATGCCAGCGATCTCGCCGACCAGCGTCTTCCCGGTCGCGGTCGCGCTCACGACGAGCTGGTCCTCGCCATCTAAGAGCCCATTTCGGACCGAGAGGCTCTGGACTGGGAGGAGGTTTTCGAACCGGGATTCGGTCATTTCCTTCAGCCGGGGATGTAGGTCGAGATCGGCCGTTTTGACCGGGTCGACGTCGTCGACAGTGGCACTAATCACGTCGAACTTCGTCAGATCTGGATCGAGTTCGCCCGACAGGAGGTCGACGATTCGGTCGAGATCTTGGACTTCGAGCAGCAGATCCTCAAGCCGGTCCTGTGCGGAGCCGGTGAACTGACCCTTATACGAGAGCTCGCGTTCGAGCTCCTCGACCGCGCAGTCGGGACAGATATGTTCGCGGTCGGTTTTGATCGCCGTTTCGTCGGTGATCGGCGAGTAGCGACCGTCGTTAGCGCAGTAGCGGCAGGTGCGGACGACTTGGGCTTCGAGCTGATAGCCATCGAGGAGCTCCCGTAGCTCCTCGCGGCCATCGTTGGAGGTTTGTTGTGAGATCCGGATCCGGGAGGCGTTACGAGCGAGGTCGACGAACTCAGTCGGGTCCCGTGGCTCCTCACTGGAGCCGCGTTTCGCTCGGAACCGGCCCGGTCGCGGGCCGGCACTCGTCTGCTTGGGGTCGAGCGTGCCCTGAAACACCCGAGAACCGTTTTTCCGGGCGACGACACGGTAGCTGTCTCCGGTTTCGTGGAGAAACAGCGTTCCGACCTGTGGGACCTGCTGCGACACGGCCAATGGTAGGCAATCGGGGTATATCAGGCGTTCGGCTCAGCATCGACGTCGACAGTGAGACGAGATAGCCAAGGCCACATTAATACCGCCGCCCCGACAACCCACACGTATGCGTGGTATTCGTCTCGGGAGCGCCTTCGGCATCCCGATCCAACTCAACTGGACGTTTCTGTTCATTTTGCCGATTTTTGCATGGATTATCGGCTCGGATATCGTCCAACTGACCGAACTCGTCAACAACGTCCTCGGTGGCTCGATTTCGACCGAGCCACTGACTGCCGGCTCGATGCCCTGGATACTCGGCTTTGCAGCCGCCGGCGGGCTGTTTTTCGGCGTGCTACTCCACGAGTTCGGCCACTCGCTGGTCGCCATGCGGTACGGACTCGAAATCGAGTCGATTACCCTCTGGCTGCTGGGTGGCGTGGCAAGCTTCAAAGAAATCCCCGAAGACTGGCACAAGGAGTTCAATATCGCCATCGCTGGCCCCGTGGTGAGCGTGTTGGTCGGTGTAGTGTCATTCATCGCGTTCATGCTGACACCTGCGAATCTCAGCGCGGTCCAGTTCGTCCTCGGCTATCTCGCGGTGATGAACATCGGCCTCGCGATCTTCAACATGCTGCCGGGGTTCCCGATGGACGGTGGTCGGGTGCTTCGAGCCCTGCTGGCACGCAAGCGACCGCACGCCCAAGCGACCCAGATGGCCGCGGAGGTCGGGAAGATATTCGCGTTCATGCTCGGGCTGCTGGGGCTGTTCGCCTTTAGCCCATTGTTCATCCTGCTTGCCTTTTTCATCTACATCGCCGCCTCGGGAGAGGCCCAGCAGTCGACGGTCAAAGCCGCCTTCGAGGGCATCACCGTCCGCGACATCATGACGCCCGGTGCGGAGCTCCACGTTATCGAGGAGGAGGCGACGATTGCCGAACTGCTGAATCGGATGTTCACCGAGCGTCACACCGGATACCCGGTCGTCGACTCCCGCGGCGACCTCGTCGGGATGGTCACCCTCGACGATGCCCGGACGATCAAGGAGGTCGAACGCGACGCCTACCGGGTCGAAGAGGTGATGGAACGCGACGTCCAAGGCATCGGTCCGGATGTGGACGCGATCACTGCCCTCCGAACGATGCAGGAACACGACGTCGGTCGACTCCCCGTCATCGACGAACAGGGGAATCTCACGGGAATTATTTCCAGAACCGACCTGATGACCGCCTTCAACGTGATCCAGAGCCGCGGCGACAACAGCTCGATCATCCAGTCCGGTGGGTCGACGTCGGATCTACCCCCTGTTCAATAACCAGCGACGAGAGGATTACTGCCGCGTCGACCAGACGACGACAACCGCAAGTGCGAGTAGACAGCCAACGAAGAAGACGACTCCCGGCTCGGTCAGCAGCGCACTGAGGCCACCGCTGGTCGACTCGGCGGCCGTCGCAGTCGCATCGGCAGCCGTCATCCCACCGGACTCGGTGGCCGCTTCCGGTGCCGACCCGATTGAGGTTGCGAGATACTGCACGAGCAGGCTGGCGAGCCCAAAGATCCCAATCGCGCCAAGCAGCTCTCTGATCGCCGATTTGAGCCGGTCGACGGTCGACTGCCGGCCTGCACAGACGACGAGTGCCGATTCAGTCGGCGCATAGATTTTCATCTCAGTTCCCTTCTCGGAGTACCAGGTATCGGCGACCGAGATCAGGTTCGCATCACTGAGATTCGTGAGATGGTACCGGATGTTCTGGACGCTCGTGTCGGTCTCCTCGGCGAGTTCGGACGCGGGGCGTGGCTCTTCGTACAGTAGGGTGAGAATCTGTCTGGCGGTCGACGACGAGAGCGTTTTAAAAACCTCGTCGGCAGCCTCCTCGGAGATCGAAATAACGTTCGCACCGTCATTGGCCGGCTCAACGCGGGACGTGAGTGGGAGAAGACTCTTCATAGGCGACGTATAGAGAACTATTAATCAACTGTCGTGAGTGTTGTGGTGAGTGAAACAGCGACTGTACCGGTGCTATGTTTGCCAACTGTTGACACAATATCCACTCTCGTATGGTAGTGGTGCGGCCGCCACGGATGGTGGATCGAACACCGATGGCTGTCAACTGCGAGCCGAAGCCTCCAACGCAGTCAAGAGATCGTATCCAGATACACGTCGACAGCTAGTCTGTACGAACAGGTAGATGCATATAATCGACCGATAAGAGCCGAATACGGCCGGCTCACCCTCCACCGACGGAGAGTTGATACACCGCACCCCACCTATATCAGCCGATGTCCAGTGTACCGATCACGGAGTCGCTTCGGGAAACGCTCGCCGTGTTCACTGTTCGGGGTGAACCGCTGACGACACCGGAGGTGGCCCAACAGCTCGATCTCGGTCGACGGAGCACCTACGAACGACTCCAGCGACTCGTCGCCGCCGACTGGCTCGAAACCAAGAAGGTGGGAGCCAGCGCGCGGGTGTGGTGGCAGCCACCGTCGGCCTCAACCTCGGAGGCAGACAGCACTAATCAAAAAGATGGTCCCAGAGCCAGTACACGGAGTTCGAATCACTCGTCGAGGCCAAACAGCAGGCCCGACAGCTCGAACGCCAGCGCGACGAGCTAAAAAACGAACTCGAAGGGATCTTCGAGCGTGTCGACGACGGGTTCTATGCGCTCGACAGCAGCCGTCAGTTCACGTATGTCAACCAACGCGCAGGTGAGATTCTGGGAACTCCTGCCGGTGAACTCATCGGTGAGCACATCTGGGAGGCGTTCGAACTCTCACCGGAGGCCGAAGCGGCGTTCACAGAGGCCGAAACAACCCAGCGGTCGATCTCGTTTACGACTTTCTATAAGCCGTTTGAGACGTGGTACCAAAATCACGTTCATCCCTCCGAGGACGGTATCTCGGTGTACTGCCAAGACGTTACTGAACGGATCAAACGCGAACATCAGTTAGAGCAGTTCGAGCGGATGATCGAGACGGTCAACGACGGGGTGTATGCAACCGATAGCGAGGGATTGTTCGTCTTTGTCAACGATGCGTTCGTCTCGATGTCCGCCCATACACGGGCTGAGTTGCTCGGTGCTCACGGCTCGACGTTTTTCGGCGACGCCTTCGTCGACACTGATCAAGATGTGTGGCACGAATTGCTCGACGGTGAGCGCGACGTGGTTGAATTTGAAACGGATATCGTGGCCCCGGATGGGCAGACTCGAAACGTCCACAATCAGTTCGTCCTGTTGGATACCGAATCAGGGACCGGTCGTGTTGGCGTTACCCGAGATATCACCGAACGCAAGGCCCACCTGCGTGAACTCGAACGCCACCGCGAGCAGCTCGCGGCCCTCAACAGCCTCAACGAGGTCGTCAGTGAGATCACAAATGCCGTCATCAGCCAGTCGACCCGGGAAGAGATCGAGCAGACAGTCTGTGAGCACCTCGCGGCCGCCGACTCCTACCAGTTCGCGTGGATCGGTGAGGTAGATACGCACACGAACATGGTCTCGCTGCGGGCTGAAGCTGGCGTCGAGGGCTATCTCGACGAAATCACGATCTCGGTCGACCCGAAAGACGAGCGGAGCCATGGGCCGACTGGCAAAGCGTTCCGAACCGGCCGGATCCAGACGACTCAGGATCTCGATACGGACGCGCGCTACGAACCGTGGCGAGGGCGGGTCGAATCCTACGGCTGGCGCTCTTCGGCCGCGATCCCGATTGCGCACGACGGGACGATCTATGGTGTGTTGAATGTGTATGCAGATCGTCGCCAAGCGTTCGAACGGAAGGAACGGGACGTCATCGCACAGCTCGGGGAAGTAGTCGGCCACGCGATTGCGGCCACCGAGCGCAAGCAGGCACTCATGAGCGACGAGGTGACCGAACTGGCATTCAGTGTGCCGGCGATGCTGTCCTCGGTCGGTGTCGACCCGACTACTGACGGGCAAATTAGCTTCGACTATGCGGTGCCGACCGGCAACGAAGGGTTCCTCCAGTACGGCACGGTCGACACAGTCGCACTCCCCACGCTTGAGGCACTCGTCGAGCGACTCCCCCACTTCGAGTCAGTGCGAATCATCGACGATGCGGTCGATCCGGCCCGCTTCGAACTGCGGCTGTCAGCGCCGCCAGTCGTCTCCGCCGTGGCATCCCACGGTGGCTACGTACAACAGTCGACAATCGAAGGCGGCGAGTTTCGGATGACGATTCACCTCCCCACAACCGTCACCGCTCGCCGAGTCATCGATGCCGTTCGTGAGGCCTACCCGACAGCCCAACTCCTGCGGCGTCGACAGATCACGCGGAGCGACGACACACTCACTCGCGTCCATCGGGTGATGACCCATGAGCTGACCGACCGACAGCGGGCTGTGCTTGAGACAGCCGTCTACTCGGGGTTTTTCAACTGGCCACGGGATGCCTCCGGCGCGGAGATCGCCGCAACACTCGGTGTTTCGGCCCCGACGTTCCACCAGCATCTCCGGATCGCCCAGCGAAAACTGTTCGACTCGGTGTTTTCGGTTCCGGCGTCGACCTGACAGCACTGACTCTTGGAATTCAGTAGTGGCCGATCCGGAACAGTCTTGGCTGCATTGTTGGCGTGAGAAAGTGGGCTGCGGGGGACAGCCTCTCTGTGGATTTCACAGAGCGTGTGTGCCGTCGACGGGGGATCGGTGGGGGGCCGAGTCGACGGACAGCGGCGTGGGGGAGGGCCGACAGGACAGCCGAGGGGCGGGACGAGGGCAGAGTGACCAACAGCCACCACCACCGGCGAGGGATCGGTGATGCTGTACCGGTGTCTGCATGTTGAGGAAGGCAACGGAAGCAGTAAAACAACCTCCCTAAGTCGTTAGGTTGGTGCCTGTGTCTGTGTTCTTCACAGGAGGAACATTCGCAGGACGACGGTCCACAGACGTGTTTTCAGCTCCTCACGTGAGTGTTCGTCGCAGAAAGGTCCAGGTGCGAGAATTGAACCTCAGTTGTTCCGCTCACTATCGTTCGCTCCACTCCCTGCTTCGATTCTCTTACAGACGGACTTGTAGTTCCTCGCGTAAGTGCTCGGAGCAAAAAGGTCCAGGTGCGAGAATTGAACCCGCGTCTCAGCCTCCACAAGGCTGAAGGATAGTCCACTACCCCAACCCGGACACGCACTCATGGCTACTTTACTCGTAAAGAAATACGTTACGACTCGGGGTTCGCCGCGGGGAGCCCTGTCATACCCCACGTCGACCACCCACACGCCCGAACGCGACGTTTTTCAGGCCAGCACTGCTACGACCACGTAGCTGTGGCCATCACGGACAAGATCTACGTCAAAAACCACCGACAGCTCGCCTCCCAACTGGAGACGAGCTTTCCGAAGAGCGCCTTCGCCGGAGCGACCCTCGACCTACTGTTTACCGGCAACAGCCTCGCCAACCTCGATACGACGACTCAGGACCGCGTGCTGGATTTCGCCGAGGACTTCCTCGACTGTGACTGCAAGGCCCACCCCTACTGTGGCTGTGCCGAACGCAAGTTCATTTCCTATCTCTTGGAACTCCGCGCGGAGGGGTTCGGTCCCGACCAGATTGTCAACGTGATGGGCGACGACTACATGCTGTACGCCTACTCGGGCGACATACTATCCTTCCTCGATCAGTCAGTCCG
>Ga0136556_1001533_pt1 | contig 11475 bp, 9 predicted proteins | sample AntRauTorckE6831_FD_104780 | JGI IMG/M metagenome (GOLD analysis project Ga0136556, IMG submission 104780) | Saline lake microbial communities from Rauer Islands, Antarctica - Metagenome Torckler E6 #831 | ecosystem: Environmental > Aquatic > Non-marine Saline and Alkaline > Saline | place... | reverse complement strand
CTGGTTCATGAGACCATTAACCAGGTCAAGGAGCCGCGCAGGGCGTGGATCTACAACGCCGGCCAGCGCCGGGTGCGTCGTGCACCACAGGTGGCTTATGACGGCCCCGGTACCGCGTCTGACGGCATGCGAACCTCAGACAACCTGGACATGTTCAACGGTGCGCCGGACCGCTACAACTGGGAACTGATCGGCAAGAAGGAAATGTACATCCCGTACAACTCCTACAAGCTGGTGGATCGGGATCTGAGTTATGACGAAATCATCCAGCCGGGCCATATCAAACAGGACCTGGCCCGCTATGAACTGCACCGGGTATGGCATGTTCGTGCCACTCTGAAAGAAGGTGAGCGCCATATCTACGCCCAGCGTGACTTCTATATTGATGAAGACTCCTGGCAGGCAGCGGTGATTGATCACTACGACGGCCGGGGCGAGCTGTGGCGTGTGGGTGAAGCCCACTCCATGCAGTTCTACGATCAGGATGTGCCCTGGTATGCGGTTGAAGCCCTGTACGACCTGTTGTCCGGGCGGTACCTGGTGCTGGGCCTGACCAACGAAGAAAGCAATCCCTATAACTTCGGTGTCGAGCGCCGTTCGCGTGACTTCACTCCGTCTGCCCTGCGACGGTCCGGATTGCGCTAGAAGTCTGTGATCACACAGTTAAAACGGCGGGCCACTGGCCCGCCGTTTTACTTTGCAGGTAGTAAGACTTTGGTTTAATCTCGAGGTCGTGAAAAATTATACGGAAGACTCCGCAGCCAACGACGAATTTCAGACCGCCAACAGTGGTCTGCATCATGGGGAGCTTGTGCGCGATTTGCTCGGGCACAGGCTGCAGGTGCCTGCGTTTCCGGAAGACAACACACCCCGTCCGGAACTGGACAAGCTGATCAGGGCCAGTGTTGCCCCCCGCTCCCTGCTGGTTCTTGAAGCCCCTGCCGGTTATGGCAAAACCCGGAGCCTGGTTAACGCCCTGGCCACCGATGACAGCGGAATTGATCAGTTACGCTGGATCACCCTGAATGCCGGCGACAATGCGCCTTCCCGGTTTCTGTCATTGCTGGCAACTGCCCTGGATCTTCCGGAAACCGCACCAGCCGGCAATCATTCCGGAGTTCGCTTTGAGGATTATCTGGGAATCCTGCTTCTGGCCAAAGAGCGTGCCGGCACGGCGGGCCGTGAAGTGCTGGTGCTCGATAACGTCCACCATTTGAGCAATCCGGCTGTTATTGACATGTTGCATCAGCTGGTTCGTGAGGTGCCCGGCAACATGTCCGTGGCGTTTGCGTCAAGAACGCCGCTGGCCTTCGAAAGCCATGCCATGGAGCTGGATAATCGCTATCACCGCGTTGGCCCTGAACAGTTACAACTGACTCGTTCCGAAACCTTTGGCTTTTTTCGGGATATGGAGCCAGCCAACCGGATTACCAGCGTTGCCATCGACAGCCTGTACTCGTTAACCGAAGGCTGGCCCACGCCGCTGGCATTGTACCGTCGCGAACTGTTACGCAACCCGGATCGCCGGCCCCCCCAGGAAACCCCTTCTATTGAACGCTTCCTGAAAGACTCATTGCTGGGCCAGCTTATGCCGGCCCAGATCGCCAGTCTCCGGGCGATGGCCGAACTCGATACTTTCTCTGATGAACTGCTGATAGCGCTGCAGCCAACCCTCGCTGAGCCGGCGTTGTTACCGTCAGCAGCTCTTGAGCGTGGCCTGCCGCTTATTCCCGTGCCCGGCAGAGGGCGCTGGTATCGTTTCAATCCATTGTTCCAGGCCTGGTTGCAGGCCCCGGTAATGGCAGGCGCCGCTTCGCGTATGTTGTTGGCGTGTCGCTGGTTTGCCCAACGCAACCAGTTCCCCGAGGCCCTGAAATACGCCTTGCTGTCAGGTGATCACGCAGAAGTGGTCCGGATTGCCTCAGAAGGTACCGAGGCACTGTTGCTTGGCCAGGACACCGCCTCACTCCTCACGTTGCGAAAAACCCTGCCTGCCGGATTGTTTGAACGCAGCGCCCGGCTGCGGATTGTCTATGGCTGGGTGCACGCCATTGGTGGTCAGTTCCGTCAGGCCCGGCAGCTGCTGGAAGATCTTTCCCCTGAGGATGTGGTGCAGCATCGGGCCCGCCTCATGGCACTCGAGGGATTCATGCTGCGAGGGGAAGGTCAGGTTCAGCCGGCTCTGGAGATGGCCGAACAGGCCCTTGAAGAGGGCGGGCTTTCACCGCAGGCACAACTGGTTACCCAGATTGTTCGTGCCAGTGCCCTGTGTGCGGTAGCCCGGTTTCAGGAGGCCCGGGAGGCCAACCGCGCTGCGGCCAGGCTGGCGCGGGAAGCCGGCGATTCCGGATCTGAAGCGCTGGCTGTGTACGCGCACGCCCGTATCGAGCTGGGTAAAGGCGCCCTGGGGCATGCCGAACAGCTATTGCGCACCGGTCTGGATACCGCAATGAACGAACTCAGCCGCCCGGCGCGCATTGGTGAAACCCGGTTGCAGCTGAATCTGGTGTTGGTGCTCTGGCACCAGGGCCGCCTGAACGACGTCGACCGCCTGCTGGTAAACTGTACCCGGCATGCCGAGCAGACCCGCGATCTGGGACTGTTGCTTGCGATGGCCATCCGGGTGTTGATGTGCAAAGCCCAGGGTCGCATGGAAGATGCCTTTGTCTGGATTGGCCGTGCCGAACGCACCATGCATGCCTGGCAGGTAGACGACACTCTGTGTGTGCCAGTTCTGGAAGCACTGAAGGCATCGTGCTGGCTGGCTCAGGGCCAGCATGAAAGCGCGCAGCAGGCGCTGGCCAAACTGGCCGACTATCGCCGCGATGGCTGTGTACCCGAGCTGTTTCCCAGCATGCCGGGGCTGGTGGATTGCCTGCAGGTGCGAGCCGACCTCGCCAACGGCGATTGGATACGGGCCAGGGAAAATCTGGACGATATTGTCATACGCCAGGGTGACCACCCGCCATTTGGCCTGGCGTTGCACGCAGGTCTCTTGCACGCGGTGCTTTTACAGGAAGAAAAAGGCATTTCCGCTGCGCGCAAACAGCTGGAAGCAGTGGTGCAGCAGGCGGCGGCTGAACACTTCATCAGCCCCTTCGCCGAGATGACTCGTGAGCTCACCCCTCTGATGGAAAAGGTGTTCTGTTATCTGCCAGAGAGTGATTTCACATTGGCATTGGGCCGCCTGTTCGGTTGCCGCGGTGCGTCGGCACCAGGCGCCGCGATGGCCGAGCCGATCAGCGACAGAGAGCAGGGCGTTCTGGAGCTGATCGCCCAGGGCTTGTCCAATCAGGAGATTGCCGACCGGCTTCATATCTCACTGCACACCGTAAAAACCCACGCCCGGCGCATTAACGCCAAACTGGCGGTAAAGTCCCGCACCCAGGCCATTGTCCGGGCCCGGGAACTGGGGTTGTTATAGCGGGCTGTCAGCTTCCGGTTTTAAGCTCTTCAATCCGGGCATCCTTTTCCGCCCACAACTGGCTTATCCAGCGCTGAAACTCCACGCGCATTTCCCGGTTGTTCTCATAATCCATCCCCAGAAAATGCTCTGGTATCTCTCGCACCCGAATATCAATAACAATCCGGCGAACCCGGCCGCAGAAGTAATCCCAGATGCCTGAGCGACCATCGGGATACACAATAGTGACATCCAGCATGGTGTGGATCATCTCGCCCATGGCACTGAGCACAAAAGCCGTGCCGCCGGCCCGGGGTTTCAGCAGGTGTTTGTAGGGCGATTTCTGCCGCTGATGCTTCTCCGGGGTAAAACGGGTGCCTTCCATGAAATTGAAAATGGCCACCGGCATATACCGGAACTTCTCACAGGCCCTGCGGGTGGCCTCGGTATCCTTGCCCTTCAGGGACGGGTTTTTCGCGATCTGTTCTTTGGTATGCCGGTGCATGAACGGAAAATCCAGCGCCCACCAGGCAATGCCCAATAACGGCACGTACAGCAGCTGTTTTTTCAGGAAAAATTTCAGCAGTGGAATCTCGCTGTTCAGCACATACTGAATAGCGGGGATATCGGCCCAGCTCTGGTGGTTGCAGGTTACAAAATACCAGTGGTTGCGGCTCAGCCCCTCGGCGCCGCGAACGTCCCACTCCACCTTGTTGAAAACCTTCATCAGAAGATTGTTAAAACCGATCCAGTACCAGGCAACCGTGTTCAGAACCAGCGAGCAAGCCTTGCGCAAGCCGGTTACCGGCACAATCAGTTTGATGACGCCAAGCAGTACCAGCAAGGGGAACAGGATCAGTGTGTTCAGTGTAATCAGCACCACCACCAGGGTTCCTTTCAGTGGCGCGGGCAGAAAATCAAGCATCAGACCAATCTCGCGTGTTCGGGTTAACGGTTCTCAGGCAGCAGGCGTGTCTCGGCGCCGGCAGATGCCAATTCGATAAACCGGCTCGGGGCACGGTTCTCCAGCAGCTTCTGGAATGCCCGGTCGTAGAACGTCAGGTTGTTAAACCGGATCATCGAGCGAATTTCCTCAATGTACGCCTGCCCCCGCTCGGAATAGCTGACAAGGCCCTGGGCCAGTCGCACACCGGAAAGTGCCTTGTTGTTCTGGCGATCTCTTGCCCGAATGTCTCGCACCTGTTTATAGGCCGCGTGGCGGTTCAGGTTCTGAATATACGAGCGCACAGAAGAATAGGGCGAAGAAAAGGTGGCCACCTCATGGTTGGCGCCCTCGGGACGGCTTTTTGGCACCAGCCCGCAGCCCTGGGTGAAGCACCACTGCCCGAACAGATTGTTGCCCCGCACCGCAAACCGGGACTGACCCCAGGCAGATTCATTGGCAGCCTGAGCCAGAATCAGAGACGGGGGAATGACATCCAGGCGCTTCCTCAGTGCGGAGAACTGCGCTTTGCTGCCGGTTTTAGCGCCCACACGCAAGCGTGCTGACTGAGTTGTCAGCCACGCCTGCTCAGCACTGGAGAGTTCTTCCTTTTCGGCAAGTTGTTTCAGATGTTCGCGCTCGATCAGAATGCGCGAGTTCGCCAGAACAATGCGAGGGTAAAGATACGAGAAGAATGCTAGTTTGCGCTCACTGACGTCACTGTAGTCGGAGAAGTCGGGCAGAGGAGCCCTGGCCCATGCAGGCAAAGGAGGTAAGGCGTCCAGGGCGATATCAGATTCATCGCCACTCCTGGTGGAGTCTGGCGACGGCGTGTACAACGCCCCGGCCAGTGCAAACAGAGCCAGCGGTATAAAAAATAAAAGCGCCCGTGAAACGGCAGTCATAACACCCCTCATTCAAAACAATAAGGCGGAGATTATAACAGGTTCAACGGGCGCTGTTGGGGCCTGGATCAGAAGAAGAGCTTGATCCCGGCCATAACACCTTCATCAAGATTGATGTCTGAATCACCGCTGTCATCCAGATCGGTGTTCAGGTAGCGATAACCGGCAAACACTTCCGCATTGCGAATGATCCGGTAGCTGCCACGCAGCTCCACGCTGGTCATGTCGTCGGAATCGCCAAATGAAAGAATGCTGGGAGCGTAGTGCAGGCTGCCGCCAAACGATAAACCAGGCACGTTGGGAATATTCACCCTTGTGAAACCGCCGAGCCCGGCTGCGCCACCCTCGGCGCCGTCGTCATCCCACCCAATACCACGCACACCAAGACCCGCCGTTGTTGGCAGGTTACCCAGAGCCGTCTGACCCTGTGCGTGGAAATCAATATTACCAATGTGGCGGCTGCCTTCGTGATAGGTGTAGCCGCCGCCCAGCAACAGGTCGTCCCGGTTGCCGGGTGAGAAGTTGTATTGGCCTTTTACAGAATCATTGGTAAGGCTCAGATCCAGATCAGCAGCGAATGCCGGTGCAGCTGCCATGGAAAGCGCCAGAACGGAAATGCGGGTAAGCTTCATTGTTACACCTTTTTTCTGTGATAGTTCCAGTTACTCAGGATGTTAACCAGCTGCCGGGCCAGGCACAACTTACAGGGTGTTTAATCGCTGGCAATCAATCCGGGAGCGGGAGTCAGGAAGGGGCAGTGTACGGACAATACTGTTCCAGAACCGCCCGCAGCATTTCCATTCTTACCGGCTTGGCAACAAACGAATCCATCCCGGCGGCATGACACCTTTCCTCATCTTCTTCCATGGCACTGGCCGTCAGCGCGACAACCGGCACACGTGAGCGCTGCTGCGCCAGTTCCCACTGCCGTAGTTTTCGGGTTGCGTCAAAACCGTCCAGCTGTGGCATCACGCAATCCATCAGAATCAGATCAAAGGAATGCTGTTGCCACAGTTCACACGCTGCAAGGCCATCACTGGCGGTGGTTACCTCGCAATTGAGTTTTTCCAGAACCCGCTGAGTCAGCTTCTGATTGACCGGGTTATCCTCCACAAGCAGCACCCTCATGCGCCCGCAGAGAACCTGCCGCTGCCGGCGGCTGATGTCAGTAACCGCCTGGAGGGAGAAGCGGGTGAGGAACCGGCGTTCCTGATTATCCACATCCATAAACAGTTGATTGAGCATCGGCACCAGCCACGACTCCCGAAGCGTTTTGCTCAGAAACGCATCGGCACCCGCCTCCCGGAAATGCTCGGCATCGCCCCTTTGCGGGTTCGATGTGAGAATCAGAACCCGCAGATCACGCCAGCGCGAGTCATCGTGAATCTGCCGGCAAAGCCGTTCGGTATCTGTGTCCGGGACAAAACCATCCGTCACCATGGCATCGTAGCCCTGTTCAGACTCGCTGGCCTGTTCCAAGGCTGCCAGCGCCTCAGCGGCGGAAGTTACCGCATCTATCTGCAACTCATGGCGGGAGAGCATTTCCAGCGTAATCTTGCGCGACAACTCATAAGAGTCCAGCACCAGAACCCGCCGCCCCCTGATTTGCCTTGAATCCGGCCGGGTCATCCCTTGCGTGCTGCCGCCAATATCTCTTAACGACAACTCCACCCAGAAAGTAGAACCCTCACCCGGCCGGCTTTCCACATCCAGCGAACCGCCCATCAATTGCACCAACTGCCGACAGATCGTCAGCCCCAGCCCGGCGCCGGTTAATGGTTGGCGAAAGCGCTGGTTTAACTGCACATGGGGCTCGTAGATCCGCTCGATATCCTCCGGGCTGATGCCAACCCCGGTGTCTTCCACCGCCAGACGCAAACGCACCTGACCGTCCTTGCGCTCAAGAGCCTCCGCACTGATCAACACATGGCCGGAATCGGTAAACTTGATGGCATTGGAAAGCAGGTTCAGCAACACCTGGCGCACCCGCACCGGGTCACCGGCCAGCTCCCAGGGCAGGTTCTCATCAACCCGCACATCAAGCTCCAGCCCCTTGTCCCGGGCCCTGGTGCCCAGCATGTGCACCAGATCATTCAGGGTGTCACGCAGGTTGAAGGGAATGTCTTCCAGATCCAGCTTGCCCGCCTCAATACTGGAAATATCAAGCAGATCACTGATAATCGACGACAGACTATCCGAAGCGCTCAACAACGTATGAGTGTACTCACGTTGTTCGGGGTCGAGGGGAGTATCTGCAAGCAGGCTGCCGTAACCGGACACCGACTGCAGCGGAATCCGCAATTCATGGCTGACATTGGCCAGAAACCGGGTCTTGGCCTCGTTGGCCTGATTGGCCGCATCCCGCTCGACGTTCGCCTCATGGGCGGCAAGCCGAAGGGCCCGGGTATCTTCCAGTAACTGCAGCCGCATCTGATTCAGCGACCGCTCAAGCTCCGAAACCGCCTTCGCGCGCCCCCTGCCATCCGGCGCTATCGGCTCAACCAGCGCGTCCAGATTCAGCTTGCTGACATCACGGGCCATTGCCTTCAACTGGCGCGCCATAACGGCCTGGGAACGTAACAGAAACAGCAGCGCTCCAAGCAATCCCAGGCATAAAAAAAGGAGCAGAATCAGCAACGAAGGCAAGGCACAAATTCCCTGTGTCGATTAGAAAATCACCAGCGGAAGTTTAACAGACCGACACCACATTCACCCAACGCTTCGATCCATCCGTAATAAACTCAAAGCGCACATTCAGGTTGTACAGATTGGCGCCATAAACCCGGTCCTCATCCCGCCCCCGGCGAAACGACGGCCGCGGATCAAAACTCACCACATCTTCAATCAACCCCCGGAAATCCGGATACTCCGCCTCCGGCAGCTGGGCCAGCTGTTCCTCGGCCTCCGCCGAAAACACCACCGCAAACCGCTCAACCGGAGCAGAATCCGCCCAGCCCAAAGACGCCTCCGGCACCGCATCCGCAAACGGCAGATACGGCTTGATATCGAGAATCGGCGTACCCTCAATCAAATCATGATCCCGAATCCGCAACACCAGCCGCCCATCCTCCCGGCGCGCCACCCCCTCATTACGCACCACCGACAACCCCAGACTGTTCGGCCGGAATGGCGACCGCGACGCAAACACCCCGATCTTCCGATTACCACCCAACCGCGGCGGCCGAACCACCGGCCGCCACTCCGCCCGAACCGCCTCATGAAACTGAAACGTCAGCCACAAATGCGAAGCCGACTCCAGCCCCCGAAACGCATCCTCCCGATCAAACGGCGACTCAATCACCAGCTCCGCATGCGCATACCGAGTCAGGCCCGGCTGTCGCGGCACCCCGAACTTATCCTTGAAACAGGAGTGGGTGTAGGCAATGGGGGTTAGTGTCAGTGCCTCGGAGGCAGGTTTACTTTTATGGGGTAGTTTAGGCATTCTCAATCCCGGTCGATGGTTCCAGCAAAATACATCTCAAGGCGAAAAACCACCGAACCCTGATCTTTAAAGCTCTCGGACCGCGGAAACCACAACGCCGGCACCAACTCCGCAAACAACCAATCCTCATACAACCGATACCGCCAGGTCACATCCGCAAAATAAGAAGTCGCACGCCAGGAAGGCTTACTCTCGCCCAGCACACCGGCTCTGGGCTGAACCACCGACCGATTATTCAACCGCTTGCGCACATTGAAAATCTGCCCCAACTGAAACTTCCGGTCACGGTGCACCCATTCCATCTCTGAAGAACTGAAAAAATGCCAGCCATTACCCAATGAACGATCCACCCCGAACCAGCTGCGCGCACCCCAGCCCTCGGTGTGGTAATAATAAACACGCTGCTCTACCTTCAGCCCCCATCCGGATCCGACACGCCAGCTTTTACCAGCCTCAGAGCGCCAGAACATCTCCGGAGGCAATCGAAGCCGCCCACCAACGTCCGTGGAAAAATTAATGGCGTCGCCGAAATCTGAAATATACCGCAAGGCGCCAACCGCCTCGGTATCGGCACGGTCAGCCTTTGTCAGTTGCCGGTCCCGCTCGCGCTCTTCAAGTGGTATCTGGTCTTCACTCTCACTATCGATGATCAGCCGGAGCTTCTCCTCAGCAGTGGGAACATCCAGACGAAAACGAACGTCAGCATCGTAATCCAGAAGATTATCGTATCTGGATTCCGTCTCGAAACGTAACCGAAGATAGCTTTCATTATCAGGCAACGCCCGCGGAGCGCCGGAAAGCGTCCTGTCGGCCCAGGCGCCAAGTGCCTGAACCGACTGCCCGTGCGTGCGTTCCTGGCGAATCACCCAGTTACTGAAATCCAGCCACCAGGAATCCACCGGTGTCGCCCAGTAATCTTCCGGCTCAAAGGTATAGAACGATAGCGGAAGCCGGTCCGGTGAAAGCCGCTCGGTGACAGAGGGCTCCAGCATCTCAAACATCGGTTCGGCGGCATCAGCAAAAACGGGGAAGAGCAGGGCGCCAGCAAGCAGGCCCCGGTTAACAGAATTGTTCAAGAAAGCGACCATGTAATTCCCGAACCTGGCGCTCCACATGGGGCAAGGGACGATTGTTGTCGATAATGGCGTCCGCTTTCGAACACCGCTTATCCCTGGCCATCTGGGCCGCTATAATTCGCTCCACCTGCTCCCGGGTGTTGTCATCCCGAGCCATGGTGCGTTCAAACTGAACCGATTCCGGCACATCCACCACCACAACCCGCTCGACCAGCTCGTGCTGGTTGGTCTCAAGGAGAAGGGGAGAAACCAGAAGGCTGTAGGGTGAGTCGGCGGTATTCAGTTGCCTGATCAGTTCCTGCCGGATAATCGGATGTAACAAGGCTTCCAGCCAGTCCTTCTCGGCAACATTCTCAAAAATACGCTGCCGCAACCAGGCGCGATTCAGACCGCCATCCGCCTGCAGAACCTGTGCTCCGAAATGCTCCGCAATTGCTGCCAGCGCTTCGGTACCGGGTTCCACCACCTGCCGTGCTACGTCATCGGCATCAACCCAGTGAACGCCCAGCTTACCAAACAGACGTGCCACCGTTGATTTACCGGAGCCAATACCACCCGTCAGTCCAACAACATGCATCGGCGATCAGACTCCCAGAAAACCAAACCAGAACCGCTGAATGGCATCGCCAAACCACAAACAGAGCACCCCGGCCGCAGCCAGGTAAGGCCCGAACGGAATCGGAACCTCACGCCCGTGCTTGCGGAACACCATCAGGCTGATGCCGACAACAGCCCCCACCAGTGAAGACAACAGAACCACCGCCGGCAGCAACTGCCAGCCCAGCCAGGCACCCAGTGCCGCCAACAGTTTGAAATCGCCATGCCCCATGCCTTCCTTGCCGGTTACCAGCTTGAACAGCCAGTAAACGGACCACAGCGACAGGTAACCCGCCACCGCGCCCCAGAAGGCACTCTCAAAGCCGGTCAGTACGCCAAAGTAATTCAGTACCAGCCCCAGCCACATCAATGGCAGTGTAATGCTGTCTGGCAGCAGCTGGGTATCAAAATCGATTACCGTCAGCGCCACCAGGGCATACACAAACAGCAATGCCCAGAGCGCCGCTTCTGAAGGCCCGAGAAGGGCCACCGTGACCACTGCCAACACCGCCGTTACCGCTTCAATAATGGGATAACGTGGCGAAATGCGGGTCTTGCAGGACGAGCACTTGCCTCCCAGCACCAACCAGCTGGCGACAGGGATGTTCTCCCAGGCCCGGATTTTATGGCCGCAGGAAGGGCAGGTAGAGGCAGGCTTTGACAGTGTGATGGGCGTTTCCGGCTTGCGCTGCGCTTCAGGCAGTTCCAGAAACTCCTCACACTGACAGCGCCAGCCCTGTTCCATGATCTTCGGCAGCCTCAGAATTACCACATTCAGGAAGCTGCCAATACACAGAGAAAGCAGCGCGACGGCGGGATAGAGAAGCCAGGGCGTCGATAACAATGTTTCTAATGACGGCATTTAACCAACCACCTGCCCCATCTGGAATATTGGCAGGTACATGGCGATAATCAGGCCACCCACCAGAACCCCCAGTATCGACATAATCATCGGTTCCATCAGGGCGGTCAGGTTGTCGACCATGTCATCCACCACCGCTTCATAATGTTCGGCCACTTTGCCCAGCATTTCGTCCAGGTTACCGGACTCTTCACCAATCGCCGTCAACTGTACGGCCATTACTGGGAAAATACCCTGGTTGCGCATG
>Ga0136556_1001531_pt1 | contig 11483 bp, 12 predicted proteins | sample AntRauTorckE6831_FD_104780 | JGI IMG/M metagenome (GOLD analysis project Ga0136556, IMG submission 104780) | Saline lake microbial communities from Rauer Islands, Antarctica - Metagenome Torckler E6 #831 | ecosystem: Environmental > Aquatic > Non-marine Saline and Alkaline > Saline | place... | reverse complement strand
GCCAACCGCGTCGGCGAGCGCGTGAAGGTGGTCCCGCGGGACGACGTCGTCGACGGCGGGCGCGTCCCGACGAACCTCGTCTTCGACGGCGAACGGTCGTTCGTCAACGTCGTCACCCAGTTGGCGGCGGGCGACGGCGTCGAACTCAACGCCTCGAACCCCAGCGCGAAGGTGAACCTCGACCCGCCGGGCGTGGCGGAGACGGTGCGCTGTGCGGTCGCCCTGCCGACGATCAGCGAGGGCGGGCCCCACGTCTCGATCCGCAAGCAGGCCGCCGACGCGATGACGCCCGTGGATCTCCTGCGTTCGGGGACGCTCTCGACGGATCTAGTGGCCCTTCTCTGGCTCTGCTACGAACACCGCGGAATCGTGCTGTTCTCCGGCCCGACGGGGGTCGGGAAGACGACGCTGATGAACGCCCACATGCCCTTTGTCCCGTTCGACGACCGCCCGGTCTCCATCGACGAGGGGTCGAGAGAGGTCCGCCTGCCCCACGAAACGGGCGTCTCGCTCACGACGCGCGATCACGAGAGCGAGTACAAGCGAGTCACGATGGCGGACCTGATGACCGAATCGAACTACCTCAATCCGGACGTCGAGGTCATCGCGGAGATCAACACGCCCGAGAGCTTCGAGACGTTCGCCGAGATCGTCAACACCGGCCACGGCGTCGTCGGCACCACCCACGCCGAGGACGTCCGCACGCTCGTGAACCGGGTCGTCGAGCAGGACCTCCCCGCGTATCTGCTCGAGGAGATCGATCTCGTGGTGTTTCCGCATCGCGCGGACGGCCAGCGCTACGTCGCCCGGGCGGTGGAGTTCCTCTCCCCGGAGCAGGCCGAGCGACTCCCGGCCGGATCGGGCGAGACCATCGAGAAAGGCGATACGGAGATTCACTTCAACGAGGTGTTCAGCCGCGGCGTCGACGGGGAGTTCTCGCTCTCCGGGCCGACTGACCCGGCCAGCCCCGACGACCGCGGGTTCAGACTGCTCCACCGCATCGCGGCCACTACGGATCGCTCGCCGGAGGCCGTCGAGCGGGAGTTCCGCCGGAAGCGCCGCTACGTGGAGTTCCTCGACGCCGAGGGCGTCACCGACTTCGACGCGCTGTTCGACCTGCTGGCGGATCTCCGGACCGACGAGGCCGCGACCGTCGAGCGACTCCAGCGAACCGCCGTCGCCGACGGTGGGGACGGTGAGGGGGAGCAATGAGCGCCGAGACGGGAAACCCGGATCGTCGCCACGCCGGCGACGGCACAGCCGGGTCCCGGCTCTCGGTGATCGACCGGACGCTGTACACGCTGTTCGCCAGCGAGGCCGACGCCGCGCGCCACAGCGTTCACCGCGAGCAGTATCGGGCTACTGATCTCGGCGTGGGCTTCGACGTGTACGTCGCCCGGCTCCACGGGCTGGCGTGGCTCGCGGCGCTACTGGCGGTGCTACCGACGCTCACGGTCGCGATGGCGATGCCCGCCACCGCGTACGACGCGATCGCGCGACTGCTCGCCCGTGTCGCCCCCGTCGCCGTCGTTCCGCGGCCGCCGCGGCTCCTCGTCGGCGTCGCCGTCGGGAGCGTCGTGGGGTTCACCACCCGTCGAGCCATCGTCGCGCTGGGCGGGCGCTATCTCGGCTGGCTGGCCGACGCCCGACAGGCCGACATCGAGCGCACGCTCCCCGGCGCAGTCCGCTACCTCCACGCGCTCTCCTCGGGCGCCGACGGCCCGCGCGAGATGCTCCGAAAAGTCGCCGAGAACGACGCCTACGGCGAGACGGCCGTCAGCGCGCGGAAAGTTCTCAACACCGCTGCGCTCACCGGCAGTCTGGGCGAGGGACTGCGCCGCGTCGCCCGCGATACGCCCTCGAGGGACACGCTCGCGCCGTTCCTGCTGAAGTTCCGCGAACACGGCGAGCAGGGCGGCGACGCGCTGGCAAACTACCTCGGCCTCGAGGCGCGGATGCTCGGCCACCAGCGCTCGCAGGCCCAGCGCCGCAACAAGGGGTTCCTCGAGTTGATCGCCGAACTGTTCGTGGTGCTGCTGGTGATGCCCGCGCTGCTGGTGGTCGTCCTCACCGTCATGAGCGTGCTCGCGCCGGGACTCTCGACGCCGATATCGACGCCGATGGGGTCGATCACCCCGCGTGCGGCGCTGATCTACGGCGCAGCCGCGTTCGTCCTCCTCGTCGGCGCCGGCGCGGCGTCGACGGTCGGCCGACTCCGACCGACGGAGCGGCAGGTGACCTACGACCGACCTGCGGGTGCGGTAGCGACGCTCCGGACCACGCTCACCAACCCGGCGAGCGCCGCCGTCGTGCTGGCACCGCTGGCGCTGTTCGGCGTCGCTGCGGGTCACGTTTCGGGGATTCACCCGCTCGCCTCGCTGCTCACCGGCTACGTCGTGTGGGGCGTCCCCGTCGGCGCCGTCGCGGTGCGCCGGGCGCGCATCGACGACGCGAAAGACCGGGAGATCCAGGAGTTCGTCCACGCCGTCTCGGGCCACGTGGGACTGGGCAAACCGTTCGGCGAAGCCGTCGAGTTGGTCGCCGAGGACGTCGATCTGGGGCCGCTCGCGCCGGACGTTGCCTCGCTCGCGTTCGACCTGTCCCTGTCCGACAGTCCCGGCGGGACCGACCGGCGGACGGCCGCGCTGGATCGGTTCGTCGACCGCGTCGGGACGCCGCTCGCGGCCCAGACGATGGGACTCGTGACGGGCGCCCTCGACGCCGGCAGCGACACCGAGGCCGTGTTCGAGACGCTCCAGACAGAAGTCGGTCAACTCTACCACGAGAAACAGGCGCTGCGCAGCGATCTGGCGGTGTACGTCGCGGTGGGGTGGGTGACCGCGCTCCTGGTGGTCGCCATCGTCGTCGCCGTCGACGTGTACGTGCTCGACGGGTTCAGCCAGCTATCCGCGATGCCCGGCTCCGCGGGGTTCGCGCTCGCGCCGGACGCGATTCAACCTTCCCGAGAGCGATTCCGCTTCGCCGTCGTCGCCGTCGCGACCGCCATCGCCGCGGGGTGGTTCGCGGGGATGGCCAGCCGCGGCCCCTACGACGCCCTGTTGCACTCGAGTCTGCTGGGTGCACTGGCCGCCGCGGTGTTCGCGGGGGTGGGGCTAGCGTGAGCACCGACGAGACGAGTCGCGCACAGTCCCACGTCGTCGGCGTCGCGCTCCTCCTCGCCATCACGACCGTCTCGATGGGCGCGCTGACGGCTGGCGTCGGCACCGTGATCCAGGGGAACGCGGCGGCCGCCGACGCCGACCGGGTCGCCGACTCGCTGGCGTCGATGGAGCCCTCGGAGGCCACGGGCGTCGAACGCCACGAAATCGCGTTCGGCGAGGGGAGCCTCAGCGTCGAAGCGCGAACCGTCCGCCTGCTCGATAGCGACGGCGTCGTCGCTAGCCGCCGTGCCGACGCGCTCGTGTTCGAGGCCGGCGACCGGCGAGTGACCTACCTCGCCGGCGGCGTCGCCCGCGGCGTCGGGAACGCCTCGCGGCTGAGCGAGGCCCCGCCCATCGCGACCGGCGATGGCCTGCTACTCGTCGGTCTCCCGGTGTTGAACGCCAGCGGCACGACCGCCGTCGGCGGACAGAGCGTCACCGCAACCCTCCGGACCGACACCAGCCACGAGCGACGGGAACTCGGCGAGGGCGAGTACCGACTGACCGTCGAGACGGCGACACCAGGCGCCTGGGCGGCGTACTTCGCCGAGGAGAACGCCAGCGTGGAGCGCCGGACGTTCGCCGGCGACGACCACCCGAGCGTCGTGGCCACGTTCCCGGGCGAACGAACGGGCTATCTGGTCGTCCACGACGCGCGACTGGAGGTGGAAACGTGAGTCGAACCCCCAGCCTCCAGGGAGACGAACGGGCGCTGACCCCTGCCGTGGGAAAAGCACTGGAGATCGGCCTCGTCGTGCTGTTTATCGGCGCGCTCACGACCGCACTCTACGGCGGCGCCGTCCCTGACTACCGCGACGCCGTCGGCGCCGAGGTCGGCGACCGCGCGGTCATCGCCGCCGCCGAGCGCATCGAGAACGCCGTCCCGCCGGGCGCCACGCAGGTTCGGAGTGTCCACGCCGTCGACCTCCCGCGGTCGATCCGGGGTGAGAACTACGGGCTCCGGGTGGAGAACCGGACGCTCGTCCTCCGACACCCATCGCCGGCCGTCGGCGCCGAAACCCGTCTCGCGCTGCCGGACCGCGTCGAGGCGGTCGAGGGTGAGTGGCGGAGCAGTGACGAGGCGGTGGTACTGGTCTCGGGCGATACGGAGGGAGTTCGGGTCGAACTCACCGGTCGAAAGGAACTCGGAGGGGAACGATGACCGCCGCACGTGCGCAGACGAACCTGCTCTCGCTGGCCGTCGCACTGACGGCGCTCGTGTCGGCGACGACACTCGGTCTCGTGGTTGCCGACGGCGCGCTGGCGGGCGCCGACCGGGATCCGGGTGAGCGTCGGGCGGCCAGCGCTGTCGCGGAACGGCTGGTGAGCGCGGAGGCGACGACGGTTCGCCAGAACGTACTCGACCGGTCGGCAGTTAGCGGACTCTCCGTTGCCGACCTCGACGCACTCGCGGCCCCAGTCGCGAACCGTTCGGTCCGGGTCCGAATCGCTGGGGAGACGCTTCTCGAACGCGGCGACCCGACAGGCGGCGCCACCGTCGAGCGAGTGGTGCTGGTCGCCGAGCGGACCACCCGGTCGCGCTCGTTGGCCGTCGGCGACGGCGCCGAACTCACACTGCCGCGGCGGACCGACCGCGTCGAGTTGACGTTCGGCTCCGAATCGGGCGTCGAGACCGTTCGGATCAACGACCGAATCGTACTTCACGACCCCGGCGGCCTGACGGGGCGGTTCGTCGTCCAGCCCTCGCGCTACGAGACGACGACCCTCTCGTTCGCCGGCGGGACCGCTCGCGTAGTGGTCGAGTCGACGCCGCTACGGGCCGAGAAAGCGACACTCCGGGTGACCGTCGATGGCTGAGGCCGACCGCGGGCAGCTATCGCTCACGATGGTCGAAGCCGGCATCGGCGTCCTGCTGCTGTTCGCGGCGACGGCGACGTTCGCGCTGGGTCTGCCGGCCGTCGGCGCCGACGAGGCGCAGTTGGACGCGTACGCCGAGGACGCCGGAACGGTGCTCTCCCGGGAGCCGCCACGCCACGAGGGGCTGACCCGGCTCTCGGAGGTGACCCGCTCGCGGTCGGCGTTCGAGCGCGAGCGGGACGCGCTGACCCACCGCGTCGAGCGCATCCTGCCGGGGAACCTGATGTACCGAGTCGTGACGCCACACGGCGCCGTCGGCTTCCCGCGGCCCACCGACGCCCCGACGGGTCGAGCGACGGTGCCGACCGTCGGCGGTCGAGTGACCATCTGGGTGTGGTACGTGTGAGCCGGAGCGACCGAGGGCAGATGGTGCTCGCCGCGGCGGCAGTCCTGGCGCTCGCACTCGTCCCGCTGGGGTTTGCGTACCTCCAACTCGGCTACAACGCCGACGTGGCGGCGACCACCGAGGCCGAACGCCCCGGCAGCGAGACGGTTCGGCTGCTGGAGCGTGCGGTGTACGACGCCGGCGGCGAGGCGACCGGCCACCCGTGGACCGGCCGGGAGGGCGCCGTTCGACAGGTGAATGCCGAACTGGCTCCACGGGAGCGTGAAATCGAGGCCGCACAGGTCGAACGCGGCGTCGCCGCCCGGATCGAACGCAACGACAGCGCCGCGGCAGCGTGGGCCGCCTCGAACTGCCCGCGTGGGTCGGGGCGGCTGTTCGGCGACTGCGAGACGCGAGGCGGGGTAGTCGTCCAGGAGCGCGCCGACGAGACGCACCTCCTCGCAGTCGCCTACGACGTGCGGGTCGTCGACGACCGCGGGGAGACAGCACTGACGGTTGTGATCCGGGCGAGCGGGGATGGCTGACTCCGCCACCGTCACAGCACCTAAGCGCCGCCGGGACCTATCGCCGCCATGAAGATTCTCGTCACGGGCGCTACCGGGTTCGTCGGGCAACGCCTCGTCCCGGCGCTCCTCGACGCCGGCCACGAGGTGTCGGCGCTGGTCAGGGACGAAAGCAGTTACGACGCCCCCGAAGGCGTCAACGTGTTCGAGGGCGACGTGCTCGCAGCCGAAGGGCTCGACGACGCGCTGGCCGGCGTCGACGCCGCCTACTACCTCATCCACGCGATGGGGGAGGGTAGCGGTTTCAAGGAGCGCGACCGGCGCGGTGCGCGCAACTTCGTCCGCGCGGCCGACCGGGCGGGCGTCGAGCGCATAGTCTACCTCAGTGGCCTCGGCGTCGACGGCGACGACCTCTCGGATCACCTCCGCTCGCGCCGGGAGGTCGAGACGGTGCTCGACCGCGGGTCGGCCGAACTGACCGTCCTGCGGGCGGCGATCATCGTCGGCCACGGGAGCGCGAGCTTCCGGATCGTCAGACAGCTCAGCTCCCGGCTGCCGGCGATGATCACGCCCCACTGGGTGTCGACCCGGGTCCAGCCTATCGCCATCGCGGACGTGATCGCGTACCTGGTGGGCGTGCTCGAAACTCCCGAGACGGCTGGCGGAACGTTCGAAATCGGTGGCCCGGAGGTGGTGACCTACCGCGAGATGCTCCGCATCGTCGGGCGCATCCTGACGGGGCGGAAGCCGCTCATCGTTCCGGTTCCCGTGCTCACCCCGCGGCTCTCGGCGTACTGGGTCGATCTCGTTACAGACGTGCCGGCCGGGGTTGCCTACCCGCTCATCGACGGCATGGCGACGGACGTGGTGGTGACCGACGACCGGATCCGCTCGCTGGTGCCGGTCGAACTCACACCCTTCGAGACGGCCGTCGAGCGCGCGCTCGCGGAGGAACGGGCGGCGAAAGACGATTGATGGAGCCACAGTACGGGGAGACGTGGGTGTACGAGAGCCTGGTCGGCGCGATTCCGGGGCTGGCGATCTCCGACCGGGCCGCGCTGACCCTCCAGTTCGTCGCGTTCGAGGCGATACTGCTCGTCCTCGCCGGGACCTACGGGCTCTGGTCGGCAGTGCCGGCCGCGACGGCGGCCATCGCCGTCGCCGTCGCCGGGAGTTGGCTGATGCTGCGGTTCAGCCGGACGCTCCGACAGCTCGAGACACCGATGCCGTACCGCCGGCTCCTGTTCGGCTCCAGCATCGAACTCGCGCTCAGCGTGCTCGCGTTCGTGCTGTTCGTCACCTACCTGTTCGTCGTCGATCCGGCGCGGTCGCTGCTGACGACGCTGTTGGGAGCGGAACCGCCCGCGGTCGCGGTCGTCCTGCTGCTGCTGGTCTGCTGGGACCTCATCTACCGCATCGGCGCCTGCTGGTGGGCGACCGTGGTGGGGCTCTGGCGCGCGCTCCAGTACAGTTTCGACGCCGAGACGACTCGACAGCTCACCCGGCTCGACGCGTTGAACGTGGTGTTCGCCGGCGTGCAGGTGACGCTGGTGCCGTTCGTGCTCGATCAGCCAGTCGTCGTCGCCGCGCTGGTCGGCCACCTGATCGCCGTCGTCGTCGTCGCCGGGGCGACGGTCGGGATCCAGCGGGGGAAGGTCGTCGATAGCGCGTGATCCGGGTCGGCAGGCCAGGGGAAGAATAGACTTCTCGTGTGCGCGACGGCGAAAACGGGAGCGGAGCGGTCGTCGACTAGTTCACTTTCCGGGCGAAGACGAGGTTGCCCGAGACGTTGTTGACGCGGGCACGCACGGTCTCGCCCTCCTCGGCGCCGGTGACGAACATCGTGTAGTCGCCGCGCTTGGCGACGCCGTCGCCCTTCCGGCCGGTGTCGGTGATCTCGACCTCGTAGGTCTCGCCCTCCTCGATGTCGGTGGAGGGCTGCTGGCTGCTGGCGGTCGACTGCTTAGTGACCGGGCGGAACGCCCCACAGGCCTCACAGCGCAGCATCATCGTGCCGTCCTCCTTGACCAGCCGGGTGTCGGGCAGGCCACACTCCGAACAGCGAACGAACTCCTCGATGTAGCTGTCGACGGCGCCCTGCAGGTCGCGCTGGGAGAAGCTCCCGTTGTAGCGCGAGCGACCCTCGCCGAGCTGGCCGGCGGTGCCGAGTTCGCTCTGGATCTCCCGGTGGACGTGCTCCTCGTCCCGGGAGAGCGCGTCTGCGAGGTCCTTGAGGTTGGTGAGTCGGGTGAACGCCCCGTCTTTCTGTACCGTCGGGTCGGGGACGCTGAGACGCTCGTCGCTCCCGCCGAGTTCGGGCACGAGCTCCAGCGCCCGATCGAGTTTCGTCTCGTACTCCATACGTATAGTAACCGGCGCAGGGGGTTTAGGGCTTCCGAGGAGGCGTCGAGACTCTATCGCGTACGCGGGCACGACGTAATACGGCTACTGGCCAGCCGTAGATGCGGACTGCGGCCAGTCGTTGACCCACGTAGGGCCGGTCTGGGGAAATTACTTATAGCGGCCACCCGAGATAATCGTGTGAGCAAGATCACCTTCCGCGCCGACGATACGCTCGTCGAGCGGCTGGACAGCCTCGACGCCTCGAAGAGCGAGGTGATGCGCGAGGCGCTCCGGGAGTTCCTCGACCGACAGCCGTCGGTCGGCCAGGATCGGGAGGTGGCGGCAGCCGACGGCGGCACACAGGCCGCCGAGGTGAGCGTCGACAGCGGGGACCCCCGCTCGGGGCTTACCGTCAACATCAACTTCGACGGCGTCGCCGACGCCGCCGAGGCAGCCGCCAACGCCGACGACGAGAACGCGTGTAAACAGTGCGGAGCGGACGTGAGCGCCGACTACTCCTTCTGCCCCAACTGCGGCGAGGAGCACCAGCGACAGGCACACTGTGAGTGTGGCGAGGAGGTTCAGTCGGACTGGACGTTCTGCCCGGGCTGTGGCCGCCGGAGTCCGACCTCGGACGTGTTCGACCGCGCGTAGCCGGTGTTAGACATTCTTCGGAGAAACGTCTTACATCGGGGGAGAATCGCCGGTAACTTTTTAATGTATAGCTACGTTGGTCTCCCTGCGTAAGACGGTCGTCTTACAGAGTCGGCCGGGGCGGGGACCCCGGCCGGATCGGACTGTAGGCGACGGCTCGCGCCGGTTCGTCTTACCGGGGGAAAACCAAATATGGAGCGTGTCACACTGCGTATACCACGACAGCAGGTAGAAGAGGTCGAACAGATGGTCGAGACCGGGGAGTTCCCGAATCGCAGCGAAGCGATCCGCTCGGCTGTCCGCGAAATGATCGACGAGAACGATGCCACCGACAACACGGGGCGTCGTGACCGTAGCTGGGCCAAGGTGTAATATATGCAAGATATCGTTCAGGACGCATTAGACAACGCGGAGGCCGAGCAGCGATCGATGCAGGACGTCGACAGCGACGACGACGAGTTCGGGGACCCCCGGATCGTCATCGTCGGTGCGGGTGGTGCCGGCAACAACACCATCAACCGTCTGTACAACATCGGCGTCGACGGCGCGGAGACCGTCGCGATCAACACGGACAAACAGCACCTGAAGATGATCGAGGCCGACACGAAGATCCTCGTCGGCAAATCGCTGACCCAAGGGCTCGGTGCGGGTGGCGACCCCGAGATGGGCGAGCGCGCGACCGAGATGGCCCAGGGCACGATCAAGGAAGTGCTGGGCGACGCGGACCTCGTGTTCGTCACCGCCGGGATGGGCGGCGGGACGGGCACGGGTGCGGCACCCGTCGTCTCGAACATCGCCAAGGAGCAGGGCGCCATCGTCGTGGGCATGGTCTCGACGCCGTTCAACGTCGAGCGTGCCCGGACGGTGAAGGCCGAAGAGGGGCTGGAGAAGCTCCGTAACGAGGCGGACTCGATCATCGTGCTCGACAACAACCGCCTCCTGGACTACGTCCCGAACCTCCCGATCGGGAAGGCGTTCTCCGTGATGGACCAGATCATCGCGGAGACGGTGAAGGGGATCTCGGAGACGATCACCCAGCCGTCCCTGATCAACCTGGACTACGCGGACATGTCCACGATCATGAATCAGGGCGGCGTCGCGGTGATGCTCGTCGGCGAGACACAGGACTCGAACAAGACCGACGAGGTGGTCAACGACGCGATGAACCACCCACTGCTCGACGTCGACTACCGCGGTGCCAGCGGCGGCCTGGTCCACATCACCGGCGGCCCCGACCTCACGCTGAAAGAGGCCGAGGGGATCGCCGACAACATCACCGAGCGCCTCGAGGCCTCGGCGAACGTCATCTGGGGCGCCCGGATCCAGGAGAACTACAAGGGGAAGGTGCGGGTCATGGCCATCATGACCGGCGTCCAGTCCGCGCAGGTTCTCGGTCCGAGCACCCAGAAGCAGGCCAACGCCTCCAAGGAGGCGCTCGGCCAGGACCTCGACGACAACGACTTCGACGCGAAGACCAACGCGAAGACGGGGTCGCCCGCCCGCGACGGCGGCGACCAGATCGACGACAGCGACAACGACCTCGACGTCATCCGCTGAGGCGGCTTCCAGTTCTTCGTTTTTCCAGCCCGCGAGCGGTTGCGACACCTCGTCGCTCCGCTCGCACTTTCTTCGATAACTCGAACGCCGTTCCCAGCAGAACGCAGTACTCGGTTTCTACTCGCCGACCAGATCCAGCACCGCCCCGACGTCGGCGGCGACGGACTCCGGCTTCCCGCCCGCGGCCGCGGCGGCCTCGGGATCCTTCAGGAGGTGACCAGTCGTCAGGCAGACGACGCGCTCGTCGGCGCCGATCACGCCGCGCTCGCGGAGTTCGCGCAGGCCGGCCACTGAGGCGGCTGAGGCGGGTTCGACGCCGATCCCCTCGCGTGCGAGGTCACGTTGGGCCTGCGTGATCGCCTCGTCCTCGACGGCGACGGCGGTGCCGCCGGTCTCGCGCACGCCGGGGAGCGATTTCGGGGCGTTGACTGGTTCGCCGATCCGGATCGCGGTCGCGACTGTCTCGACGGAGTCCCAGCGCTCGACGGTCTCGGCACCTGACTCGATGGCTTCGACGAAGGGAGCGGCGCCGGCGGCCTGGACGCCGGTCAGTTTCGGGACCTCGTCGCGGTCCATCGCGCCGGCCTGCACGAGTTCGCGGAAACACTTGTACAGCGCCGAGGTGTTCCCCGCGTTCCCGACCGGGAGCACGATCCGGTCGGGGAAGCCGCCCTCCTCGTCGCGGAACTGTTCGAGGATCTCGAGGCCGATCGTCTTCTGGCCCTCGAGGCGGAACGGGTTGAGGGAGTTGAGCAGGTACGCCGCGTCGCGGTCCGCCAGATCCTGCACGATGTCGAGGCAGTCGTCGAAGTTGCCGTCGACTTCGAGGATGCGGGCGCCGTGGATCGACGCCTGCGCGACCTTCCCGGCGGCGACTTTCCCCGCGGGCAGGAGCACGAGCGTCTCGAGGCCCGCGCGGGCGCCGTACGCAGCGAGCGCCGCGGAGGTGTTGCCCGTCGACGCGCAGGCGAGTCGATCGACGCCGACCGCGGTGGCGGCGCCGACGCCGACGGTCATCCCGCGGTCCTTGAAGCTCCCGGT
>Ga0136556_1001511_pt1 | contig 11572 bp, 9 predicted proteins | sample AntRauTorckE6831_FD_104780 | JGI IMG/M metagenome (GOLD analysis project Ga0136556, IMG submission 104780) | Saline lake microbial communities from Rauer Islands, Antarctica - Metagenome Torckler E6 #831 | ecosystem: Environmental > Aquatic > Non-marine Saline and Alkaline > Saline | place... | reverse complement strand
GCGCCGACGCTCCAGAACACCCAGATCTGCATGTACGTCTTGAACACCGTGTTCATCCGGAGCGGGCCTGCCTGCTCGTTGACGTAGACGAACTCGACGATGGTCACTAGCCCCGCGCCGGCGATGATCAGCACCGTCTCGTAGCCGGCGTCGTCGAACCGCAGCAGCGCCCAGCCCACAACCAGCAGCGGGAGCGTGAACGCCAGCACGTCGAGCGGGAGGACGACGGCGACGGCGCCGACGATGGCGACGGCGACAGCCAGCGTCGCGCGCCGTCCGCGCCCGACACGCGAGAGCAGGTAGACGCCGAACAGCAGGAGGAACGCGCCGTGAACCGCGAACAGTTCCAAGATTCCGCTGCGGGCCGCCGCGGGGAACAGTTCGATCGCTCGGCTACTCCCGCCCGTCGCGCGAGCGAGGAACGGGAGCGCGAGCACCACGGCCAGAACCGTCAGCGCGCCGGCGATAGCCAGCGGGACGAGCAGCCGTTCCAGTTCCTCGAGCGCGCGCTGTGTGGTGGATTCGGGACCGCCCTCCGAGCCGAGTTGATCTGTGAGACTGTGGCGGTAGTCCCGGACGCGGCCAGCGGCGCCCTGCGGGAGCAGCGCCGTCGGGCTTGCGGGGGCGAGCGCCAGTGCGAGATAGGTGATCCCGAACACGGAGGGGAAGCTCCACGTGCTGGTGATGATCTGGAACAGCCCCAGCAGGGGGACGACGGCGAGCAGCCCGAGGCGTCGACGCCGCTCGACGGCCGGTGTCCGGAACAGGGCGAAGCCGATAGCCGCCGCGAGCAGCAGGAACGGCGTGCCCATCATGTGAGCGTGCATGTCGCCGTTGAGCCACGCGAACAGCGGGAACTCGTTGATCGTCGGGTACACGCGGCCGTCGAAGCCGTCGCTGATCACCCGACTGGCGTCCCAGTAGCTGAACCCGTCGCCCGAGAGCGGAAGTGGTTCGATCTCCGGCGCCAGCGACGTTCGAAGACCCTCCGGGAGGAACCCCAGTACGATCCGACCGACTGTGGCGAGGTTGCTCGCGAAGCCGACGAAGAAGGCCGCAAACGCGCCGCCGGTGACGGGCCGCACGTCGTTGTCGGCGGCGACGTTGGCCGCGAGGTCGTAGGCCGCGGTCACCAGCATCGCGTAGAACCCCGCGAGTGCGAGGTTGTACGCGAGTTCCGGGGCGGTACCGGTCAGATAGGTCAGTATCGCAGCGAGCAGGTGGCCGCCGTAGTAGTACTGGACTGGCTCACCCGCGAACCAGAAGTCCTCGGGCGGGAGCGCACCCGACCGTAGGAGTGTCCGGAGCATCCCGTAGTCCAGGTACTTCTCGCCGCCGATCGCGTGGACCGCCGGGTCGACGCTCCGGATGGCGATCAGGAACAGGAACGCCGCGACGAACACGATCGCGGTTTCGGCGACTGCCCGGCGGTTCACTGGAAGGTCATCGGCGAGCAGGAGTTGGCGGTCCTGCAACGCCTCCCGATCCAGGCCCAGAGCGGCGGCGACGCCGACTAGGACGACGAGGCCGACGAACACCGTCAGCGGGCCGAAGGAGAGTTTTCCGAGCCAGTACACCGGGAGCCAGATGACCAGGAGTGCGAGGGGGAGCGCGAACCCCGCTCCGCCGCTCCGGAGTCGGCCGAACAGCCGGGCGGCGAGCGGGTAGCCCAGCACTGCCAGCCCCGCGAAGATGACGAGCCACACGAGTACGGCGAGATACTGCATCGGCAACATCCCCGGCCCGAGTCGGGAAACGCCTTTCGGGTGAAAAACAGTCCATACGTAGTGACTGCTACCGAGTTGGTTTTCTGTCCTACTCCGCGGTTTCACGACGGGGGGATGGCGTCTCTCGCTGGAACTGTGCGAGGCTGATTTATTCCCCATCCACGAACAATTTTTTCCGAACAGAAAACACCTCGGGGGGTGATGCGTAACGTTCATGGGTGTAACGAGCGGAGGTCTATGTACGAGCTACGAATGGCAACACTCGAAATCAACAATCTGCACGCGCAAGTCGCGGAGAACGGAGAGCGCATCCTTCGTGGAGTCGACCTGGTGGTCGAGTCCGGGGAGATTCACGCGCTGATGGGCCCGAACGGCTCGGGTAAGTCTACGACCGCCAAGGTCATCGCCGGCCACCCGGCCTACGAAGTGACCGACGGCGAGATCCTCCTCCACCTCGACGACGAGGACGTCGCCGACGTCGACGCCGACGAGGATCAGCTCTCGTGGAACCTCCTCGACCTCGAACCCAACGAGCGGGCCGCGCTGGGGATCTTCCTGGCGTTCCAGTACCCCGCCGAGATCGAGGGTGTCACCATGACGAACTTCCTCCGACAGGCGCTCAACGCCAAACTCGAGGAGCGCGCAGAGCTCTTCGAGGACGAGGACGAGGAGGCCGACGCCGAGGAGGACGAGGGCTTCGAAACCTCCCCGATGGAGGGTCCCGCCGACGACGGCGAGGTCGGCGTCGCCGAGTTCCAGCAGATCCTGAGCGAGAAGATGGAGCTGCTGGACATGGACGAATCCTTCGCCCAGCGCTACCTCAACGCCGGCTTCTCCGGCGGCGAGAAGAAACAGAACGAAGTGCTGCAGGCGGCGATCCTGGAGCCCAGCATCGCGGTCCTCGACGAGATCGACTCCGGGCTCGACATCGACCGCCTCGACGACGTCGCACAGGGCATCGAACGCCTGCGTGACGAGCAGGGCACCGGCGTCCTGCAGATCACCCACTACCAGCGGATCCTCGACTACGTGGAGCCCGACCGCGTCCACGTGATGCTCGACGGCGAAGTCGTCATGGAAGGCGACGCCGAACTCGCCGAGAAGCTCGAGGAGAACGGGTACGACTGGGTGCGCGAGCAGGTCTACGCATAAACCATGAGTTCAGACCAGGACCACCTACAACAGACCGACACCGAGGAGCGCTTCGACTTCAAGAAGGACTCCAAGGCCGCCTACGCGGCGGAGAAAGGGCTGACCGAAGACACGATCCACGCCATCTCCGACGACAAGGACGAGCCCGACTGGATGCGCGAGCGCCGCCTGCGCGCGCTCAAGCAGTTCCAGGCCATGCCGATGCCGACCGACTGGCCGGGCCAGCCCGACCTGTCCGAGATGGACATCAACGAGATCGTCCCCTACATCCGCCCGGACATCGAGACCCGTGGCGGCGTCGACGACTGGACGGATCTCCCGGACGAGATCAAGGACACGTTCGACAAACTGGGCATCCCGGAGGCCGAGAAGAACGCCCTCTCGGGCGTCGGCGCCCAGTACGAGTCCGAAGTCGTCTACCAGAACATGCTCGAGCAGTGGGAGGACAAGGGCGTCATCTTCTGCAACATGGACGAGGCCGTCCGTGAGCACGAAGAGATCGTCAAAGAGCACTTCATGACGAACTGCGTCCCCCCGAGCGACAACAAGTTCGCGGCGCTGCACGGCGCCATCTGGTCGGGCGGGTCGTTCGTCTACGTCCCCGAGGACGTGACCGTCGACATGCCCGTTCAGGCCTACTTCCGGATGAACTCGGAAGGGATGGGCCAGTTCGAGCACACGCTCATCATCGCCGAGGAGAACTCGGAGGTCCACTACATCGAGGGCTGTTCGGCCCCGAAGTACTCCGCGTTCAACCTGCACTCCGGCGGCGTCGAAGTGTTCGTCGGCGAGAACGCGCACGTCCAGTACTCGACCGTGCAGAACTGGTCGAAGAACACGTACAACCTCAACACCAAGCGCGCGCTCGTCGAGCAGGACGGGCGCATGGAGTGGATTTCGGGCTCGATGGGCTCGAAGGCGACGATGCTCTACCCCTCGACGGTACTCAAGGGGCGTGGCGCATCGGACAACCACATCACCATCGCCTTCGCGGGCGAGGGCCAGAACATCGACACCGGCGCGAAGGTGTACCACAACGCGCCGAACACGAAGTCGACTATCGAGTCGAAGTCGATCAGCAAGGACGGCGGCCGCACCAACTACCGCGGTCTCGTCCACATCGCCGACGGCGCCGAGAACTCCTCGACGGCCGTCGAGTGTGACGCGCTGATGTTCGACAACGAGTCGACCTCCGACACGATGCCGTACATGGAGATCAACGAGTCGAAAGTCGACGTGGCCCACGAGGCGACGGTGGGGAAGATCGGCGACGAGGACATCTTCTACCTCCAGACCCGTGGACTCGACGACGACGACGCCAAGCAGATGATCGTCTCGGGGTTCATCGAGCCGATCACGGAGGAGCTCCCCATCGAGTACGCCGTGGAGCTGAACCGACTGGTCGAACTGGAGATGGAGGGGAGCCTCGGATAATGAGCGCGACGCTCAAACAGGGCCTCACCGAGGAGACCGTCCGGGAGCTCTCGGACGCTCGGAACGAGCCCGAATGGCTGCTGGAGCGCCGCCTCGAGGCGCTCGCCGCACTCGATGATCTCGACCTGCCGGACGTCATCCAGACGCCCGGGCGTCGGTGGACGAACCTCACCGACCTCTCTTTCGAGAACCTCGTCGACCCGCTGAACCAGTCAGACGAGACCGAGCGCGTCACCGCCGAGGGCGTCGAAGTCCTCGACTTCGAGACGGCGCTCGACGAGCACGAGGACCTCGTTCGCGAGGAACTCGGCGCGACGCTCGACCCACAGAGCAACTACCTCACCGCGCTCTCGGCTGCCCTCTTCACGACGGGCACGCTGATCTACGTCCCCGAGGGCGTCGACGCCGAGGACGTGAAGATCCGGACCGAGATGCGCTCGGACTCCCTGTTCAGCCACACGCTCGTGGTGACCGAGGAGAGCGCGTCCGTGACCATCCTCGAAGCCATCGGCGACGAGGGCCCGACCGCGGACGACGAGGGTCGCTACTTCAGCAACCTCGTCGAAGTCGCGGCCGGCAAGAACTCGAACGTCCAGTTCGGGTCGCTGCAGGACCTCTCGGCGGACGCCTACTGCTACACGCTCAAGCACGGCGTCGCCGACGCCGACGCCACGGTCGACTGGATCGAGGGTAACTTCGGGACCCAGATCACGCGATCCGACGTCGAGACGGAACTCGACGGCGAGGGCAGCGAGTCCAAGATCGTCGGGGCCTTCTTCGGCCACGATGACCAGCACTTCGACGTCAACGCCCGTGTCTGGCACAACGCCGAGCACACGACCGCGGACCTCGTGACCCGGGGCGTGCTCGACGACACCGCACGCTCGGTGTACGAGGGCGTCCAGGACGTCGGTCGCGACGCCTGGGACACCTCCTCCTACCAGCGTGAGAACACCCTGATGCTCAGCGACGACAGCGAGGCCGACGCCTCGCCGAAGCTGATCATCAAGAACCACGACACCGAAGCGAGTCACTCCGCGACGGTCGGGCAGGTCGACCAGCAGGACATGTTCTACATGACCTCGCGGGGAATCAGCCCGGAGCAGGCCCGGAACATGCTCGTGGAGGGCTTCTTCGTGCCCGTCCTCGAGGAGATCGCGGTCGAGGAGTTCCGCGACGACGTCGAGGACCTCGTTCGCGAACGACTCGACTAGGTCGTTCCGCTAGCGGTTCTTCTCTGCAGTTCTCTCCAAAGGTCGTCAGCGACGACGCCGCCGTTCTGTATCGGTACGTGGAACCCGACAACGCTGTTCAGAACAGAGGCAGCGAACCGCGCGTTCGTCGCGATTCACCGGGCGAGACCCGTGTTCCCTGTCTCGAGCGGCAGAGACGAAGCCGGTTCTGAGTGAAGCCGCCTCTCGCTGCGGTTAGCTGAACACCCGGTCCCGGCTCGACTGCAGTTTCAGAAGCGCCGGCAGCGCCACCAGCGCCAACAGGATCTCCGTTCCGCCGGCGAACGCGAAGGCGGGCCAGTAGCCGAACGCCTCGGCGATGAGGCCGCCACCGACGATACCGACGAGGAAGCCCAGGCTCCCGGCCGCGTTGAACCCTGCGACGGCGACGCCGCGCTGGTCGGTCGGGGCGAGATCGACAACCAGCGCCATCGTCGCTGGCGACATCAGCGCGCCCAGGACGCCGACGGCGACCATTCCGGCACGGGCACCCGAGAGCGTCGCCGCGGCGCCGATGCCGAGAACGGTGACGCCGTAGAGCGCCGAGCCGACGACGATGGGGACGGTGCGGCCGATGCGGTCCGAGAGCCGGCCGAAGGGGTACTGGAGCAGCGCGAAGGGAGCGAAGAAGAGCGCGAGCGTCAGACCCGTCGCCGCTGGTGAGAGCCCGAACTGGGTCCGGAAGTAGAGCGTCCCGACCAGTGCGAAGAACCCGGCGGTAAGCCGATCGGCGAAGCCGAAGGCGTAGGGGACGGCCAGCCCGGGCATCTCCCGGAGTTGGCCGAGCGCCTCGCGCACACCCTCACGCTCGCCCGGTGGTGCGCGGTCGACGATGGTGAGCGCGAGCAGGCCGACAGCGACCAGCAGCCCCGCGGCGGCCCAGAGCGGGACGAACGGGCCGAGCGAGTACAGTTGGCCCCCGATTGGGGCGCCAAGTGCGGTGCCGAAGCCGATGGCGATGCCCGCGGCGCCCATGTTCTGGCCGTGGCCGCCCGCCAAATCCGCGAGCATGGACATGGCCAGTGAGAACGCGCCGACGGTGGCGACGCCTTGGGCGAATCGGACGACGAGGACGAGCCAGAACGGCGGCTGCGTGGTGCCGAGCAGGGCGAGAGCAACGTAGCCGGCGGCGCCGGCGAGCGCGCCGCCGACGACGAACGGGCGGCGGCGACCTGCCGCATCGCTGGCGGCGCCCCAGACGCCGACGGCGATCACGAACGCGAGGAACTCCGCGCCGAGGAACCACGTGCTCGCGCCGAGTCGACTGCCGGCGCCCAGCGCCCGGACGAGTAGGTCGACCCCGGGGTAGAGCAGCGTTTGGGCGAGAATGACTGCCCAGACGACGAGTGCGAGCGCGGTCCGGTCGCGGGAGGACACGCGGGGGCGTTCGAACCGCGGGGGCTTCCGACTTCCGGGTTCGCTCGGGCCGAGTTTGCTCGGGGCGGGGTCGAGGGAGGAGCGCCCACCCCGCGAAGGGCCGGGCTTAAGTCCCTCCCTCACCCAGTCCGCACTGATGAGGACGGTACCGGTCGCTAGCGGAGGGTGGTCGCCGTGAGTGTCGACCAGCAGGTCGGCTCGGACCACCAACTCGCCCGCCTGCTCCAGATCGGAGTGGTGCTGGAGGAGGTCGTCGAGGCGCGGGCGTATCGCCACTACCAGAGCCTCGCGGAGGAGGACCGGGATCTCGAAGCCGACGTCGAGGCGCTGCTCGAGGAGGCCGCCTCGGAGTCGGCCCGCCACCGCGAGCGACTGGAGGAACTCGTCGACGAACTCGACGCCGACTCGATCCCGTTCGAGGACGTGGAGACGCTGGTCGAGGCCCGCTACGGCCGCACCAAACCGGAGGACTTCGACGGCGTGCTCTACGACCAACTCTGTAACGAGGAGACGGCGTACAAGTTCTACGACGACCTGATCGACGCCATCGACGCCAGCGACGCGGCGTTCTCGGTCGACCGTGACCACGTGCTCTCCGTACTGACGGAGATCCGCGACGAGGAGGCCGAGGGCGTCGAGGAAGTGACCCGGATCATGGAGGCTCGCGAATGAACACGGCCAATCAGTACCTGAAAGCCATCTATCTGGTCCAGCGTATGGACGACGGCCCAGCGGCGACGGGACGGGTCGCCGACTCGCTCGACGTGAGCCCCGCCAGCGCCAACGAGATGATCGGCAAACTGGAGAACCGCGGGCTCGCCGAACACGAGAAGTACAAGGGCGTCTCGCTGACCGACGAGGGCATCTCCCGGGCGGAGAACGCGCTCCAGACGTACTGCATCATCGAGCGCTTCCTCGCGAACGTGCTGGGCGTCGACGAGTTCCGGGCGGAGGCCCGGCAACTGGAGCCAGTGATCGACGAGACGGTCGCGGAGCGACTCGACACGATCATCGACCGCGCCGACGAGTGTCCGGACTGTTTCGACGCCGAGGCCGACGCCTGCTGCTACCTCGCGGGGACGTGCGAGGAAGCGTCGGACTGAGACGATAATACTCTTGTAGGGCGGGGCGCTTTTTTCGAGTGGAGTTCCGTGGTGTAGTGGCCAATCATATGGGCCTTTGGACGTGTTCAGTTCAGTCTGGCACGAAGGTGAGCCCATGACGGCGGTTCGAATCCGCCCGGAACTATCCTGCGACGAACGAACGTGAGGAGTGGATAGCTCTTAGCGGATTCGAAGCAGGGAACAACGCGAAGCGTTGTGACCGCGGTTCGAATCCGCCCGGAACTATTCTGCGCGAACGAAGTGAGCGCTGATAGTCACAACGGGGATTCGACACCCAGACGGCGAGAGGATTCGAGTCCTCGCGGTTCGAATCCGTCCGGGACTACTGTTCCACAGATTATCTGCGAGCGTCGACTATCGCGGTAACACTCACGTCAGCGCGCACTCAAGTCCCTCCAGCGCCTAAATTGGGTATGGCTGATCCAACTCCGACGCCCGGCATCCATCACGTCACCTGCGTCGCCGGTGATCCACAGCGGAACATGGATTTCTGGGTCGAGACGCTGGGGCTCCGCCTCGTGAAGCGATCGATCAACCAGGACGACCCGAGCACGTACCACTTCTTCTTCGGCGACGCCGAGGGGACGCCGGGAACCAGCATGACGTTCTTCCCCTGGCAGGATCTGCCCCAGGGGAAAGTCGGCTCCGGGCAGGTCTCCCGAGTCGGTTTCCGCGTTCCCGAGGGGAGCCTCGACTTCTGGGAGCAGCGTTTCGGCGAGTACGGCGTCGACTACGACGACCGCGTCGAGCGCTTCGGCGAGGCAGTCCTCCCGTTCCGTGATCCCGACGGCCTCCCCGTGGAACTGATCGAGAGCGACATCGGCGACGACGATCCGACGACGGCGTGGACCGAGTTCGTCCCCGAGGACGCCGCGATTCGCGGGTTCCACTCGATAACTCTCTGGCTGGCCGATCCCGACCCGACCGAGGAACTCCTGGAGACGATGGGGTTCGAGAACGTCGGCACCGAACAGGCGGAGGGCGACACCCCCGGCGACGAGCGAACCAGATTCGCCGCCGAGGGGCCGGTCGGGAAGTACGTAGACGTCCTGCCGACAGTTCAGGGCGGTCGGAACGGCCACGGCACGGTCCACCACGTGGCGTTCCAGACGCCGACCGACGAGGATCAGGAGGCGATGCGGAAGGCCGTCCGCTCGCGCGGACTGAACCCTACCCAGCAGATCGACCGCCACTGGTTCCGCTCGGTGTACTTCCGAGAGCACGCCGGCGTGCTGTTCGAACTCGCGACTAACGGCCCGGGCTACACCAGTGACGAACCGCTCGACGATCTCGGCGGCCATCTCGTGCTCCCCGGAACGTTCGAGGACCGCCGCGAACAGATCGAAGGGAATCTCCCCGACGTGACGGTCCCGCGGGCAGAGACCGCCGACGCCGACGACTAGATCCGGCCCGTTCTCGCTGCTCTCGATACTGCGTTGTGACGGTGTTGTCGACAGCGACTGCCGATTCTGTCCGTGGGGAGCGCCCGGGTAGCTTTGTGAAGAAGAATTCTCTTCGAAGCGTTCCTTTGTCTGTTCTTTCGTTACTATTTTCACCTATCGGAAAGCATTCGTCTCCACAATGTCGGGTCGAACTGCATCTGTCGTCTGGGCCGCCGTCTTCGCGCTCCTGTTGTCGCTGGCCATCCCGTGGTTCCTCTGGGACGTCTCGACTGTCGTCGCCGGCCTACCAGTATGGCTCTGGTGGCATATCGGGTGGATGCTGCTGGCTGCTGGCGTTTTCGCCGTCTTCACCCAGCGCGGCTGGGGGGTCTGGATGGGGGGGTGGTCGGCGTGACCGCGCTCCAGTCGGCGGTGTCGATCCAGATCGGTATCGTCGTCGCCTACCTGCTGCTCGCGCTGGGGGTGGGGCTGGTCGCCTACCGACTCACCGATCGCACCGCCGAGGACTACTACCTCGCGTCGCGCACGCTGGGGACCGTGGTGCTGCTGTTCACGACGTTCGCCACCCTCCTCTCGGCGTTCACGTTCTTCGCCGGGCCGAACATCGCCTACGCGCTGGGTCCGGAGTGGATCCTCGTGATGGGGCTGATGGACGGCCTGATCTTCGGCGTGCTCTGGTACGTCGTCGGCTACAAGCAGTGGCTCGTCGGGCGGGCCTACGGCTACGTCACGCTGGGCGAGATGCTGGGCGACCGTTTCGGCTCTCCAGCGCTCCGCGCGCTGGTGGCCGGCATCTCGCTGTTCTGGCTGTTCCCGTACGTTATGCTCCAGCAGGTCGGCGCCGGCGGCGCGCTCTCGGCGCTGACAAACGGCGTCGTCCCCTACTGGGCCGGCGCGGGGCTGATAACGGTGTTCATGATCGGATACGTCGCGCTCTCGGGGATGCGCGGCGTTGCGTGGACTGACACCCTCCAGGGACTCTTCATGCTCACGATGGTCTGGGCAGCGTTCGTCTGGGTGCTCTCGGCCGCCGGCGGCGTCGGCGCCGCGACCGATGCGTTGGCGTCGTCGAACCCAGAATTCCTCGCGCTGGGCGATGGCTCCGCGTCGCCATCGCTGTTCGGCGGCGGGCCGTACTCGCTCCCGTGGATGCTCTCGCAGGCTATCGGCATCGCGTTCGGCGTCGCGATGTTCCCGCAGGTGAACCAGCGCTTCTTCGTCGCCAAGTCCGAGCAGGTGCTCAAGCGTACGATGGCGCTCTGGCCCGTCGTCGTCCTCCTCCTGTTCGTCCCGGCGTTCATGCTCGGCGCGTGGGCCGCGGGGCTGGGCGTGGCGATGCCCGAGAGCGGCAACATTCTCCCGGGAATCCTCGCCGAGTACACGCCGACGTGGTTCGCGGCGCTGGTCGTCGCCGGCGCGATGGCGGCGATGATGTCCTCCTCGGACTCGATGCTGCTCTCGGGGTCGTCGTACTTCACGCGGGACCTCTACCGGCCGTTCGTCAACACCGACGCGAGCGAGCGTCGGGAGGACCTGATCGCCCGCGTCGGCGTCGCCGTCTTCGCGACACTCGCCTTCGTCGCGAGCCTGGTCAACCCGCCCTCGCTGTTCGTCATCGGCGGCACCGCGTTCGGCGGCTTCGCGCAGTTGGCGCCGCCGGTGATCGTCGCACTCTACTGGTCGAGAACCACGCGCTCGGGGATGGTGGCCGCGATTCTGGCCAGTCAACTGTTCTACATGGTCACGACGTTCACGCCCCCCGCGGGCGAGACGGCGACCGTCTGGGGCATCGTCGTTCCCGGCGTGATGGAGACGTTCGCCGGCTGGTCGTCGTCGGTGGTCGGGATGCTGGTCGGGCTTGCGCTCGTGATCGGCGTCTCGGTGCTCACCGACGCCACTGTCGCCGAGCAGCCCTCGGTGATGCAGGGGCCGGCGGACGACTGAACAGCGCCGCGATCAGTCCCGCCGCCACGCTTCGCGCAGGAACACGAGCACGCCGCCGAACATCGCGAGGTTCCCGAAGAAGGCGAGTCGTTCGCCGCTGGCGTCGTCCTCCTCGGCGTTCCAGAAGTCATGCATCGTCGTCGTCACGACGGCGAGGAACCCCGCGGCCGCGCCGGTCG
>Ga0136556_1001505_pt1 | contig 11590 bp, 10 predicted proteins | sample AntRauTorckE6831_FD_104780 | JGI IMG/M metagenome (GOLD analysis project Ga0136556, IMG submission 104780) | Saline lake microbial communities from Rauer Islands, Antarctica - Metagenome Torckler E6 #831 | ecosystem: Environmental > Aquatic > Non-marine Saline and Alkaline > Saline | place... | reverse complement strand
TGGCTTTAATTGATTCCAGTTCGTCGCGTTCAGACTGCGTTAATGTGACTTTGTAGGTAATCATAGCAGTTTCTTCTAAGATACTCCTTTTTTACCGACATTTCATGCTTGACATGACACTAGCGCCATATTTTTTTTTAATAACAATTAACTCATACTTATATAAAAATGACTTTATGTGAGGGTATAATATGAAACTATATATTAAGTTTATGGTTAGTTTACGCTGTAAGATGCTGGTGAAGAGCGAACTTGAAAAGCTTGGCCTGACTTGTATTTCTGTGGATCTAGCAAAGTTGATATTAAGGAAGATATCTCAAGGGAACAGCTGGAGATTTTCAATAAAAACCTAAAGAAATCGGGTCTTAAATTGCTGGATGATAAAAAGAAAGTCCTGGTTGAAAAGATTAAAGCCGTAATTGTTGAAATGATCCACTACTCCGATGAAGTGCCAAATGTGAACGATTCAGATTATATCAGCCAAAAATTGGGTCACGACTATACCTACCTCTCCAATATATTTTCGGAAGTAAAAGGAATGACCATTCAACAATACATCATTCTGCATAAGATTGAAAAAGTAAAAGAACTGCTGATCCATGATGAGCTCACCCTTACTGAAATTGCTCATAAATTACATTACAGCAGTGTCGCTCATCTCTCGAGCCAGTTCAAAAAAGTTACGGGGCTTACATCCACCTACTATAAAGAACTGAAAGAAGTGCGCGAAGCAAATTTTGAAAAACTGCAATCAAATGGAAGAGAGCTTTGCAAAACCAGGGATTTTGCAAAAGGTTATGGCCAGAGGGAGGGTGGAACCGCGGCAGTCCCGCATGGGCGGGATGAAAATTTCAACCAACCGGTAACGCCGAGATTGGGCAAAAGGCCGGTTTCGAAAAGAACTTTGGAATAGTGTTCGATCTATGTTGTAAATATCCGATGCTATGTGGATACTAAAAATGATCATGCTATAAATTGATATAAGAATAAAGACTTTGAATTGAAATATCTCGCAGTATGACTACTGTAGGTAGTTAGAAATTGTAGAATTTAGACGTAGCATTACCCTAAGCCCTATCTTTGATGTAACCCTTGAATTACATAGTGGCTATTTAGTTTCAAAGTTTGACCAGTAATAAGGAAAATGATTCAATCCCTCTTAATTATATTCTCAACCTGAGTTCGATTCTAATTAAGGGTCACTAAATGCACTGAGGCTGCTTAAAAGGGCGCTCAATAAGTTGATACATCAATAATATTGTCATGCCACGTCCCAGCGTGGCATCTCCTGCCTTGGTTAACCCGGCTTATTCACTGCGTGGGAATCGTTTCACTACGCTACCGCTTCGTGTCCAAAAAATGAGCGCTCGGTGCGCCAAAAAATTGGCAACTCAAATTTGGGCTGCTAACTATTTTGCGTATGTACAAAATATTTAGTGCTTTACATTATACTACACACCTTTTCGTGAATAATCTGGGTTAAGGACAGTAGATTACGCATTAAGTGCGAGATGACGCCCTTTTTGGACTACTTATCGTGTAATTCAATATCCATTAAGAATCGAACTCAGGTTCCCAGAGTAGCTAATTGCTACAGAATAGGTATTTTATCAATTGATTCATCATCAAAGCAACTGAAATCTATCGGTAAAAATGATCTATTCCCAACCTATTGATCTATCATAGCCTGGATCAGTTCGGATTTATTCATTTGGGAATATCCTCTAATCTTAAGCTCTTTTGCCAGGTCATACAGTTTCTGAAAAGACCATTCTGAGTAATCCTCTACGTCTTCTTTGAAGTCTTGGACTGTCTTTTTAGACTTTTCCAGCATTGAATCCGTATTTTTTTTCAGCTGTTGGCTAAGCTCTTCAGTACTCTTTCTGATCTCCTTGAGATATTCATCTCTTTTTTTTGCCAAATTCTTTCTGGTTTTCTTTCCTTTTTCAGGAGCGAACAAGATACCCAAAAGGGCTCCTCCTACGGCACTTGATATAGCAATAAGAACAACTTTATCTATTTCTATTGAATTACTATTCCTGTGCTTTTTTTTATCGAACTGATGGATAATATTCTGAATTCCTTTCTTATCGAGCATCGTCATATTGAGTGATTTTTTATTAAGGTTCAATGATTCTTATTTACATTTCTCCATAAAGTTTCCATAATAAGCTTTATGTATCCATCTTCTTTGTCTCTAAATATTTCATAGAAGACTGTAACTAATTATATAGACACCTTAAGAAATTAAACAACGTTATTTAATGTGTTAACGTTGCATTTTTAACTACACCTGTATGAATAGAATCGGGCTTCGATTTGTAGGTGTTTCTTCGGAACAATATCTGCCCTTTCTGCACGCTCTTCTTGCGGACTCACGGGTTAATGGCCACCCATCAGACGTCAAAGCCAGCTGACAGATGGGTATTTTTAAGTGCTCTTTCAGAAAAGAAAATCCAAAACCTCAGCAACGGCCCAGACAATTGCTATAATGACTCCAATCAGAATTAAAACAAGAATAGAGAATAGTATCCACATAAATACTGTACTTTCTTTCTCAAGCTTTGCAGGGTCCTCTTCCAGCTTTTCGACGAGTTCGGCATTTCGGAGATTTGCTTTCCAGGCTACATCAAAGAGATCACCAAGGATAGGAATTAATCCAATTGTCAAATCGGCCATAATGTTCATAAACATTCTCAGAAGAACTGAAGATTTTGCTCCCAGTCTTGTGGCATAAAACATAAAATAGACGGAAAGTGAGGCTCCGGCCAAATCACCAATCCCTGAAACAAGGCCTAGAATCGGATCCAACCCAACTTTTATCTTTGTGCCCGGAATCGTAAACCAGTTATCTAAGAGTTCAGCATATTTCCGTGATTTGAGATGTGTGGAGCGTGATTTTTCCAAAGGAGCAGATTAGTTAGTGTTTAAATCAGTAACCGATTCGTTTGATTGTTACCGATAAATCTAAACGAATTATGTGCAATACTAAAGAGTCGTGTCAGCAAAATCAGAGTTCTTATCTGGATCTAAGTAATTTCATTCATAACCTAAGCCCGATTATCCAATCATAAATGTAAAAGCCCCCTATTGCCGAAGGCACTCCAAAGCAATCTCTCCGTGAACTGACGGAAGGCTTTTTTCTGAATATTTGACAAATTATTAATCGAGCTGAGGTTTCAAACCATCACATTCAGGCGTCCAGTTTAACGGTAAGATATCGTTTAGTAGCCAGTTTAGCAGAGCTGATAACAGTTCCTGTTATTACACTCCAAATTATAACCTTTTTCCAATTGATCTCTTCAGATGGGTGAGTTGTGGGTGGTTCTTCGTCATACACAGCTTTCCATTTTTTTTGGGCCAGCTGTCTCAATGCATATCCAACGATGACAGAGGCACTGCCTATGATTAATTTTTTTACTGTTTCGTCATTCATGGTGATCATTTTAAAGTTTACATTTCTCCTTTAACTTGCCGTGGTATTCATAGTTCCTTTAACTACCAGATTTAAAGTTATTTCAGGGAAGCTTTGATTGCCCCTCGTAAACCAAATCTTCGAGCTCCCTACTGACCTATCGCACGGCCTGGATTAGAGCAATCTTGCTGTTCATTTTACTCCCCGCATCCATTCCTATATCGCTATTTCGGCTGAATCGAAAACGGCATAGACAAAATATTGAATACAACTCTTATCTGTAGAGAATGTTGATCTTCTGCTCAGCATACAACGCTTTCTTAGTCACGCTGCAGGCGGGCTACCAGACCTGATTTTTTCTTTGCAACTGCTGTCATCGCTTTTGACTTGCAAGTTATCACCCTCACATATACAATAAAGATGTATCTGGTTGGGTAAATACGTTTAAAGCTACCAGCCACTTTAAATGTTCTGGCTTTCATAAATGTTATAACATCAAATTTTCAAGTTTATTTAAGATTCATTAAGTATATAAATAACTACAATTACAACAATAACCGTGATATATATAACCATCTTATTTAAATCGACAAGTAAAGTGGCCTAATATTAGTTACTTTTTAATTTAAAATGCCCCAAAAATAATTCATTCAATGTCATTTTAATGATTTAATCATTGAGCGTACTCCGAAAAGTACTTTTTAAAAAAAAGTGGCTTTTAAAGCCCTTGTGAGGGGGCGAAATCTGCCAAATTGGACTTTTCAGAGTGGGCTCATCATTTAAGCTCAATTATTAATTACAATTGACCTATATTCGAATGAAAGCTGCGTTCAAGCAATGAGTACAACATGAAACTATATATTAAATATATGGTCAGTTTGCGCTGTAAGATGCTGGTCAAGAGTGAACTTGAAAAACTAGGATTGACTTGTATTTCTGTGGATCTTGGCATGGTTGAAATCAAGGAAGAAAGGAAGAGGTGTCAAAGGAGCAGTTGGAGATTTTCAATAATAATCTGAAGAAATCTGGACTGGAATTACTGGATGATAAAAAGAACATCCTGGGTGAAAAGATTAAAGCCCTTATTGTTGAAATGATTCATTACGAGGATGAAGTCCCAAAAGTGAACGATTCAGATTATATCAGCGAGAAATTGGGATACGACTACACCTATCTCTCCAATACATTTTCGGAAGTTAAAGGAATGACCATTCAGCAATACATCATTCTGCATAAGATTGAAAGAGTAAAAGAGCTGCTGATTTATGATGAGCTCACTCTTACTGAAATCGCTCATAAACTACATTACAGCAGTGTGGCGCATCTCTCAAACCAGTTCAAAAAAGGTACGGGGTTAACTCCCACCTATTTTAAAGAATTGAAAGAGATGCGTGCAAGAAATCTGGAAGACTTGTAGAGATACCTTATATCTTTTTAACCTGAGTTCGATTCTTAATCTGTATTGAAGAACACGAAATGCTTTCCAAAAAAGGCAGGAGATACCGGATCAAAGTCCGGTATGACAGTATTGAAAATGAATCGACTAAATGAATGCCCTTTTTGGAATGCATTAGCCATTTTTACTCAATTTTAAAATCGAACTCAGGTTTTTATGAAGATGAGTTTAATCTTACATTCTCATTAATAACATTCATTTTTTAAGTCTCCCTCCTTTTAATACTGTGGATTGCGGCCAGTTAAGGCTGATTTAGAAGTGAAGTGATTTGACGGTTCATTTAAGGCGGCTGGATAATTTTTCTAATCGTCTTTTTTTCGCCATATATATGAGGACGTACCCAATCAATAAACCGTTCAACATGGCCTATACCAAGCAATACCAAGATGGCAATTAACGTAAGAATGCCGCCCAAAATGTGTTGCTGGATTGCCACCCCAATACCGATCGCCGATGCAAATAAAATGGAAGCTGCAGTGGTTAATCCTTCTACTGTTTCATCCTGATTTCTGAAAATTATTGTACCTGCTCCGAGAAAACTAATTCCCGTGATAATAGCTTCCATGATACGGATAGGATCAGACTGTATAATGTCCGCGACAGGTCCACCGCTGTATTTATTTATCATAATTTCACCCAATACAATCAGTAATGAAGCGGACCCTGCAACCAGCATATGTGTTCGAAGTCCAGCCGGTTTCCGTGCCAGCTCCCTTTCAAAACCAATCAGCCCCCCTAAAAACATGGAATAAACCACCTTCAGAATGGGAACCCAAATCATATCATATTCCATAGCGCTCCTGTCGTAATATTTTTTTTGAAAATGTTACATATTAAAGTGATACTTACCCAAAAAGCGTGTCTGAGTTCCGGTCTGACAGTGTATCTAAAGTGCTGTGCAGCAGTGAGTTGTTCTTCGGGATTTGATGGTAGAAATATAGGTTGGCCGGAGGTGTCTTCAAAGCCTTCTTACAGTTCATCACGATGTACTGCCATTATACCTGAGGTTTCATCCATCACCAGATTGGTTGAAAAATCAAATAGATGAGACCGGGTTTCATAAAAATGCATCATATATCCCGCTGTGTTGGGAAAACATACAATATCGAATACCTCTGGCAGACATGGCAGCACTATTTTTCTTTTCAGTATTATATCCTGCTCGAGGCAATAGCCACCGGTAAAAAAAACCGGAGTGGGCCTCAATTCTCTACTGTTCTTATTCACCTGAATGTACACAGGGTCAAGCAAAAAATCTGCGCTTGAGCTCTTGAGCTGGCTTCGGTTCATTTCAAGCCCAATCAGCCAATTTCCTTGCGAATCCTTTTTTCGATGGATGACTTTAGCCATTGTGAACCCGGTTTGATCCAGCAGAGATCTGCCGGGCTCTATCCTTATTTCAATTCCCCTTTCGCGTAACAGTGAGGCCGGAGTTTCTCCTTTTTGGTTTTGATACGATAACACTTCGGCAAGAAAATCCTCTTTTGAGACTTCGTTGAAATAGGGATAAACGTCCGGTTCTCCGTGCAGCTTCCCATTGATGAGTTCATATCCAAGGCCGGTATTCCCAAACGTAACCGGGTGCCGTTCACCGAGAACAGCCTTTTTAAGCTCGCTCCAGAATGTCCCCCATTCCGTTTGAGAAGACAGATAGTTTATTAGGATCCCGCCGCCCATATCGATGAATGAAGTGCGGATATCCTGAGTCAGTAATCTATCTGAGAGATGAATTGATTGCAAAAGCGCCTCACTCCGTTGTTCCGTCGAATACCCATTTAGGTGAAAATGAAATCCCTCATACTGAAGGTTCTCATATTCATTCTCTCTTCCCAGGTGAGATGTAATGAATTCTACAACGCGATCTGTATCGAACCCGAATCTGCTGTAGAGTCTATTTCCTCGATATTGAAACCCGCTGATCCGGATTCCTATTTTGGCAGTTTTACCGAGTTCTCCTGCCACCCTGTTTACAAGATGACATTCATCTTCATTATCCAAAATCATCAGAACATCATGCTGAAGCGCCAGATTCACCAGCTGCTCATTTTTGACCGCTGCCGTCAATACAAGCTTTTTGGCCCCCAAGTCCAGGCACTGTTTTAATTCACGATAACTCGCTGTATCCACTCCGAAGCCAAGGCGGTTCGATTCCTTTACGAATACTTTGCAAGGGTTGGCTTTCCGGGCAAAAAATATACTGTGAGATAACTTATGCTTGTCAAATACCTGTGCGAACCGATCATAATTTTTTTCAAACGGCTCAGTATGATGAATATTTATCGGTGACCCATATTCCTGAAACAAATCATCGAGAAATGAACGATTCGCAAAAACCTTTTTCATCCAAGGATCTATGATAGGTGTCAGCGGGGGATAAATGGGAGAGTTTTGATCAGTTTGCATACGGTTTTGATGTGGATGTTGCGTATTCCTTGCTGATACATTCTGCCCAATTATCAACGAAATTATTCCGCTCCCTTGAAAGCGTGTCGTTATCAAAAGTAATTCCCTCTGTGGGTGTACCAGTAACAGCAATACTCTGATTGACAGTGCCGTTTTTATCGATCACAAATCCCTGAGGGGTAATATTGACCGCTCCCGTCTGATACGCTTCCTTGCCGAGTTTGTTTTCGTAGAGCGTAATTAAACCGCGGTTCAGCAAATTACTGAATAGAGGGCCGGGATCATCAACCAGAGACACTTTTGGAATGCGCGCATCCACCAGGTATTGAACGGGGTGCCGGGTACCCTCGGGCCTGGATTCAAGTACAAATAAACCGATTTTTTCATCTAAAACCAGTTCCGGATGTCTTGCTGCATCGAAATTCAAAATTCCGGACTCAATGAGTGCATATATTTTTTCACCACTTGTAACCGGGGGACCGAATGTGACCCGATTCAGTTTACCTCGAATTGAAGAGTCAACATATCTTTGAGAGTCCGGAGTGAGTCCGCCAAAAGAATACACCTCACAAAATAGCGGGGAAGCTTTTCTCCAGACAGCCGAGACTGCTGCGAGAGGACTCCTCAGCTCTCCTTTCCGAGCTTCCTGCAGATAATAATCGTATAAACCTTCTATATATTGATGGTGTGTTTTGCCCTTGAAATACTCCGATTCCGGTAAAGGATCTAAAAACCTTTCCGCATCAAAACGTATCTCAGAGGAATATTTTTTGTGATAATCTTCAACCAAAAGTTCAACATCTTCAAAATCGTCACAGCCTGACAATCCCCCCGAATCTCCGGCATTCTTCATAGCCATGTCATAATAGGCATAGATCATATCCTGTCTCAAAAGCGGCCAGATCTGCTGTCTAAAATTTATTTTTTTACCGGACTCAAATTTCTGCAAGGCAAATCTGGAAAAAAATGACAGTTCATTATTATCATTCGGGACAGATCTGCGGGGAATCATGAGCAATCCGCTCCTGGAAAAGGGATAAATAACCTTTGGTTCTTCACCAGAAGGTAAATATAAAAGCTTATACGTTTCCTCATCCCTCTCAAAGCGGCCGCCTTTACCTTCGGTAAGAGCAAGCACAGCATCCACAAATGTTAGGCCCATTCCTTTTATCCCAACACTGCTGTTCGGTGGTACATTAGAAAACACAGTTTCAGCGGGGTATACAAATGGAATATACCCGGCTGTCTCATGTTCATCAGCAAACGATTGAAAATTTAATGCCTGTTTCGTTTTTCTGTGCTTAGGATGTCCTGTGGCCAGCAGAACATGATCATATCGATCTGCCGGGTGGTAACAGTTTTCATATCCTTTAGCTTTCAGGCTGAGGGCATATTTTCCAGATTCGTCGTGAATATCAACAACCTCCCCGACAATATATTTGCCTTCTACATTTTCCGGCAGGTTGGATACGATCAAATCAAATCCATGCAAAAGATACTGGCCCGCCATGGCACGAGAGGTGTAATCGTTATACGAAATATTTGACCCTGCAGTGTGGCATAACCATTCTGGAAATGGAAGGGGTTGCGGAACCACAGGTCTGGGTTTTTCATCACCCCACATATTTATATCTCCCACAGGATTATTCATGAGCAGCCAGGAAGGCTGCTCAGTCCGGTAGTTCTCCCCTGCCCCAAATGAATCGGATCTGTTAAAAATATGAATTTCCGTTCTTTTAGAAGGTGGATGGACCTTTAAACAGGCTGTAAGCCGTTCAAATCCATAGATCCCTTTCGGTCCGCCGCCTATGATCGCTACTTTACGAATGGTCTTGCGCTCCCCCATTTACTTTCGTCCTTCGCCCCTTAATCAGCTCGCTGTTATTCACCATAACAGGCATTGATGTATGTACAACTTTTCTGCCTGAATCTTTCGGGACCGGCTTCTGTAATTTCCCAAACGTACATTCAACCCATGAATCATTATAAATTGTATCCAGATATCGTTCTCCACTGTCCGCGAAGATCAGCACACAACTTGAATTTTTCGGAATAAGAGACTGCATTTTTTTTGCGGCCATAACCACAGCTCCAGCCGATCCCCCTGCCTGAATAGATTCGCGCTGCAGCAATTGCCGGCATCCGATAACACATTCTTTATCTGTCATATGAAAAACGTGGTCAATGAAAGATTTGTCAAGCAGATCAGATTTCCTGCCGGCTCCGTGGCCCGGTATCAGTCGCTGTCCAGTGGTTGAGCCAAAGATTTCGCTCCCCATCGCATCCACTGCCACGACTTTTGTTTTCAGGTTATGCTGGCGCACATACCTTGCGCAACCCATTATTGTCCCGCATGTACTTGTTGCAGCAAGGATATAGTCGGGCGGCTCCGGACAGAGATCAACAATCTCATTCATTGTTTGATAATGGGCTTCAGGATTCAGATCATTTTCATATTGATTGGGCCAGTAACTATTCGGTATACTTTCTCGAAGCTCCCTGACCCGCTTCAGCCTGTTCTTCAGGTAATTGCCGCTGGAGTCGGCTTCTGTTACACGTTCAACCTTAGCCCCATATGCCTCGATAAGATCAACTGTATGCCGGTTTATATTCGGATCTGTCACCACGATAAGTTTTAAATCCAGATAACGGCAAATCTGGGCAAGTCCAATTGCCATATTGCCCGAACTTGATTCAATAACCGTACTTTTAAGACCAAGTTCGCCTTTTTCCATAGCTTTGGATAACATCAGGATAGCGGTTCGGTCTTTTGTGCTCCCACCGGGATTAAACATTTCAAGTTTTGCATAATTTCTGGAAGATGATGACGGAAATAATTTATTCAGCTCCACCAGGGGGGTATTGCCTATAGTTGATAAGATGCCGGCTTTAATTTCCATGAGGATAACCTGAATTTATATATCTTGTTGTCATGAGATGAGTTTTTCCAAAACATTGAGTCACTGTGGATTAACATGTCATTTATGGATGAGGCATCAGATGATTTTAAGAATTTTAGACCTTTGACATGACACGACGATGACTTTGTATCTACCTATCACGAATCCATCACAACCTATTGTAATTCCAATCACAGATTCCCCCAAAGGTATACCGTTGGGAGGGGTCTGAAAGGACGAGTGAGAAGGACGTGAATTTGTTACAGGGTCCGGTCCTTTTGGGTCAGTTCAGAAAGCTTTCGGAAGAGCTACATAGAATTCACCCTTTCCGGAATAAGCGGTTTTTAACAAATTCCCTGAATACCCACAAAGTTTTTTTTGCAAAACCTAAAACGCTATATCATCCTTTGTTTTTGGGAATAAAGCCTGCAGATTGATAGCTGTTGAATAATAATCGTACAACGCAGGTGACTTCAGAAATTCAGTCCACAAAGCATCGATTTCTTGTACTGATAACTGATTCTGTATATAATTCTCTATTTGACTCATCTCTGTCATAATCATTAGTTCTTTGAGTGATAAAATTAAATAGACCTGACTGACATACAATTGTTATTCAGGTTTATTCATTACACGTTTCGTTCATTTGAACAGTCTCCAATCTTCTGCGTTCTGATATATACATGGGTGCATCCAGGCCCAGTGTTACTTCTCTTTGATAAACCTCGTCTATACAAATGTGTTCCCATTTTTAAATACCCAAAGAAGGAATTCCCTGGAGCAAAATTCCCTGTGACTTCAGTCCTGTCTTTAAATCGATATTCATATATCTATGTTAAATTCTTTAATCACATATATAAACTTAAGGGGTATTCTATAAATATGAATAAAATGGACAGTAATAGTTCTTATACATTTAAACGATAGTTGTTATATAATTTACTGTTTTCATCCAGCAGATTTTTAATTAAGAAATTCCGCGCTATATTCAATGTTGATGATAGACACTTAATCCAAGTACAATAAATTGAATATTTTTCATCAGCTTAACTTTAATTAATACCTAAAAATCCCAAGTAAGATAAAAACGGGACGATTGACAAATTTATCACCATTGTACTTGTGATGTATCTGCTTTCAGGCTTTTTTTGTGCTCATTTTTTGCTGGAAAGGGCCGCTTCCGTTCCATTTTAGTCAACGTTAGTCAAGGATAGCCTCCCAAACCCACTTGTCAGACGCACCTCTTCCACGGAGTCTCTCTTTTTTGGATCTGTTGTTACGTGGGAGTGCCCGCCGGCAGGGTCACAACTGCAGGCGGTACACCTGCTGGTAGATACTCTCCCATTTTGTACGCATGTAGTAGGATTCTTGCATGTTCAGCGTCCACCGGCGGGCGTGATAGACCAGCTTGCCGGC
>Ga0136556_1001500_pt1 | contig 11612 bp, 6 predicted proteins | sample AntRauTorckE6831_FD_104780 | JGI IMG/M metagenome (GOLD analysis project Ga0136556, IMG submission 104780) | Saline lake microbial communities from Rauer Islands, Antarctica - Metagenome Torckler E6 #831 | ecosystem: Environmental > Aquatic > Non-marine Saline and Alkaline > Saline | place... | reverse complement strand
GGCGGTTGACGAGAAAGTTAAGAAGCTGGTCCTCGTGGATCTCACCGTCTGCTTGTTTGGTTTTAGACACACCTTCAGCAAGCAGACGTTCTAACTAAGCGGCTTTGTGAAGTACTGAATATCCTTGTTCTCTGTATTGACTGCAACCGGGTCAAAATATATCACTTGCTGAGGATTTCAACAGAGCCGGGCCGTTCTATATCCTCCGAGAATTCGTGAATGGTGAAACGGAGTCGCCACCGACGCTCGATGTGGACTTTTTGGAGAGTCGTCGAGACGAACGGTTGGAGTGGGCGTTGGGTGAGTGGAGTGTTGAGTCAAAAGCGTTTGTTATTCTGGATAAGGACTGTGACCCAGACTCTGAGATCGAGGAGGATATCGCGGAGGATGTCCGGAGTGATTACAAGGACCGGACTTCGAAGCCGACATTCAATATCCCACGAGTCGAAATTGTTCCGGAAGATGAGTTCACAATCGATGAGGATATGATTGTTATCACGCCTGATTCGGAGGTCGCTGCGGACGATGTTCGTTCAGGTGAGTCGATTGCAATCACCACAGGTCAGAGTGACGGGACGCCGACGTACATGCTCGCGGATGTGTCATCTGACGATGGAACTGATGGTCGGAGTGATGATGATGATGTTGGGGCGGACAGCAGTGCCTCTGGTGAAGAGCATGAAGACGTAAGCCGGAGTGGTGTGGAGGTTTCAACACCCCCGTATGTGGTGAATCGTGTGTACAACCCAGATGAGGTAGAGATCGATGATGAGTAACTTTGCTTAAGGATCTATCGGGATCGGGACTGAGTAGTTACCGACAGGGACACTGTGTCCTTATTTTAACGGCCGTGGTGAATCGCCAGACATCGCTTGATTTCACTGGTTCACCGTATGCTTGATGTTGTGAACCGCACAGATCAACACGAGTTCCCGAAACTCGCCGTACCAGGTTCGCGCACGCACGGCGTCGCCGAGCGTGCGCTTGATCGTCGAGAAGACGGTCTCACACATCGCTCGTTGGCGGTAGCAAGGCCCATCGACCCGCGCGTTGTGCGCGTGGTCGATGAGCTGGAAGATCCGATGCTTTATCAAAGGTCTCACGCCTTCTTCCCTGAGATTTTCACGTAGTTCCATCCAGTCGTAGCCTTTGTCGGCGGCGAGGCTGGTCAGGTCGCCCGCGTTGCGGCGGGCGACCTGCCAGCCGACTTTGGTGTCGTGCGGTTTCCCGGTCGTGCAGTGAACGTCGAGAATCGCTTGTGTTTCCGTGTCGACGAGCGCCGTCGCTTTCAGTGTTTGAACGCGGTAGTTCGTCCGCCGGCAGTATTGCTTGCTGGCGTTTTCGCGGTCGAAGAACGTGGCGTCGATGGCGGCGTGCCCGCTCGGCTCATGCAGTTGCGCCGACAGCCGCAGCAGCACGCGCCAGAGCGCGGTCTTGAACCTATCAAACTACTTAACTAACGTCGAGTGTTCCGGGAGATCGGCCGCCTCAAGCCCGATCTCCCGAGGATTTTCGGCATCTCGCTCAGCAAATCCAGCGACTCTCGGTACGACTTCTTCAGGTAAACCCGCAGACAGTGCAGCGACACGACCGCGTAATCGGCGAAGCCGCTACCCTCTTCGGGGGCGGCGACCTCACCTCGCTCACCAACAGCATTTTTAGCTACCGGAACCGCCTCGCTCGTGAAGCGGGAGATCTTCGACATGGACATCGGCGGTTTCCCGCTTCAACCTCCGAGGTCTGATGGTCGAAGTCGACGCCCTCTATCGATTCACCAGAGCCGTTGACACAGCTGATGGTGATGGCTGGGATGGACGTGAGAATCGTGACAGTTGGGACGACTATACGAGAAGTCGCTAAAGTTATAACTCCGGATAATTACAAAGATGAGCCATTCAACCACCACTGGTAGAGGGGCTCCCTCCCAGAACGGTAGCCTTTTACACGTGAGCTGATTCAGATTGGAGTACCTTCCGCACCTAGTTCGACAATGCCACCAATCTACGATGAATCTACGTCGTACCTTCTCCAACCCGACCTGAGTGACGAGTATCTCGACGACCTGGATCGTCTCTGCGATCGCCTAAGCCGCACCCCAAACGACCGTGAGGCGATTATTCAAGCTAAAATCGACACGGTCGAGGCAGACCTCCCAGACAACATTCCGAAATACAGTCAGGGCCAAATGGAGGTCTATAAAGAACGCGCGAAATACCTGGCCGTTCTCGAGGCACTCCACGACCTGATTGAAATCGGATACCACTTAGAAAAACTACCAGACGAAATCGACGGCTACCCCCCAGTCCGGTTATTCCCGCCCGACTCCGAACGCTACGAAGATAACCCAGACGAATACAAAGCACAGGAACGCCAAATTCTACAGAAAGAACGCGGCGCACAGTTCGACGACGACAGCGTCCGCCGCTTCATCCGCGAGATGGAAAGCCCGTCGCGTCAAAACGGACAACAAGTAGACGTCACAGATCTAATCGTCGACGGCGAAGCCCTCTACGAAGACCTCCACCACCTCCAGGACCTCGACCAAGACACCATCATCGAGGAACTCGACGACGAAGTCCAACCCTATGTCCAACTCGCAGATCGTGGGGTCAAAGACGAACACACCGGCTTAGACCTCCATGATATCTGGCGATACTTCCGGTACACGTGGCTCACACCCTACAATTCCGTTCCCGGCCGGAATATTAACTTCCTCATTCGCGATGCAGCCCGCGAACACCATCCGGTGATGGGTATCGCGTCTCTGGCCAGTTCAATGATGAATCTGAAACAACGGGACAAATTCATCGGCTGGCGAGTTGACGCGGTCCGAGAGGAACTCGAACGGAAATCCCGCGTCCTCGAAATCGAAGAACAACTCCCCAAAGAAGAGCGCACACCAGAGAAGCAAACCCGGACCCGCACAACCACGGATTACCTCGAAACCGAGGAAGAACACGAAGCCCGTGTGGCTGAGTACTGTTCGATGCTCCGCGATGCAGTCGAGAATGCAATCGACGAAAGCATTCAACAGGTCCGGTATGATGACTTCATCGCGCGCTATGACGACCTCTCTGAAGCGGACTTCGATGAGGCTACAGACACCGCCTTCGAACGCCTGACGCAACTCCAGGGGTTAGCTGAATACGTCTTCAAAGAGCAGCCGCCTCTCCTGACCGACGTCGACGATCCAGATGAAGCGAAAAACGTCTTCGACCCCGCCGAGTACGATTTAGACCCAACTGATCTCGAAGGGCTCAATATCAAAGATGCAGACCCGGACAATCTCGACAGTTGGCACGCAAAAAGCGAGACGGCGCTATTCGTCAAAAAGCGAGCCCGAACACTCAAGAAACTTCTTCGCGACCGAGAATACTTCCTCAAGAACGAAACAGAAGATCCGCGAGAGTTCATTGAGGAAGCGCTGGCCTCAGAGGACGGCGAACGAGCACTCCGAACGGCCCTGAAAGAGATCAAGAAACGACGGGTGGGCGCTGGGATGATGAACATCCAAGTGTGTGGGGCAATCCCGCCGTACAATCATATTCTCGGGGGCAAACTCGTTGCGATGGCGCTGACGGGGCCCGTAGTAATCAACGAGTATCGGAACAAGTACGAGGGCTATAAATCCAAAATCGCGAGTTCGATGAAAGGGGAACCTATCGTGAAAAACAATGAGTTGGTGTTCCTCGATACAACAGGACTCTTCAAAGTTGGGAGCGCCCAGTACGACCGCGTCCGTATTCCGGCTCCAGGCGGGCAAATCGAATATGAAGAAGTGGGGAATACCGAAGGGTATGGCTCTGTGCAGTTCGGAACAAGTGCCCGGAAGCGACTGACGGAAGTTACCGAATTGTTGGAGAATCGAAAAGCCGTAAAGAACCGCTTCGGTGAGGGTATCGCCCCAAAGATGCGAAAAATCCGTCGTGGACTAGAGAATCTCAACCTCAATGGCGAACTGCTGAAGCACGAATCTCCGCGGGTGATTTACGCGGTCGAACTTGCGGATAACTTCCGTGAATTCCTCTTTGGGTTGACGGACGACCCAGAGTACAGATGGCCCTTTGAGGACCCTGAAGCAGAACAACAGGGGATCTATGATCACTGGAAGCGCCGGTGGGTGAGCAAACGCGTTCAAAAAGAGTGGGTGTTAGAGGATATCAAGGACTTCGATAAGATGACAGACTTGCGACTCGGGTACGAAGTTGATTTCAAAGACCACTCACTCGAAGACTTCTAAATCACTCTACGGCATCGGTACTGTTAATACGCTATCAACCAACCCCTCCGACATCCCGGCCACCATGGCGACCGAACGCACTCAAACAGACAAAGATTTCCTCGCAGAGCTCGCGCGTGGGGGGTTCGCCGAAAGCCTCAGCCCACACCAAAGGCGCCAAATCCATATCGAAACCAATCTCGACTCCTTTTTGCGGTCCGCACTCGACGACGGAAAACAGGTTGTACTAACAGGGAACCCCGGCGACGGAAAAACCCAACATATCCTGATGCTGCAAGACGAATACCCCGAAGAGGACTACTTCTATCTCCTGGACGCCTCCGAATATGCAGACTACGGCGATCTGATCGACGAATGGCAGCACATCTTCGCCAACGACACACCAGGCGTCCTCGCCATCAACGACGGCCCACTCTACGAGATGGCGACTGAATACCAAGAGGACTATGACTTCCTCAAAACAGTACAGGAGCAACTCCAAAATCAAATCGTCTACGACGCAGATGACGGCGATGACATCGATTTCAGGGATCTTGTAATTGTAGATCTCAATAATAGAGATGTCCTCACTCCGAGCGTCATCACCACTGCAATCCGGAAATTCGCCTCAGAATTCGCCACCGAGGGCCACAACCATTCTGGCCGTTGCCATATCCAATACAACGCAGAGAAACTCCAGAACGAGACAATCCAGGAGAACATTGTAGACTTCCTCACTGAACTCGGGCACTATGGCGGCCATATTACCGTCCGAGACTTGTTGAACTACCTCTGTTACATCCTCACAGCTGGCCTGAAAGAATGTCAAACCTCCTTCGGTGAGGAACTGAAGTATTATAATCTCGCTTTCGAAGGCCAAGGCTCCATCTTCGATCTCGCTCGCGAGCGCTTCCAATCACCACAATTAGTCCATCCCTTCGTCGATAGCCGACTCTGGGCGGACGCCGAACAAGAAACCAGCTTCAGCGACCGTGATGAAGCAGACACAGTCGTTGAACCTGTCTTCAACCAGAAGAAACGCCGGTTCCTCTTCGAAGACGCCCTCATGGACATCGGCTACGAAAGCCGCTCCCTCTACCAAAACCTCGAATACGACTTCATCAACCACCGCAACGGGATGTCGCGGCAGGGTAACAAAGAACAACTGATCAAACTGCTCAACGGCTACTTCCGACCGAACAATGCCAAGCGGTCCGAACTCCAACTCTGGCTCTCGCACAGCTACCGGTCGAAGAGTTCACTGGCACTCCTTTCCCGGACGGCAATCCCCAAGACAGACTTTGAAATCCGCCGCCCGAAATTGCATCCCGAGATCTCAGATGCCATCGCGTACACACCCTCACACACCGCCTTCGAATATGCGAGGAACGGCACGCCGATCCGACTTCGCATTGACAGGGCGCTGTACCGGTCGCTCGGGGCTTTTGACGCGGATATCCCCTATACGCTCCGCAGTCGAGACGTAGAACAGCAGATCTTGGAATTCATGGAAGAAGTCGAGTACCATGAAACGTACAGCGAAGAAACCGGCACCATCTCGGTCAAGGATACTGAAACAGGACGGGTTGAACGAGTGGATATCAACGATAACATCTACCGCCGATAATGAGTTTAGAACTTAATTCAGTAAACGGAGATGCGTCCGAGTGGGCGTTTGGCTTCAAAGCAACGAGTCGCTCGTTAAAACCAGTCCATGTTGCCCAGGTCGTGTTCGGGCACTCCCTCGGGCATGTACACTCGCCGGACCTCTTGTTCGAATTTGCTGAGAAACCAAGCAAGACACCCTCAGAAGAGTTGTCGGACGAAATAAAAGACAAATTCGAGTTTGATCCACGGGAAAAGAACGAACAGTTGGATCAACTCCGGCAGACGCTCCGAAAAATCCTCGCGAATGATAACGCGCTGTATGCCTCCCAACGAGGGTCCGCCCCGACCTGTACGAGTGACTGGTTTCTGATTAACCCAACAGCAGGCGTCACTGTTGGCCGGTTCGTTCACCACTTAATTAAGCAGACCGACAGCGAGTTGCGAGAGAAATTAGCGGATCAGTTAACGGACCATCACGATAGTATCTCAGTACTGTTCCGACCGCTTGTCAAGGAGGCAGAGAAGGACACTGCCACCGTTAAAACATGGCAGGGCCCAGACGCCGATGGCGCGCTCAAAGAGGGTCACATCGCACCCGAACTTGTAGACGGCTTCGGAACACTCAGTCACCATCTGAAGGAGCCCACAAGCGGCGCCGTGAATTATCCGCGTGACCTCCGACGAGTCATCAAATTCGGCGGGTTCGCACTCTACGCCTACATGGCGAACCGACACAATGAGATTCGAGACGAAGCAAATCAGCGGCCGCTCCGAGCGCCGCTCCTACTGAATTACACCGGTGGCGATGAGAACCCCGTCGCCAACGCCAGCGGCGAGTGTTACGATAATGTCGGCACAGAAGTCCAAGCAGCGTCACGGCTCGGCGTAGAGGCGATTCTCGATACGCGAGGGTATCGCGATAGCACCGAATACGACGAGGACAGCATCTTCGAGAAAATCGAAGCACAGGAACTGTTAGATCTGAACCGGAACAGCGACTCCAAACTCCAAGAAGACTATGATACGTTCAGATATCTCTTCGAGGGCGATCCTGCTGATGATGTCTTCGATCGCTTAGTCAACGCTGTAACCGACGCCATCCACCAGTCTCGGTACAAAACCTACACCCCAATCGATACGATTCAAACGTTTGGGTGGCGCTCGGGCATCGTGAAACCGCGGGGCAATCGGGCTAACGAACGACGATTGGCGCCGGACCCTGAAATTCTCGAGGCGATTCTCCTTTCGGTCCTCGATCCAGGTGAACAACTCCCGCTTCAACAACTCTGTGACCGACTTCGAGAGCGGTATGGGATTATCGTAGGCGGGACCGATACTGATCGTGCGCATTTAGATCAGTGGGATATCTCCGTCGGCACCAGCACGCATGAGAGCGATCCGCTCTCGAACCGGAACTATGAGGGATTCAAGAACGCCGTCATCGATCTTGGATTCGCACAGGAATACGCTGATGGCGTAACCATCGTTTCCACAACGATACAATGAGACTGCACGATTTCCCCACGTCCACCCTCGACACGTCCGATCAAAGCCGGATCCTAGTCGGTGAAGCGTTCGGAACGCATATCGCAGACGCTATCGAAGACGAGCGGTTGGGAGTCATGGTTGAGGCAACCCCAGCGTTCTCGCCAGCAACCCTGATTGAAGCACTCGACGACCAGACGTCATACTCGGTTGGGATTGCATTCGTCGGGATTGAGGAAGTGGATGTTGAGACGCTTCCGAGTCTCTATGCGGAAACCAAGATTCGGGCGACAGATGAACTCTCCACTGCAATCAAATGGCGGAACCAGACACAGACAGAATTTACGTGGGACGGCGGAGAGGTCCCTGATCGAATCGTTGTATTTGTTCGTGGTGACCCACCCAAATTAGGGTCACTTCACCGGCTCTCGAGGGTGCCGCTTGGCCAAGTCCGAGAAGCAATCTGTAATCTGATGGCTGCCCGTGACGAATACGCAGGGAACCAACCCTCCCAAGCTGTTTGGGATGCGCTCGCGGACGATATCGGCGCGAATTTGGATATTCGGACGCTCGCCGAGTATGCTGTCAGTTGCCTCAAACCGACAGACCAAGCGTCAATTGACGCGCTCGGCCAGCAACTGGGTGTGTTGGGCTTGTTCGTCGATTCGCAGTTACTCGAAGATTCAACGCAGGTAGGGGGGCGACTCCAGAAAAATGCGGAACTGCGGAGTCGGTCGGTGCACGTGACGAATCGCGATCGAAAGCGCCTCATTAATAGTATCAAGCAGTCCGAGGAGGACGATGAGAAGTCACAGGATGACCAAGCTGCGTTTATCGATCGCCTCCGGCGGTTCCAGCGAACCTCTGATGAAAGCCTCCTCAAAGATCTGGAGTTCGATCGGGTTCGGGACGCGTTTAGTACCACCTCGCAGCGTGTCCCCGCAACGATAGATGAGGACGGCGGCTCTGACTCGGATGGTACTGACGACGAGTCTGGGCAGGGGCAGAGTCGAAGTCAGTACGATCGCCGGTCGGATGATGCAAGCGTCGGGGTAGAACTCGCGTTTGATGACAAACAAGAGGAACTTGAGTCCTTAGCAGGGACGTTCGATGAGGCCATCGAGGAGGGCATCGAAAAGAATGAGACGAAAGTCGAGTTCGATTACGATGACGAGAGTAAAGTCCAGGTTGATATCCACTCAGACCTGTCGCATTTCCTCACACAGTTTGTGACAACTGATCGCTATGGTGGGATTGTTCGAGGCGGCGACTCACGCGATGAAGCACTCACTGAATTCACAACCCACGACACGGAGTACTTTACAGTCGATAACGAGGATGGCAGTTTCGAAAAGCTGCGGTCGTTCGCAGAACACAATGCCGACTTCAACTCTGTTGTAGAGTCCTTTGATAGCTATATCTACGCTCGTGATGCCCTCATCGATTCGGTGCCCGCACTCGTGCATAGTCCACTGCTCCGACTGTTAGGGGATCCGGAGATGCTCGAGGCTGCAGACGCGTATCTCGAACACTATCAGAAAGTCCAGAACAAACTCGATAAAAAGTATCGTGCGCTCCAGGACGCGAGCGCGCAGGGTGCTCGCCGCCTGCTCTCGGATTTCCTCCTGTTGGACACAGTGATCTTGGAGACCGAACGCGGCCAAGAACTGATGCTCTCGCCGCTGCATCCCTTGCATCTCTGGAAGTATGTCGAACTGGCCAAAGAGGTGACCGAGCGAATTGACACCCTCTCGGACGAGGACAAGGAGTTCCTCCAGGAGACTGTCGAAGAACAGCCTCATGTGCTCTCAAATATCACGATTGGCGGGGGCCGCCTTATCCAGGAGGAGACGTACTTCATTCAGTCAAGTGAAGAGGCAACGCTCCCAGTGTATACGGAAGCTGATCGCGCAGAACCGGGTGACAACAAATATCTCTGGGAGTATCTGATCGAGAAGTTCAGTGCAGCCTATCCACCGTCGAAACAGCATCTCAAGATCACGGTTGTTGATCCGGTTGAACCGCATCAACTCCTGACGTCGATCGCCGATGCGGTCGAGGACGAACTGTTAGATGGCGCCACGGTTGAGTATGCGTTCGTCAATCGGGAGCAGAAGAGTCTGCTTGCAGGGACCACAACAGCTGAAGAAGAGACGATCATCAATCTGTTTGGCCCGGAAGGCGATACCGACGCGTTCAGTATCCTGACCCGGGAGTGCCGGGGTTACGAGAGTCTCGTCGATCATCTCGCGGACCATCAGAAGCACGTTGTTGTCGTCAATGATCAGTCAGCGTTCTTCATCGAGGAGTTTGAGCGTGATATGAACACCTCGATCAATCCGCTCTACGTCCCGAAGGAGTACGAGTACGATGCCTTCGAGGATGAGATCAATATTAGTGCGTCGACCGAGGGCCGGCTCTTCTCCGAGTATCAAGATCTGGTGAATCAACGGAAAAACCAGCGACAGAAACTGCATAACGCCGGTGTCCACGAACTCACAATCGATGAGGAGGTCGTCTCCCAACTGGAGGACCACGCGATATGGACGTGTTTGTCTGCGCCATCAATGAACTCTGATCCCTTCTGGGAGCAAGACCTCATTTCGAAAGAGCGCCGTGGGGACCGCGATTACGCAATCTACTCGAAAGATATTGATCTCTTTACGCGGACACTCCAGCGAATCCTCAACGAGTATCCGCTCGCACCCGAAGAGGCCGACGTCCAACAAATTGCAGAACGGATTGCGAGTACAGAGCGCAGTGGCCTGCTTCGTCTCATCACGGAAGAGACCTTAGGCGGCCAGCAGTCTCGGAACTCGAAAGGCCTCCTTGGGTCGATTATCGCGGTGTACTGGCTTGAGGAGACCTATGAGGATCCGAAACTCATCTTCTCGATTGATGACCCACGGACACGGCGCTGGTTGAACTTCGGAGAGTCGTCCCGGCGTGCTGACTTCGTGGTCCTCCAGCCTGATGCCCAAAACGGTCTCGAGATGGAAATTGTCGAGGTTAAATCCCTGGATGAACCCGACCAGGCATTCCGGATTGAGAAGGAAGATGGGGACCACGTCGTCCGTGGGAAGGCCGCTGAGCAACTGTCAGAGACGACCAACACAATCCGGAGTCTCTTCGAAGGCGATGACAATATCACGACGCCGCCACGCCGCGAAGCTCTCCGAGAACAACTCTATTATGAGCTCATTGGTCGGGATGTCCCCGGCAGTAAGAGCGACTGGGTTGGGCGCGTGAACAGTGTGTTCCGCGGTGAGGAACAGTTAAAGGTCACTGCGCGGATCGCCTCTGTAGAGATCAACAACCAGAGTTCCAGTGAATCGACCACGGAGTGTGTCACGGATGAGGTCCAAAATCTCCGCGTCACGCGCCTTCCCAAAAGCACGGTGGTCCGGCTCATTATGACCGGCACAGACGAATTCGAAACCACCGACGATACGACAAGCGAACTTGAAGAGGACGACCCAGAAGCGTCAGTCACTGACGAGGCAGCTAGTCCGGATGATGGCGAGGAACAACAATCGGGCGGTGAGGAACAACAACCGGCCGCCGATGAGGCTGCCGAGGCTACGGACGCGGATTCCGAACCAGACGACGAGACCGACTCTCAGCCACAATTCGGGGAGCCGGAAGCCTATGCAGAGCAGGTTGAATCTCTGAAACGGGTACTGCATGACTTCGGGATCGATATCGATGATATCGACGCGAGCGACGTTGAGGTTGGGCCGAATCTCGTCCGGTACAAGGTCGAACTCGCGAGTGGCCAGAAGCAGGGCCCCCTCGAGAGCCGGTCGGAGGACATCGCGCGTGAACTCGCACTCGAACGTGAACCCTACGTGCATCGCCTGCCCGGCACCAATTACGTCGCGGTCGACGTGCCGCGTGAAGAGACTGATGTGGTCCATATCGAGGATTACCTCTCGGGGCTCCCGAGTCGAGACGGGTTGACGCTCAGTGAGTTGCCGTTCATCGCGGGGATCGAACCAGCTGGGACGAGTTATATTTCCGCGCTGGATGAGGCGCCGCATATGTTGGTTGGTGGCACGACTGGGAGCGGGAAGACCGTCTTCCTCTACTCGCTGCTGACCTGTTTCCTGGAGACGTTCGAGCCAGATGAGTTACGGTTAGCTATCGTCGATCCAAAGCTCACCAATTTCATGTTCTGTAATCAGCTTCCGAACCTGGAACATGAACAGGTCATCACCGAGAGTCAAGATGCCGCAGAGCTCTTCGAGTGGATTACTGAAGAAGAAATTCCACGGCGGACGCAGGTCTTGAGCGAAAGCGG
>Ga0136556_1001496_pt1 | contig 11640 bp, 10 predicted proteins | sample AntRauTorckE6831_FD_104780 | JGI IMG/M metagenome (GOLD analysis project Ga0136556, IMG submission 104780) | Saline lake microbial communities from Rauer Islands, Antarctica - Metagenome Torckler E6 #831 | ecosystem: Environmental > Aquatic > Non-marine Saline and Alkaline > Saline | place... | reverse complement strand
GTCCGCGTCAGCAGTCCATGGATCGCGATGAAGACGACGACCGCGGAGCCGACGACAATCAGCTGCTCGGAGGTAACGAAGAACCCCCCGAGAAGATCAACGGACCCGACCGAGAGGTCGGGGATCGCGTCGAACCGGAACGTCGTCGCCTCCGTATCGTAGTACCGGGCCTGGCGCCCCGCGACCAGTCGGATCGCGTTTCGGAGCGCGATCCCGAGACCGATCGACGTCAACAGCAACGGAACCGGTCCAGTTTGGTTTATCGGGGTGAAGAACGCGCGTGCGAGCACGATACTCACGAGTCCGCCGCCGGCCATCGCGACGAGCACGGCGACCGGGAGCGGGATCGGTAACGCGGTCGCCGCAAAAAGTCCGATGAACGCGCCGAGAGTCAGGTACTCGCCGTACGCGAAGTTGATCATGTTCACGATCCCGTAAATCAGCGTGAACCCGATCGCGGCGATCGCGATATACGAGCCCGTAATCACCCCGAAAATAATGTTTTGAAGTAGTCCCATTGAGATCAGTATTCGCCTTCCTCAACGAACTCCCGGACATCCGCCGCGGAGACCTCACCCGTCTGAGTGAACTCGCCGTTCTGTGCCGTATTGATACTGACAGATCCGAACACGTTGCCGTGTTGGGTGAAGTTGACCGGGGTCGCTGCGCCTTCGTAGTTGATTTCCTCACCGTTCGCGAGCGCCTCCTTCCCCTCGGCGAACGTGCTGACCTTCGTCCCCCCGCTTCGGCTGACCGGACCGATATTTCGCTGTACCGCTTCCGGCGTCGCCTCGCCCGCCCGCTCGATAGCGAGCGCCGTCACTTGAACGGCGTCCCAAGCTGGGGGCGTCCAGGCGTTCATATCCGCGTCCCCCGCCTCGGAGTAGGCCGCTTCGAACGTGTCGTAATTCGGCCCGGATTGGCCGGGAGTGGCCCCCCAAGCACCCTCGAGATCGCTACCAACCTGATCGATCACCGCCTGCGACGTAAGCGTATCAGAGAGGATCGGCTGCCGGCCGTAGTCGCCGTCGGACCAATCGCTCAGTGCAGTGATCGCGGACTCCTGTGGGAGACTCACGAGGAACGCGTCGAAATCGGCCTCGAACAAGCGGCTAAGCGCTGATTGATAGCTCGAGGCACCGAGTTCGACTTCTACTCGTTCGGCGACAGTCCCCCCGTTGGCTTCGTAGGCGGATAGGAACCCTTCGACGTAGCTCCGCTCCCCTTCGGTATTTCCGTTGATCACACCCAGGGTTTCGTGTCCTTCCTCCATCGCGAAGGCGGCGCTACCGGACGTGTGGACCGTGTCACCGACAACTGTCCGCCACACCCACTCGTCGTCACTTATGTCCGTCGGAGTACGCTTGTCGCCGCCACGGGTGTCGAGAAACGTCGATCCGGGCCACGGAGTAACAACTGGTGTCGAAAGGTCCTGGAGGAAATCCCAGAGCGGATTGATTTCGCTGGAGAACAGGCCGATCAACGCCACGACATCGTCGTTCTCGACCAACTGGGTCGCCACGGTCCGTGCCTCCTGCGGATCGACCGCGGTATCGCGGCGAACAACTTCGAGTTCCGCGCCGAGTGGGCCACCCGCTTCGTTGATCTGGCTGACAGCGGCATCAGTTCCCTGTGAGATCCCAGGCTGGAGGAAGTCCCACTGGCCGCTGAGCGCCCCCGGCTGGCCGAGCGTGATGGTCTCGGGACCGGAAGAACCGCCGGAACCGCCCGATCCACCGTTTCCATCGCCCTCCCCCCCGAACCCGACACAACCGGAGAGACCCGCAATACCGCTGCCCCCGGCAATGGTGAGGAACGCGCGCCGATTCACATGAGCCGTGTTATCAGAAGACATTCGGCCGCCAGTTTAGATCAAGACGTAATAAAGATTTTGGGGGTTTTCGGGTCGTACCGTGGTTTCGTCTTTGATTTTAGTGACGGTGATCGAAAGGGAACGCGTTAAAAATCCCCGGGAAGCCCGCGGCGCTCCGTGAACAACCGATATTGTCTGTTTTACTCCGGGAGCCGGTCGTCGTCGACCTCGCCCTGCGTCTCAAGGTAGTGGAAAACAGCGACCGTTTCGGATTTGCGGACATACTTCACCACCTACCCCCCGAGAGCATCCTCGTCCACGTTGCCACGGTTGAGCAGGAGGAAGCAGTACGACCGGTGGGGGCTGCTGTTGTCGATTAGTAGCGTGTGACAACACAGCCCACCAGCGAGACGTTCCCAGCGCCGATCGGGGGTATATCGTCCCGCCACATGTCGTACAGAGGACATCTCCTCTATCGTCGATAACGACGGGACGAGCGGCGAGGCTGGCACGGTACTGCCGTCACTCGACGAACCCATCGAGACGAGCGACATCTACGATGGTGGTTCCAACGAGGACGTCCAGTGCTGTACAATGACCGTGCCGGGGGTGGTGACCACGTCCGTTCAGACACCGACGAAACCGTTTGTGAAGGCTATGACTCAATCCCCGACGACCAATCGATAGATCACGGGCTAGCGTAGCAGATCGACGACAAGACGGCGAATCGAACCGGATCGGCGCTGCCACCGGCACGGCACGATCGGAGCCTCGCGACAGGGATCGGGACGAAACAGGACACGAACGGAAACACCCTCGCCGGTGAGAAGCGTCGACGCCTGTTTCGAACCCGTCGGGAACACTCACGCGGTCACTGACAATCGAAGCAGGAACGCAACCCCGGGCATGACCGCACGGAGATCCGGCAGGTCTTTTCCCGGCACCGGTGTCACACCACCACATGGAGTACGGCGTCGCCCGCTACCTGGGCATCGACAGCACCGACACGCCGACGTTCACCGCCGGCGGCGACCTGGCCTTCCTCGCGGACTCGACCGGCACCCCCCAAGTCTACCGTCTCAGCGAACCCGGCGAGTGGCCCGAGCGCCTGACCGCCCACGACGAACGCGTCTCGTTCGTCGACACCTCGCCCACCCGCGACGAACTCGCGTTCGGGATGGACGAGGGGAGCAACGAACGCGACCAACTCTACCGCTACGACCTCGAAACCGGGCGAGAACACCGGCTCACCGATCAGCCCGAGGCCAAACACCTCTGGGGCGGGTGGGGTCCGGAGGGCGACCGCTTCGCGTTCGCCGCGAACCGCCGCAAGGGCGACACGTTCGACGTGTACGTACAGGGCCGAACTGCCGACCAAGCAGAGCTCGTCTGGGAGGGGCCCGGCGGCTTCGTCGGCGTCGCCGCGTGGCATCCCGACGGCGACGCACTCGTCCTGCAGGAGTCGAACTCCAGTTCCGACCAGGTGCTCCACTGGCTCGACATCGAAACCGGCGATATCGCGCGCCTCACCGACGCTGCCGAGGAAGCGCGCTACCACCACGTCACGTTCGGCCCCGGGGGCGACCTCTACGCGGTCACGGACTACGGCGCCGAAACCGCCTACGTCGGCCGTATCGACCCCAAAGGCCGCGGCGAAACGGGCGTCGACGCCATCGAGACGGTCGAGTCCGGACCTGCGGACTGGAACGTCGACGCGCTCCGGATCGAGGGCGATTCCGTCGCGTACACGCTGAACGTCGACGGCTACTCGGAGACACACCTCGGCGAACTCGACGACGGCGACGCCATCGTCGACACAGTCTCCCCCGACCTCCCGGAGGGCGTCGTCGCCGACGTCGAACTCTGTCCCGACGGTGAGCAGGTCGCGCTGGCGTTCAGCGCCGACAACCACCCGCACTCGATCTACGTCGCTGATGCCGAATCCGGCGAAACGGAGCGCTGGACCACTCCCGGGACCCTCGGCATCCCGGAAGACCGGTTCCTGCGCTCGGAGACGGTCCGGTACGAGACGTTCGACGGCCGGGAGATTCCCGCCTACTGGACGCTCCCCGAGGGCGTCGACGCCGACGGGAGCGATGGCGAAGTCCCCGTGATGGTCGACATCCACGGCGGCCCGGAGCACCAGCGCCAGCCGTGGTTCTACCCGACCAAGCAGTACTTCCTGAACCAGGGTTACGCCGTGCTGGAGCCGAACGTCCGCGGTTCCTCGGGGTACGGGAAGGAGTACACCCACCTCGACGATCAGGAGAAGCGCCTCGATTCGGTGAAAGACATCGAGTACGCGACCGAGTGGCTCGAGGACCAGCCAGCGGTCGACACCGACCGTCTGATCGCTTACGGGCGCTCATACGGCGGGTTCATGGTGCTCTCGGCGATCACGCAGTACCCGGATCGCTGGGCCGCCGCGGTGGACTTCGTCGGCATCGCCGACTTCCGGACGTTCCTCGAGAACACCGGGGAGTGGCGTCGCAGCCACCGCGCCGCCGAGTACGGCAGCCTCGACGACCCCGAACTGCTCGAACGCATCTCGCCGATCCACGACGTGGACGAGATCCAGTGTCCGCTGTTCATCCAGCACGGCGCGAACGACCCGCGAGTACCAGTCGGCGAGGCCGAACAGATCGCCGAGGCCGTCGAGGCCCGCGGGATCCCCGTCGAGACGTGTATCTTCGAGGACGAGGGGCACCACACGACCGACCGGGAGAACCTGATCGAGGAGTTCGAGCGGATCTCGGCGTTCTTGGAGACGCACGTCTGAGAGCGGGCGAGTGCCGCTCGCCGACTCGACCCGTCGACGACGCCGGTTAGTAGCCTTCGGACGTTCCGGTTTCCGTGCCGGCGCCGCTCGACACGATCGGCGAGCCGTCGGGGCCGAGCACCCACCACACGTCGTTGACGGCCTGTCCGTTCGCGTCGCCGGGTTCCTCGTCCTCGGCGAAGTGGTAGAGCGGCCAGCCGTTGGCGGTGACCTGCATCGACCCGTCCTCTCGCTCGAACGTGGAGATGTCGGCTGTCACGTTCTCGCCCGCCTGCACGTCGTCCGACTCGACGGTCAACGCCGGCCAGTTGGCCTGACAGTCGTCCATACAGGCGCTCTGCCCGTCACCCTTCGAGTCCTTATCGAACATGTAGAGGGTCATTCCGTCGGGCCCCACCAGCACCTCGCCGATGTCGGACACCGAGCCTACCTGCACCGTCGCGTCCGACCCGTTCGCCCCCCCACCTGTCGCCGTCTCGGTGTTGTCCTGCGGGTCTGCACCCGGATCCTCGCCGTCGTTACAGCCGGCGAGCAGGACGCTTCCGGCAACCGTACCTTTGACTAGCCGCCGTCTCGTTAGTTCCATGGCGTTTCTGCCGTCGCCCGGAGAGGGCATGACGATTCTCCGAGGTTCGTCACCCGTTCGTCCGCAACTACCCATGAGCCACCGCCCAACTTGTTGCCAGCTTGGCGTGTGTGCGTACCGTCCGCCGTCGATATCGCGTTTCGGCGCCGAACCCGCTCCCGTCGCTTCGAGAGGGTAACCCGCGGCCGGCGGAACGGCTGCTGTCCGACCGCTGACGACCCCACGAGCGATCGCTACTCGACGACGATGTCGGCGACCATCCCCGTCCCCTCGTGGGGTTCGCAGACGTAGTGGTACTGGCCGGGCACCTCGAACGTGTAGTCGTAGGTGTGGTCGGTGTGGTAGATGTCCGGTTCGCCGTCCCAGTCGGCGTCGGCTGGCTGGTCCCGGACGGCGATGTTGTGGTTGGCCGAGCGCCAGACCCAGCGGACGCTGGTGCCGGCCTCGATGCGGAGTGGGTCGGTGGTACCGGGGGTGAACGCGTTCCGGGCGTTCGGGCCCACGTCGACGATTTCGCCGTCGAAGTCCTGGGTCTCGGTCGCGTCGCCGCCCGAACAGCCAGCGAGCGCCGTCGACGCCGCGAGGGCGACGCCGCCGCGGCGGAGAAGCGCACGACGGGTGTACTGATCGCTCATACGCGCGGTTCCAGGCGTGTGGGCAACTGCCTTGCGGTCCCGTCCAAACGGCCCGGGAGCGCGAAACGTTTAGGCCGAGGAGCGGCCTAGCTACCCTACTGAATGGAACTCATCGTCACCGAGAAGGACAACGCGGCCCGTCGCATCGCCGACATCCTCAGCGACGGGACCGCCGACGCCGAACGGGTCAACGGCGTCAACGTCTACGGCTGGGGGGGCACGCGGGTCATCGGCCTCTCGGGCCACGTCGTCGGCGTCGACTTCCCGCCGGAGTACGACGACTGGCGGGACGTCGAGCCGCACGAACTCATCGACGCGCCGATCGACACCGAACCGACGCAGGAGGCCATCGTCGCCGCACTGCGCCGGCTCTCCCGGGACGCCGACCGCGTGGTCATCGCGACCGACTACGACCGCGAGGGCGAACTGATCGGGAAGGAGGCGTTCGACATCGTCCGGGACGTGGACGAGTCGGTACCCATCGAGCGCGCACGGTTCTCCTCGATCACCGAGCGTGAGGTCACGGAGGCGTTCAACAACACGGGCGAACTCGACTTCGACCTCGCCGCGGCCGGGGAGGCGCGTCAGACCGTGGATCTGGTGTGGGGCGCCGCACTCACGCGGTTCCTCTCGCTCTCGGCGGGGCAACTCGGCGAGGACTTCATCTCCGTCGGCCGGGTGCAGGGGCCGACGCTGAAGCTCCTCGTGGACCGCGAGCGCGAGATCGAGGCGTTCGACCCCGACGACTACTGGGAGCTGTTCGCCGACCTCACGAAGGACGCCGGCGCCGGCTTCGAGGCCCAGTACTTCTACCTCGACGAGGACGGTAACGAGGCCCGACGCATCTGGGAGGAGGACGCCGCCGACGACGCCCACGAGGCGCTCGCGGCCGCCGAGAACGCGGCCGTCGAGGAGGTGAACCGCCGGACTCGCACCGACGACCCGCCGGCGCCGTTCAACACCACCCAGTTCATCCGCGCGGCGAGTTCGCTGGGCTACTCGGCCCAGCGCGCGATGAGCATGGCCGAGGACCTCTACACGGCTGGCTACATCACCTACCCGCGGACCGACAACACCGTCTACCCCGACGATCTGGACCCCGAAGAGCTACTGACGGCGTTCTCGGAGACGTTCTTCGGCGAGAGCGTCGCGGAACTGCTGGAACAGGACGAGATTTCGCCGACCGAGGGCGACGAGGAGACCACCGACCACCCGCCGATCCACCCGACCGGCGAGATGCCGACGGATCTGGACGACGACGAGTGGGAGGTGTACGAACTGGTCGTGCGGCGGTTCTTCGCGACCTGTGCGCCCGCGGCCACGTGGGAGCACCTGCGCGTGGTCGCGGGCGTCGATGGCGAGGTCGGCCTCCCCGCCGGCGGCGAGCGCGGCCTCTCGCTGAAGGCCAACGGGAAGCGCCTGCTGGAGGAGGGGTACCACTCGGTGTATCCGTACTCCTCGGCCGACGAGACGGTCGTTCCGGACGTGGAGACCGGCGAGGAACTGGCGGTCAGCGACGTGCACCTCGACGCCAAGGAGACCCAGCCACCGCGGCGCTACGGCCAGTCGCGGCTCATCGAAACCATGGAGGACCTCGGGGTGGGGACGAAGTCGACCCGCCACAACACCATCGAGAAGCTGTACGACCGGAACTACGTCGAGAGCGATCCGCCCCGGCCCACGCAGTTGGCCCGCGCGGTCGTCGAGGCCGCCGAGGAGTTCGCCGACCGCATCGTCAGCGAGGAGATGACCGCGCAGTTGGAGGCGGACATGCGCGCCATCGCCGCCGGCGAGAAGGGGTTCGACGAGGTCACCGCGGAGTCCCGCGAGATGCTCGGGACGGTGTTCGAGGAACTGCAGGACTCCCGCGAGGCGGTCGGCGACCACCTGCGGGAGTCGATGAAGGCCGACAAGATCCTCGGCCCCTGTCCGGAGTGTGGCGAGGACCTGCTGGTCCGGAAATCCCGCTACGGCAGCTACTTCGTCGGCTGTGACGGCTACCCCGACTGCGAGAACACGCTGCCGCTGCCCTCCACGGGCAAGCCGCTGATCCTCGACGAGGAGTGCGAGGAACACGGCCTCAACCACGTGAAGATGCTCGCCGGGCGCAAGACGTTCGTCCACGGCTGCCCGCTCTGCAAGGCCGAGGAGGCCGACGCCGAAGCGGACCGCGTCATCGGCGAGTGTCCGGAGTGTGGGGAGGAGCACGGCGGCGAACTGGCGATCAAACAACTGCGGTCCGGCTCGCGGCTGGTGGGCTGTACGCGCTACCCGGACTGTGACTACTCGCTCCCGCTGCCCCGGCGCGGCGATATCGAGGTCACCGACGAGACCTGCGAGGAGCACGACCTGCCGCATCTGGTGGTCCACGGCGACGACGACGAGCCCTGGGAACTGGGCTGTCCGATCTGCAACTACCGGGAGTTCCAGGCCCGCGAGGCTGGCTCGGAGTTGAAGACCGTCGAGGGCATCGGCGAGAAGACGGCCGAGAAGTTGGAAGCCGCGGGCGTCGACGACGTCGAGGGGCTGAAGGACGCGGACCCGGACGACCTGGCTGAGACCGTCGAGGGCGTGAGTGCGGGATCCGTGCGGGATTGGCAGGCGAAAGCTGACTGAGCAGGAACGGAATTACTCTTCGCCGTAGTAGTCGTCGGTCGTCGACGCCGAACTCGCCCCGGTCTGGGCCGCGAACGAGGCCAGTCGGTCGTCCTCGTCGTCACGCCGGTCGGGCGTCGAATCGAACTCATCGGGATTCCCGTAGAAGTACGCCAGCGCGGCGTGAACGTCCTACAGCGTCAGCGCGGGGTAGAGATCCACGATCTCATCCGGGGAGTAGCCGCTGTACTCGTAGGCGTCGGCGACGTTCTCGACCCGGATTCCGGTGCCGCCGATAGTCGGCGCCCCGTCACTGTGGTCGTCGTCGTGAACGATCTCGGTCATGATGACCGACTGGATGCTATCGAGGTCGAGTTCTCTCCAACTTCCTCCGAGAGGTGGCTCAGATCGCCAATGAGACTGTCGATAGCTACCCCAGCCGTCCCTGAAGCTCGGTAAGGTCGTAGGTGTCGTCACCTTTCGGGAGCACTGCGACGACGGTCATCACGTCACCGCTGATTTCGTAGATCACGCGGTAGCCGCTGTTGCCGACGCGTTCGCGGTAGAAGTTGTACTCACCCGAACCCGTGAGATAGGTCAGGTGCTCCTGCGGAACTCGATCCCACTGGATTTTCTCCCTCCAATCGTCGATCTTTCGCAGGATACGTGCTGCATGGTCCGGGTTGTGCTGCTGGATCGAACTGAGGTCATCCTCGAGAACGATGGGGAGAATCCGAAGTGACGACGGGGCCTGTGGCACGCTACTCGTCGAGATTGATTCCGAGCTTCTCGGCGACCTCGTCGGTCGTGAGAAGCTCCTCGTCGTCGATTTCGTCGAGCGAGTCGACGCGCTCGGCGATGGCGGCTGCTTCGTCCGGAAGCATTTCTCCCTCATCGTCGAGGGTCGGCGAACGCTCGTCGCTGGCCATACCAAAGATAACGTCGGCATCCGGAATAAGGGTTCTGTACACCCACCTTTTACTCGTCGGGTGCGCCTCCGGCGCACCACTCCTCGCAAAAGCTGGACCATCACCGGAACGCGAAGCGTTCCGGTTAGCAGCCAGAAATCTGTGATTTCTGGCGACAAAACCGCGCTCGCTCGCTACCGCTCGCTCGCGAACAGCGTCGGTGTCCACAGTGTGCTGAACCGCACTGCACCGCACAGCTACTCCCCCACGCTCTCCTCGACGATCTCGATCTCTTCGTCGGTCAGCCCGTACAGTTCGTAGACGATTTCGTCGATGAGGTCGTCGGTGCGCTGGATCTTCGCGTCCAGTTCGTCGGCGCGCGCCTTGGTCTCGACGTAGCTCTCCAGCCCCGCCGCCACGTCGTCGACGCGCGGGCGCTACAGAACCTCTTCCAGTACTCGTGTGAGCCGCTCTTCCACCTCCGAGGCCTGAAGAATCCGAATCGACTCCTGCTCGTCCAGAGCCGCCGTCTCCTCACCGTCGAGGTCCTGAATCACGAGCACGCCGTTCCACCCCGAGCCAAACGGCTGGTCGTCGTCGAACACGAGGTCGCCGTCCTGCCGGAGGAAGGCGAGATACTCCAGCGTCTCCTTGATCCCCGAGCGGACGGTGTCGAAGTTGGTGGAGTTCTTGACCTCCGTGACGAGATACTCCCGGCGATTCTCCTCACGGATTTCGAGAACGATCACGTCCGGGCGGCCAGTCGACCGACGGAGTTCGCGGTCCTGGAAGTACGCCTCTGCAACCGACTGCGCTTCACGCTGGACGATGCCAGTCCGGGAGAGTTCCGCGCGCGGGCGCTCGAACTCCTCTGGGAGGAAGGAGAGCCCACGGTCCCGAGCCGAGCTATCGTGGTAGAGCAGTAGCTCCCGGCTGTCGTGTTCCAGACGGGCGACCTCCTGTGAGCCGGACTCGATCGTTCGAATCGTGAACGTACCTTCGTCGAGCGACTCGATAGCCGAGACGTACCGGAACAGAACGTACAGTTCCAGCAGCGTCTCATTGTCGTCGGGCGTGACGGCAGTCTGTTCGAGCAGGTCGGCGATGGCGTCCTCCTCAGCCGCGAGGCTCCGGCGGTAGGTCCGGAGCAGCCGAGCAGCCTCGCGATAGATCTCGCTCCGCGAACTCTCCGCGCGCTGCAGCATTCGGTCGGTCGGCTCGTACTCTGCTGGGTCCCGAATCCGGGTGACGTGGACGTTTCGTTCAACGACGTTTCGGAGCACGTCGGCGAGTTCGAGGTTCTCACGCCATCGATCTGTGACCCAGTCATACTCGCGGGAAAACAGGGCCGCGCAGTCTTCGAGCGTCTCGTGAATCAGCGCGAGCAACCGTTTCAGGACGACGTTCTCGTCGGTGTCGTAGTCCTCCGAACGACTCTCGCAAACGAACAGTGATCGGTCGTTTGGGTTCCGGGAGTAGCGGGCTTGGAGCGTTCGGTTCCAGTTGATCCGGCCGTCGATCTGGCCGCGGGACGTTTTCGAGACGTTCTCGGTCTCGGTCCGGATGCTGCGGAGTCGTTTCGGCAGATCCTCGACGAACGAGACCACGTCCGGGCGGAGGACAAAGTGGAGCCGGATCAGGCTCTCGTAGTCGTCGAATCGACTGTCGACGCCGTCCGGGCGGAGCTCCTCGACGATCTGCTGCTCGGGGAACGAGCCGTGCATGACGTAGGCGAGGATGTCCTGCGACAGCCCCTCGACCAGTTGTTCGCGCCTCATCGACTCTCTGCCAGCCTGACTTGGAGCATATCCCGGGCCAGCGTCCCGAGTCGGTCGCCGTCGAGGCAGTCGAGTGCGAGCAGTTCCGAGACGATGGCTTCGCGCCGGGCGACTCCCTCCAACTGCGGGAACACGTAGTCGGCGACAGCGCGCGTAAGCGCCGCCTCCCGGGGCATCGCCGAATGCGAGACGTGAGCGAGGATGTCCTCGACGATTGCCGGACCGAGCTTTCGCTCCTCGATGGTGGTGTTCGCAATGTGCCAGATCCGTCCCACATCGGTCAGCAGCGCGTCGTCGGCGTCGATCCCCCAAACACCCGCGTACGCCGAGACGAGCGCACCGGGGTCCTCCTCCGGGATCTCGGGAGCGTCGACATGGACGAACGCGAACCGGCGCATGAACGCGTAGGACATCTCGTAGAGCGCGGTCTTGTCGTAGCTGTTCATCGTCGCAAACAGTCGCCACGACTCGGGCATGACGTACTCGTTGGGCGCGAGATCGCCGTCGAACTCGCTGCCCGGCTGGATCTCGATCTCCGCGCCATCC
>Ga0136556_1001492_pt1 | contig 11666 bp, 10 predicted proteins | sample AntRauTorckE6831_FD_104780 | JGI IMG/M metagenome (GOLD analysis project Ga0136556, IMG submission 104780) | Saline lake microbial communities from Rauer Islands, Antarctica - Metagenome Torckler E6 #831 | ecosystem: Environmental > Aquatic > Non-marine Saline and Alkaline > Saline | place... | reverse complement strand
CCGCCTCGGTCGTGAAGTCGCCAGCGTGGAGGACCAGGTCGGCGTCGGCGACGGCGTCGGCGGCCGCGCCGACGAGCGCGGAATCAGTCGATTCGTGGGTATCCGAGAGCACGACGAGCATGCGTGTGGGTCGGTGACCTGTGGGGAAAAGCGGTACGGGCGGCCGGTGACGTGACCGAGTAGACAATCTGGCCATAAACCAATAAGGCCCTGCCACGAGTCGACGGGCGTATGGCAAGCGGTAGTACTGGGGTCGTTCTGGCGGCACTGTTCGCCAACGGCGCCATCGCGATTCTCAAGTTCGTCGGCTTTCTGCTCACCGGAAGCCCGTCGATGCTCTCCGAGACGTATCACTCCATCTCCGACACCGGCAACCAGGTGTTCCTGCTTATCGGCATTCGCTACTCCGACAAGAGCGCCAGTCGGGGCCACCCGTTCGGCTACGGGAAAGCGCAGTTCTTCTACGCCTTCCTCGTCTCCGTGCTGCTGTTCGGTATCGCGGGTTGGGAGAGCCTGAACCACGGGATTCACGCGATTCAGACCGCGGGGAACACCGAGATCGGGGAGTTCACCGTCCCGGTCATCGGCGGCACCTACGAGACGTTCTGGCTCAACGTCGCGGTGCTGCTGGCGGCTATCGCCTTCGAGACGTACGCGTTCGCGAAGGCGAACAAGGAACTGCAGAGCCAGATGGACGAGTTCGGCTGGGGCAGCATCCGCGAGGCGTTCGGCAAGACCAGCGACGCGACGACGCTGACCGCCTTTACCGAGGACGCTATCGCGCTCTCGGGCGCGGCTATCGCGCTGGTCGGGGTCACGCTCACCCGATACACCGGGAACGGCATCTTCGACGCCATCACGGCGGCGATAATCGGCCTGCTGCTGATGGGGTTCGCTATCGCGCTGGCCTGGGAGAACAAGCGCCTGCTGCTCGGCCAGAGTCTGGCTCGTGACGCCGAGGACGAACTCGAGACTGTCGTCACCGACCACCCGAGCGTGACCAACCTCGACGGGTTTCGGTCCGTCTTCTTCGGCCCGCAGAAGGCGATGGTCGCCGCCGACGTGAGCTTCGAATCGGACCTCACGACCGGCCAGGTCGACGACGCGATAACCGAAATCGAGAAGCGACTCAAGGAGACCGACAGCCGGGTCACGGTCGTCTACATCGAACCGGAGATCTGAGCACCGACCGCGAGTTCTAAGGTGGGCCCCCAGTAACGCCCGGGTGTGCCGCGGTTCGACTACCCCTGTCCCGACTGCCACGCCACGAGCAGTCTCCACGACACCGGCTGTCGGTTCGAGGGGACCGACTGGCAGACCGTCGAGCGCGCGTACGTCGACGTGCTGGCGCCGCTGTCGGCGGGCGCCCGCGAGGAGGACGATCTGCGGGAGTCGGTGCCGGAGTGGGACGCGCTCCACCAGGCGGCGCTCTCACACCTGCGACGGAGCGGCCGGATTCAGCCGGACACCAACAACCGCCTCGAACTGCTCACCGCCGACGCGTACCGCGAACAGGTCTCCGAGCCGACGACGGACCCGATGCGGACCATCTACCGCCGGGGCTCCTACCCCGGCTGTCACGACAACGCCGTGTTCGCGATGGTCGCGTGGTACGAGATGGTCGGCCTGACGTGGCCCGAGACCCGCGAGAACGTGATCGACTGGCTCGAGGAGTCGGGGACGTGGGCCCGCGGCGGGTTCGAGGAGACGAGCCCGACGGAACTGGTCGACAGCAAGCGTCACGTCTACGAGGCCGGCTACGGCTGGAAGGAGAAGGCTCAGGCCGCAAAGCGGGTCATCCAGCGCCACGGCTGAGTGCGCCCACAGCTTTAGGGACACACGCGTCTCCCAGCCAGTATGGCTGTTCCGGAGGCTGCGACTGCCGAGACCCGCGGACGGCGGCGGGCCCTCGCCGCCGTCGTCGGCGTCGTGTTCGTCGACCTGCTGGGGTTCGGCGTCGTCATTCCGATCCTCCCCTTCTACGTGCGGAGTTTCGCCGTCAGCGACGCCGTCATCGGGCTACTGGCGGCGTCGTACTCGCTCATGCAGTTCCTCGCGGCGCCGACGCTGGGGCGCCTCTCCGACGAGCGGGGGCGTCGCCCCGTCATCCTGCTCTCGCTGGCCGGGAGTGTGGTCGCGTGGATCGTGTTCGGCGTGGCGGGTGAACTGGGGGCGATCGCGGGCACCACGGCCGGACTGGCGACGCTGTTCTGCTCGCGGATGCTCGCCGGCGCGATGGGTGGCAACATCGCCACCGCGAACGCCTACATCGCCGACGTGACGCCGGAAGCGCAGCGGGCCGGTGCACTCGGCTTGCTCGGCGCCTCGTTCAGCCTCGGGTTCATCTTCGGCCCGGCGCTGGGCGGGCTGGCCGCCAGCGATCCGGTCGTCGTCGCCGCCGACGCCGTGCTCCCGGCGTTCGTTCCGACGACCCAGTACTCGCTTCCGAGTTTCCTCGCAGCGGGGCTCTCGTTGCTGGCGTTGCTGCTGGCCCTGCTGTTCCTCAAAGAGCCCGACCGCCGGCGCGGGGCGAGTGCGCGCCGGACGATAGTCGACACGTTTCGCGACGCGCTCGCGGACCCGTCGATTCGGGGGCTCGTGATCGCCTTCTTCCTCGTCTCGCTGGCGTTCTCCGGCGTTCAGGTGATGTTCATCCCCTTCGCGGCCGACATCTACGGCTACGGCGCGACGCAGGTGGCGCTCTTTCTGAGCTACATCGGCGTCCTCGGGGCGCTGAACCAGGGGGTGCTCGTGGGCCGACTAAGCAAAGTTGTCCCACCCGTACGACTGGCCGTCGTCGGCGCCGCGCTGCTCGCGGTGGCGTTGGCCATGCTGCCGTTCTCCCCGGAGTTAGGTCGCCTGCTGCTGCCGTGGGTCGACGCCGTCTCTCCGGAACTTGCGTGGCTGCTGATCGCCGGCGCGGTGCTCTCGCTCGGCAACGGGCTGCTCGGCGTCTCCCTCTCGACGCTGGTCTCGACGGGTGCCAGCGCCGAGACACAGGGCGTCGCCTTCGGCGTCACGCAGGGTGCAGGTAGCCTCGGCCGGACGGTCGGGCCGCCGCTGATGGGCGTGCTCTACGTCGCCACGTACTGGTCGCCGTTTGTCGTCGGCGCACTGGTTGTAGTTCCGGTTCTCGGACTGCTTGCTCGGCGGGCGCGGTAGCGAAACGGCGGTAGCGAATCGGCGCCGTCGGGAAGACGGGGCCCCCGCGTTTATACCGGCTCCGGCGGTACGGCCTCCAATGACGTGGGGACTCGTCTACGTGGCACTCGCGGTCGCCAGCGGGCTGACGACGCTCGCGCTCGCGCTGTACGCGCGGCCACGGGACGAGCCGGGATCGACGTACTTCGCGGCGATGATGGCCGGGGCGGCGATCTGGTCGCTCTCCTACGCGGCCTCGCTCCTGATGTACGACCCCAGCGTTCACGTGCTGTTCGAACTCCCGGTCGAGATCGGCAAGGCGGTGCTCGTGCCGTCGTGGCTCCTGTTCGCACTGGCCTACACCGGCCGCGGGGGGTACATCAGTCGTCGGCTGACCGCCGCCGTGTTCGTGCTGCCGGCGGCGACGATGGGGCTGATCGTCACCAACGACGCCCACCACCTCGTCTGGCGGGAGTACCAGATCATCGAACAACTGGGGATCGCGATTAGCTGGTACGACCCGGGGATCTGGCACTGGATCCACGTCGGCTACGGCTGGTTGCTCGTCGGTATCGGCGTCGCGCTCATCTTCGAGTTGGTGCTCGCCCGTGGCTCGCTCTACCGGGATCAGGCGGTCGCGCTGGTCGTCGGGACGCTCGTCGCCACGGTGGCGCAGGGGAAGGCTGCGTTCTTCCTCGGGCCCTACCCGGGGCTCGATCTGACTCCCGTCGCACTCGGGGTCACGGGGGTCTCCTTCGGCTACGCGCTGTTCCGCTACCGACTTCTCGGTGTCTCCCCGGCGGTGAGTCGGCTGGGGACGCGTGCGGCCGTCGACGACGTCGGCGTCGCCGTCGCAATCATCACCAGAAGCGGCGACGTGGCGGAGTTGAACGCGGCCGCGGAGGCGGTGCTCGGCGTCGACACCAAAACCGCCCTCGGGGAACCGCTCGTCTCCTACCTTCCGATCGAGGCCTTCGACCCGGCTGCGCCGCCCCGGACGATCGAACTCACCAATGGCGAGCGCCGGACGTTCGAGGTAACCACCAGCACCGTTGCCGACCAGCACGGCGACCCACTCGGCTACACGGTCGTGCTCTCGGACGTGACCGTCCGGGAGCGCCAGCGTCAGCGCGTCGAGGTGCTGAACCGCGTGCTCAGACACAACCTCCGGAACGATCTCACGGTCGTGTTGGGCTACGCCGAGACGCTCGCGGCCGGACTCGACGGCGAGAACAGGCGGATGGCCGAACTGATCGAGAAGAACGCCCGCTCGCTCGTCGATCTGGGCGAGAACGCCCGGGAGGTCGAGGCGTTCCTCGAGGCCGAGGAGACCACGTTCGACGCCGCCAGAGTCACCCGTTCGGTGTTGGCGGATCTCGCCGGGGAACACCCGGAGGCGACCGTCGAGGTGGATATCGCCGACTCGATCGACTTCTACGGGGTCGACCGCGCGTTCGAGGCGATCGTCGAGAACCTCGTGGAGAACGCCATCGAGCACGGCGCCGAGCCGGTTTCGGTCTCGCTCGCTCCGACCGACGGCGGTGCCCGGCTCGTCGTTCGCGACGCGGGGTCGGGCATCCCGGAACACGAACTCGCGGTACTGCGCTCGGGCGGCGAGACGGCGCTCGAACACGGCAGCGGCCTCGGTCTCTGGGCGGTCTACTGGGGCTCGACGCTGATGGGTGCCACCATCGACATCGAGACGCCGGAATCGGGCGGCAGCCGGGTTGCTGTGACGTTCCCGGCTGGGTCGCCGGAGTGAGTTACCGGAGCCGCGAGAGCGTGTCGAGGCCGTCGACGCCGATTACGCCGGGTTCGCTCTCCGCGTCGACGTGGACTGCGAGAAAGCCGGCGTCCCGCGCGGGCCGTGCGTCGTGGTCCAACGAGTCGCCGACGTAGACGTATTCGGCGGCGTCCAGTCGTTCCTGTGCGGCCGCGAAGATTTTCTGATCCGGCTTGTGTGCGCCGACTTCGTAGCTCGGGAGGTAGGCGTCGAACCGGTCGAACAGCCCCGCCGCCTCGAGCTTTCGACGCTGGACCGACGTGACGCCGTTCGTGAGCACCCCGAGCGCGGTGTCGGGGCCGTCGAACGCGTCGAGCGCCTCGCAGGCGCCCTCGGCGGGGGTCGATTCGGCGACTTCGGCGTCGACGTAGGCTGTTGCGAGGTTCTCTGGGTCGGCGTCCAGTCCCCCAGCCTCGACGGCCGCAGCCATGCCGGCACGGTAGGGATCCGGCTCGAAGTCGCCGAACGCGTCGAAGAACGCCTCGCCGTAGGCGGCCTGTGCCTCGGCTGTAGCGTCGACGCTGGCGGCGTCACAGGCCGTCTCGAACAGGGCGTCGTACGAGCAGTCGAGCGTGAGGAGGGTCCCGTCGCAGTCGAAGTAGACGGCGCGCATGCTCGGGAATCGAGTGGGTGCCTGAAAAATGGGAGCCGTCTGCCGCGGATCGCGAGTTACTCGGACTGGATACGCGGCGCCAGCATGAACGTCACCTTTCCGAGCCCCTCCGCGAAGTCGTAGTGGAGCTTCACGGGGAACTCCTCGCCGAGTTCGACGCGGACCTCGGCGTCGGAGGCGATGGCCTTGTTCATGTCCTTGAGGTAGTCGAGGCTGAACAGCGAGTCGGCGGGCCCGGCCGTGAGGTCGATCAGGTCCTCGGACTCGAGTTGCAGGTCGACGTCGTCGGTGTCGCCCTCGGCCTGGATGTGGAACGTCTCCGCGCTCTCGTCGACGCGCAGGCGGATGTGGTCGGAAACCATGTCCGCGGCGGTGATCCCGCGGCTGAGCTGTGCGCCCTCGAGGGTGATCTCGGCGGGGAGATCCAGGTCCGGGATATCCGGCTCCTGGCGGATCGAGTCGGGATCGATGAGTGCCAGCGTGTAGGAGAGCCCCTCACACTCGATGTGGAGCTTGCGGGTCTCCTCGTCGAGCGTCAGGTGGATCAGGTCGTCGGCGTTGGCCATCCCGGCGACCTCCTCCAGTCGCGTGAGGTTGACGCCGATGACGCCGCCGTCGGCTTCGTAGGACTCGAAGGCCGCCGCCTCGAGCGTCAGATCGACCATGCCGACGTTCGCCGGGTCGACCGCGCGGATCGACAGCTCCTCCTCGTTCAGCCGGATCTTGCACTCCTCGACCAGCACGCTCACGGCGTCGAGGGAGTCCCGGAGCGTCGACGCGCTCACGATGGCCTTGAACATAGTCGAGCGTTCCCTCCCACACTCAAAAAGCCTCCCGGTTCCCGGTGCCCCCGACCCCCTGTCGCGAGCGGCGCGAGGCTGCCGAGCGGACTCCGCAAGCGGTTTGGTGCGCTGCCGAGAGCCGCCAGTATGGATCCGCGAATCCGCGAGCACGCCGAAACGATCGTCGAGCACTCTACGGGCATCGAGGCCGGCGACGACGTGATCGTCTACCTCCCCGGCGACGCCGAGGACCTCGCCGTCGCCCTCCACGAACTACTGGGCGCGAAGGGCGCCAACCCGCTGCTCCTGACCTACTCCGAGCGCGCCGACCGCGCGTATCTCCGGAACAGCGAGGAGTTCGACACGCCCGAGCACGAACTCGCGCTGTACGAGAACGCCGACGCCACGATCATCGCCCGGAGCGGCCCGAACCCCAGCGAGAAGGCCGACGTGGCCCCCGAGACGACGGCCGCGTACAACCGCGCCCACGACGCCGTCAAGAAGGCGCGCCTCGACACCACGTGGTGTCTCACCCAGTACCCCAGTTCGGGCTACGCTCAACTGGCGGGGATGAGTACCGAAGCCTACGAGAACTTCGTCTACGACGCCGTCACCCTCGACTGGGCGGCCCAGCGCGAGTTCCAGGAGAACCTCGTCGAGATCCTCGACGACGCCAGCGAGGTGCACATTCGCGCCGGCGAGGAGACGGATCTCACGATGTCCATCGAGGGCAATACGGCCGCGAACGACTACGGCGAGGCGAACCTCCCCGGCGGCGAGGTGTTCACCGCACCGGTCAAGCACAGCGTCGAGGGCGAGGTCCACTTCGACATGCCGCTCTACCGGCAGGGTCGCGAAGTCGAGGGTGTGCGGGTGACCTTCGAGGACGGCAAAGTCACCGAGTTCTCCGCCGAGCGCAACGAGAACGTGCTGCAGGGCGTCTTCGACACCGACGAGGCCGCGCGCTACCTCGGCGAACTCGGTATCGGGATGAACGACGCCATCGACCAGTTCACCTACAACATGCTGTTCGACGAGAAGATGGGCGAGACGGTCCACATGGCCGTCGGGAGCGCCTACCCCCAGTGTGTCGGCGAGGGCAACGAGGTCAACGACAGCGCCGAACACGTCGACATGATCCTCGACATGAGCGAGGACTCCGTGATCGAGGTGGACGGCGACGTGGTGCAGGAGGACGGCGAGTTCATCTTCGAGTGATTCGGTAGCTCGATCCCTCGCTTTCGGTATCTCGCGGTTCTCCGTTCGTTTGCGGTGGCGCGAAGCGGTCGCGTCTCCGGACGCGAGCCGAGCGCGAGGGACGAACGACTGAGCGCTAGCGACGGAGCGAGTCGGCTGGGGAGGAACGAGGGCTGTGCGGGGCGGTGCAAGTGGCCATGCTCACTCCGCGGCCCTGTTCACGGCTGTCCCCCGATGGCTCGCAGTCGCTCATCATCCGTCCGACCCGCGAAAGGAGAGAACTCCGCGGCCGACTCACTCCTCCTCTTCGTCGAGGGCCAACTCGAACTGCTGGTTCTCCACGACCGCGTTCAGCACGACCGAGGTGTTCGACTCGCGCACGTCGTCGTCGGTCAGGATGCGCTTGATCTGGTCGTTCATCGCGTCCGTGTCCTCGAACTTCCCGATAGCGATGATGTCGTGGTCACCGGTTACCTCGTACACCGAGACCATCCCCTGTAGCTCCGCGAGGCGGTCGGTGATTTCGGGAAGCGCCTCCCCTTCGACTTTGAGTTGGAGCACCGCGGTCACGTCGTAGCCGAGTTCGTGGTAGTTCACGTCGGGACTGTACCCCTCGATCACGCCCTCCTCCTCCAGATCCTGGAGGTGGTTCGATACCGTGGTCACCGACACGTCCAACTCTTCGCCGAGGCTCCGGAGGCTCGCACGACCGTTGCCGAGTAGCGAGTTGATCAGCCGCGCATCGAGGTTTTCGTACGTCATGGTACTCAGTACACCACGGGTGGGGGAAGAACTTTACGAACATCCAATTTTCTCTGCTTGCTCCTCGCAGACGGCTTCTGGGAGGGCAATTTACTTGTAGTATCGGTTTGTTCTCCCCGGTAGAGCATGACGGACGAGCCAGTATCCGACGGTGGCCTGACCGAAGAAGAGAGCGACGTACTGAAACGCATCGACCGCGAAGGAATAGACTTCCTCCGCCTCCAGTTCACGGACATTCTGGGAACGGTCAAGAACGTCTCCGTGCCCGCTGACCAGGCCGAGAAGGCCTTTACCGAGGGAATCTATTTCGACGGCTCCTCCATCGAGGGGTTCGTCCGCATCCAGGAGTCGGACATGCGCCTCAAGCCCGACGCGACGACGTTCGCGGTGCTGCCGTGGCGTGACACCTCCGCGCGCCTCATCTGCGACGTGATCGACACGTCGACGGGTGAGCCGTTCGCGGGCGACCCGCGCCGTGTGCTGAAGAACGCGCTCGACCGCGCCGAGGAGATGGGGTACGAGGTCAACGCCGCGCCCGAACCGGAGTTCTTCCTGTTCGAGGAGGACGAGGAGGGGCGCGCGACGACCGACACCAACGATGCCGGCGGCTACTTCGACGTGGCGCCGAAGGACCTCGCAAGCGACGTGCGCCGGGACATCATCTACGGCCTCGAGGAGATGGGCTTCGACATCGAAGCCTCCCACCACGAGGTGGCCGAGGGGCAACACGAGATCAACTTCGAGTACGACGACGCGCTCGCGACGGCCGACAACGTCGCCACGTTCCGTACGGTCGTCCGAGCCATCGCCGCCCAGCACGACCTCCACGCGACGTTCATGCCCAAGCCCATCCCGAAGGTCAACGGTTCGGGGATGCACACCCATATCTCGCTGTTCGCCGACGGCGAGAACGCGTTCCACGACGCGGACGACGAGTTCGACCTGAGCGAGGAGGCAAAGCAGTTCACCGCCGGGATCCTGGAGCACGCCCCCGCGCTCGCGGCGGTGACCAACCCCACCGTGAACAGCTACAAACGCCTCGTCCCCGGCTACGAGGCACCCGTCTACGTCGCCTGGTCCGACCGCAACCGCTCGGCGCTGATCCGTAAGCCGGCCGCGCGCGTCCCGGCAGCGTCCCGCATCGAAGCGCGGTTCCCGGACCCCTCGTGTAACCCGTATCTCGCCTTCGCGGTGCTGATCCACGCGGGTCTCGACGGGATCGAGAACGACCTCGACTGCCCGGACCCGGTTCGCGAGAACATCTACGAGTTCGACGAGGAGAAACGCGAGGAGTACGGCATCGAGACGCTCCCGACCAACCTCGGCGAGGCCGTCGACGCGCTGGAGGACGACGACGCCGTCTACGAAGCGCTCGGCTCCCACGTCGGGCCGAAGTTCGTCGAGGCCAAGCGCGCGGAGTTCGCCGACTACCTCGTCGACGTCTCCGACTGGGAGATAGAGCGCTACCTCGAGAAGTTCTGAGCGGCCGGCGGTTCCGGATCGTTCATTTTTCGGCGAGCGTCGATGCGTTTGGCGAAAATCACTCGACTGCGCCGACGACCCCCGGGAGCGCGACGATGGCGCCGACCGCCAGTGCCGACCCGACTGCGCTGATCACCGGCGGCAGTTCGGCGACGTAGATTCCGCCCCAGAGCCCCCCGAGTACGGCGCCGCCGGGCACCGCGATCCGGACCGGGACGGGGGGTAGCTCCCCGCCAGTCCGGCGCCACGCGACGGCGGCGCCGAAGCCGGCGCCGAGGGCGATTGCGGCTTTGAGCAGTTCCTCGGGGTGCTCCGGGGCGAAGACGAGCGCGGCGACGATGGACAGCGCGCCGAGTGCGCCGGCCGCGAGGAACGCCCGTTCTGGATCCCGGCCGGCGATCCAGCGCACCGTGAGCAGTACCGTCAGTCCCGTCGCGATCCCCGCGAACACGTCCGGCAGGTGGTGGACGCCGAGCACGAGTCGCGCGAGTCCGACGATGCCCACCACCCCGGCGGCGGCGACGATCCGTCGGCGTCGATCCCAGAGTTCGTCGAGATAGAGCGCGAGACCGCCGTAGACGATACTGCTTGTGGTGGCGTGGCCGCTGGGGAACCCGAAGCCGTCGCCGGTCGCGAAGTCGACGAACACGGGATTGAGCAGTGTCGGGAGCCAGGTCGGCGGCGTCGCCGATCCGGCGCCGACGGGACGGTGGATGCCGAACGCGGTTTTGAACGTGACCGTCGCCGCGATGGTGCAGATGCCGAGCGCCAGCAGCACCCCGGTGGTGCGGCGCGGCTCGCTAGCGAGTCGGCCGTCGGCGAGTAGATACAGCAGCGTGAGGCCGGCGAAAACGAACCACGCGTCGGCCAACTGGGTCAGGAGGGCGAATAGGGGTGTGACCCACTCCGGCAGCGCGGCCAGGGCCTCGGTGACGCCCCAGCCGTGCATCTATCGGAAGCGCTCGGAGAGGCTCCCGGCGGTTCTGGCGGCGCCGAGCGCGCCACCGAACAGGACGAGCAGGACGTAGATGCCGAGCGTCGACGTGAACGCGACGAGCATCGCGGCCACGGCGGCCCAGCCGTCGAGGTAGTAGAACGCGGCGATGCTCAGCGCGACGCCGTAGAGCAGCACCAGATACGGTCCCCAGCCGCGGGCTTTCCCCCGGCGCATCCGCGAGCGGACGTACGAGCGGAGGTCGGACTCCAACTGCGGTTTGTCGACGGTCCGTCGGTCCACGTCCTCCTCGAAGCCGTCGAGCTCGGACCGGAGCTCCTCGACTTCCGCCGCGAGTTCGGCGACGTCGGGCGCGCCGCGGGGTTCGCGCTCAGCCATGTACCCCGAAGTTGGCTCCCTGTCCCCTTGGAACTGCCGGTAGGATGTGGCGCTCGCCCCCTGCGGGACGGGACCGACGGTCGCGACCTGCTCGCCGCCCGCCGTCCGGTTGTCCGCGAGTACGACGTTGACGACGGCGCCGAGGATGACGATGGCGCCCGCGAAGTAGAGGAACGTCACCAGCAGGATCACCCCGCCGATGACGCCGTAGGCGGAGGTGCTGGCGACGCCGGCGTACAGCTGGAAGGCGGCCTGCATCACGGTCCAGCCGACCGCGGCGAGCACGGTGCCGGGGAGTACCTCCCGGACGGTAACGTCCTTATCGGGGAACCGATAGAAGATGGGGAGGAACGCGCCGGTCAACACGATGGGGAGCACGAGGACCCCCAGCACCTCCATGACGACCCCGAGGTCCAACGCGGCGAACGCGCCGACGAGCGCGAACATCAGCACCATCGAGGCGCCGATGCCGCCGATGACGACCGCCGAGTCGACCAGTTGGGCCGGCAGCGTGTCCTGCTGTTCGGTGCCGTAGATGTTGCCGAACGCGGTGTCGAGCGCGCGGACCACCTT
>Ga0136556_1001477_pt1 | contig 11774 bp, 10 predicted proteins | sample AntRauTorckE6831_FD_104780 | JGI IMG/M metagenome (GOLD analysis project Ga0136556, IMG submission 104780) | Saline lake microbial communities from Rauer Islands, Antarctica - Metagenome Torckler E6 #831 | ecosystem: Environmental > Aquatic > Non-marine Saline and Alkaline > Saline | place... | reverse complement strand
TCGACGATCCGGCCCAGAACGCGTAGCGGCGGTGTTTTTCACCCGGGCGGCCCCAGAGGCGGCTATGGACCGCGACGACCTCGCCCCCCGAATCGACCACACGGTTCTCGGCCCGGAGACGACCTGGGCCGACACGGAACGCGTCCTCCACGAGGCCGCCGAGCACGGGATGAACGCCTGCATCCCGCCCTGTTACGTCGCCGAGGCCGCCGAGTACGCGCCGGACGTGACGCTCGCGACGGTGATCGGCTTCCCGCACGGCCAGAACGCGCCCGCGGCCAAGCGCGAGGAGGCGGTCATCGCCGACGGCGACGGCGCCGACGAACTCGACGTGGTGATCAACGTCGGCCGACTGAAAGCCGGCGAGACCGACGCCGTCCAGGAGGAACTGACCGGCGTCGTCGCCGCGACACCGCTCCCGGTGAAGGTGATCATCGAGACGGCGCTGCTGAGCGACGGGGAGAAGCACGACGCCTGCGCTGCCGCGGAGGCGGCGGGCGCCGAGATGGTGAAAACCTCGACGGGGTTCGCCGACGGCGGCGCCGAAGTGGCGGACGTGGAACTGATGAGTGAGTACCTGCCGGTGAAAGCCTCCGGCGGCGTCGGGAGCTACGACGACGCGCTCGCGATGATCGACGCCGGCGCCGAGCGCATCGGCGCGAGTTCCGGCGTGGAGATTCTGGAGGGCGCGCCCGAGGCCTGAAGGCTGCGCGTGCGAACCGAGTACCGCTCCGACCCACCGCTGAACCGTCGCCCTTTTGCGCGCGCCTCGCCGAACGTCGATATGGCCCGTTACCACATCGAGACGTACGGCTGTACGTCCAACCGGGGTGAGAGTCGGTCGATCGAGAGCGCACTTCGCGACGCCGGCCACTACCGCGTCGACGGGCCCAAGGAGGCGGACGTCTCCATCCTCAACTCCTGTACGGTCGTCGAGAAGACCGAGCGCAACATGCTCCGCCGTGCCGAGGAACTCGACGATCAGACCGCCGACCTGATCGTCACTGGCTGCATGGCGCTGGCCCAGAGCGAGGAGTTCGAGCAGGCGGATCTCGACGCGCAGGTCCTCCATTGGGACGACGTGCCCGAGGCGGTCACCAACGGCGAGTGTCCCACGCCGGGACCCGGCGTCGAACCCGTCCTCGACGGCGTCGTCGGCATCCTCCCCATCGCTCGGGGCTGTATGAGCAACTGCTCGTACTGCATCACGAAGCAGGCGACGGGTCGCATCGACTCGCCCTCCATCGAGGAGAACCTCGAGAAGGCCCGCGCGCTGGTTCACGCCGGCGCGAAGGAGATCCGCGTGACGGGACAAGATACGGGCGTCTACGGCTGGGACGACGGGAAGCGCGACCTGCCGGAACTGCTCGAGGGTATCTGCGACATCGACGGCGAGTTCCGGGTCCGAGTCGGGATGGCCAACCCCGGCGGCGTCCACGGGATCCGGGAGGAGTTGGCCGAGGTGTTCGCCGAGAACGAGAAGCTCTACGACTTCCTCCACGCGCCGGTCCAGTCCGGCAGCGACGAGGTGCTCGAGGAGATGCGCCGCCAGCACCGCGTGGACAAGTTCGTCGACATCGTCGAGACGTTCGACGACACGCTCGACCACTGGACGCTCGCGACGGACTTCATCGTCGGCTTCCCCACCGAAACAGAGGCCGACCACGAGCAGTCGATGGCGCTGTTCCGCGAAGTTCGCCCGGAACGGGTGAACGTCACGCGCTTCTCGAAGCGACCCGGCACGGACGCCGCGGAGATGAAGGGCCTCGGCGGCCAGACGAAGAAGGACCGCTCGAAGGCGATGAGCGAACTCAAGCGTGAGGTCGTCGCCGAAGCGTACGAGGAACTCGTGGGAACCACACGCGAGGTACTGGTCGTCGAGGAAGGAACCGGCGACTCGGTGAAGTGCCGCGACTCCGCCTACCGCCAGATCGTCGTCCAGAACGCCAGCGAGCACGGTCTCGAACCCGGCGACTTCGCCGAGATCGAGGTGACGAGCCACCAGACCGTCTACGCGTTCGGGACGCCGGCCTGACCCGCAAACTGCCGACCCCTAGCCCCACAAGGCTTGTTACGGTCGCGTTCGCCATTTACGCGTGATGCCCTCCACCAGACGACAGTTCCTCGCGAGTAGCCTCGGCGTCGCGGCGGCGCTCGCGACCGCCGGCTGTATCGCCGATTCACCCCGAACCGGGGGCGAATCGCCAACGGACTCGCCGACCGACTCCCCGAAGGGGTCCCCGTCCGGAACCGAGACGCCGCCGCCCGAGTCTGCCGAGCGCTCCGTCGGCGGCGACACCGTCGCCGTCACCGACATCGTCGCCGAAAAGGCCGTGACCTACGAGTCCATCATGGGCTCCGGCGGCGTCGTCGCCCCCGAGGGGCGCCAGTTCGTCGTCGCCTCGGTCCACAGCGACGCCGAACTCGAACTGGAATCGTTCAGCCTCCACGCCGGCGGCGAGACGTGGGCCGCGGCCGACGTGGGCGACGAAGGCGCCCAGAACTACGCTGTCGCGGGCCACGAGGGCGGGGTTGTGGGGAGCCCCGAACTCGTGGGAGGCGACGCCCCGCGGTACGTCGCGTTCGAACTCGACTCGCCACTGGATGCCGAGGACGCCCGAATCGTCCTCGAACGCGACGGCGAAAGCGGGACTTGGGACCTTCCCGACGCCGCCCGCGAGACGCTCGCCGCGTCGGCGCCGTCGTTCGAACTCGACTCGCTCTCGGTCCCCGATTCGGTTCAGCAGGGTGAGCCGCTGTCGGTGGAACTCACCGTCACGAACACCAGCGACACCGACGGCCGCTTCCTCGCGGCGGTGTACTGGCCGACCCACATGATCGCCGACGACGACGAGTCCCACCTGCTCGGGGAATCCGTCGCCGCCGGTGCGTCGACGACGGCGTCGCTGTCGCTCGATACCGAGTACACGGCCGCGAGCGAGAGTCCGGTCACGCTCCGCGTCGAAGGGTACGTCGACGCCGAACGGGACGTGACCGTCGAGGGCGGGACGGCGACTCAGACCTGATCAGTCAGATCGACGCGAAATACTCCCCGTGGAAGCCGAAGGGGACGGCGTGTGGCAGCGGCGCCCGAGCGAGTTCCGTCAGGTCGCCGTCGAGGACGAGAAGGAACGACCGTTCGGCCGCGGTGTCTAGACAGAGCGAGAGGACGACACCGTCCCGCTCACGCTCCCCCGCGGGGTGCGGGACGAATACGGGTTCACCCGAGTAGACGCCCGTTTCTTCCCACTTCCTGGCGATCCCACCCGCACCGTCTACGTCCACGCGGACGAGTGCGTTGCCGTCCGTCATCACCGTCGACTGCGCGTAGAGGTGCTCGTACGGCCGCATGTGGACGGCCGGGGAGAACCGCGGCATCTCCACGTCGGCAGCGAGATGCGTGTGGCTGGGGGTTCCGCTATCGAGCGGGAGCCGATAGCGCCGGAGATCGCCCGAGGGGAAGCCGCCGTCGCCGCTCCGAAGCGCGTCCATCGAGAGGTCCGTGACCGCGCTGGCGTCGTCGTAGGCCACCAGATCGACGACCAGTTCGTCGGCGCTGTCGCCCTCCCCGACTTCGAACGCGTTGCCCGTGTGGAACGTGAAAAACGCCGGAACCGTCGCCTCGCGGATCAACTCGCCCGAGTCGCGGCGGAACACCAGAAAGCGCGTCCCACGATCGGGCCACCAGTCGTAGTTGTCGATGAACCCTCCGGAACCGGGGAGCAGGAACTTCGCGGGGTGGGTCACGAGTGGCGGTTCGACCAGCACCGCGTAGGAGGGGGTGAGCGCGAAACTGTGCATGTAGGCCGGGCGGTCGACGTCGACGCTCGCGATCTGCTCGCGACGGGTCGTTCCCGGGGGAATCCTGAAGAGGACGTACTCGTTGGTCCGACCGAACCGAGTGAAGTAGCCCCAGAGGGCGCCGCTTTCGGCGTCCTGCCGGAGGTGCGCGGTGACGTGATGAGCCGTCAACTCGTCGTCGTAGGTGAGCGGTCCCCGAGTCTCCAGCGTCTCGGCGTCGATGCGGAGCCAGTTGGGCGTCTCGGTGAGTGCCACCAACTCCCCGCCGATGCGGGCGACGTGGACGTTTGCGTTGTCCGTCGACTCGCCCGTGAGCATCGACTTCACCCGGGCGAGGTAGCCGTCCGTCGAGGAAAACTGGCCGGCAAAGCTCCCGTCGTCGACGGCCGCCCGGTAGGCGTAAGTCCGGGGGAAGCGGTTGGTGTACCGAACCGCGCCGTCGTCGAAGGAAAACCGAGTGAGGTGTGCGAGGCCGTCGAACCAGTGGTCCGCCTCGGCGCCGTCGCTCGACCAGCGTGCCGGGCCGTTCCGGTAGAGTGCACCGTCGAGCCAGTCCGGAATCCCGCCCTGGACGTCGAGGGGGCGGTCCCGAACCTCCCCGGTCAGATCGCGGAACCCCAGGTCGTAGCCCGCCATAGCGGCTGTCCGTCGTGGAAGGGAATAAGCGCTGGCCCGGACGCCGCTAGTTACCGTTCACTCGCTCGTCGCGCCAGCGGTCGTCCTCCTTCCACTCGCCCAGTTCCTTCGGGTCGACATGGACGAACGCGTCGTCGACCTGCGGGAGGTCCCGGATCGACTTGATCACCGCCGTCTCGATGTCGTGTGCATCCCGGACGGTCATGTCGCCCTCCACCTCGATGTGGAGGCTCACGTCGACCTCCGGGCCGACGTAGTGAGCGACGACGTCGTGGGCGCCTTGGACTTCCGGATGGGAGAGCGCGGCGGCGACGATTTCCTGCCGGAGGTCGTCGGGCGGTGCAGCGCCGACGAGGTAGCCGACGTTGTCTCGGACGATGTCGACGCCGGTGAGGAGGACGCCGACGGCGACGACCACCGCGGCGACCGGGTCGAGAACCGGGTAGCCGACCGCGGCGCCACCGGCGCCGATCAACGCCGCGAGAGCCGTCAGCACGTCCGTCCGGTTGTCCTTCGCCGCCGCGACGAGCGCGGGCGAGCCGTGCTCCGTGCCGGCGGCCAGACAGTAGCGATAGAGCGCGTACTTCGCGGCGGCGCCGCCGCCGAGGACGACCGCCACGAACGGCGAGACTGGCGCGTAGTTCCCCGCGAGCAGCGCGGTCACGCCCGACCAGGCCACGCCCACGCCCGCCGCGAGCACGCCCGCAGCGACGAACAGCGAGACGAACGGCTCGATTCGCTCGTGGCCGTGGGGGTGTTCGAAGTCCGGCGGTTGGGTCGTCAGATAGAGGCCGGCGACGACGACGGCGCTGTACAGCGCGTCGGCGCCGCTGTTGACCGCCTCGCTGGCCAGCGCGAGGCTCCCCGTCTCCAGCCAGACGCCGCCTTTGACCAGCGCCAACGCGAGGTTGGCGACGAGGATGACGACGCCGACACGGCGGACGACCTGCTTGCGGTCCACGCCGGGAGTGGGTAGGCCATCGTACTTGAATGGTCGCTCTCGGGGAAAACGCCGAACGATCGTTCATCCCGGTCGCGACTCGATGCTGCGGCTGACGCCCCACAGAAGAAGATCAGCGTCGAACGCATCCGAGAGCTGTTCGGCTATCGGATTCAGTGCGGGAATCCGGCTATCGGTGCCGGTCCCTAACCGAGGATGACTGCAGCCTCGAGAATCCCTGCTTTCACCAGGAGGCTCTGGATGCCGAGGACGAGCGTCAGCCCGATAGCGACGGGGATGACGATCCGGACCCACCACAGCCACGTGGTGGCGAAGCCGCTGCCGAGTGACGTGCCGCGGCCGATCTCGTCCGACGAGATGTCGAACGCGACCCAGCCGACGAACACCGCGAACAGTAACACGACGAGGGGCAGCAGGAGGTTGAACACGACGGCGTTGTACCAGCCGAGCATGTTCGTCGACAGCGCGGTGGGGATGCCGGCCGCCCAGATGAGGCCCCCGAGGCCGAGGGCGACCTGTTTGCGGCTGTAGTCGTAGTTGTCGACGACGTACGACGTCGGTGTTTCGAGGAGGCTGATGGAACTGGACAGCGCGGCGAGCAGCAGGATGACGAAGAACACGAACCCGAGAACCGCGCCGCCGGGAATCTGCCCGAACGCGCCCGCGAGGCTGACGAACGCCGCGCCGAGGCCGCCGGACCCGGGTTCGGCGCCGATGGCGAACAGTACGGGGAAGACGACGAACCCGGCGAGCAGCGCGACGAACGTGTTCACGACGACGATTGCGGCGCCGTCGGCGGGGAGGCTATCGTCCTGCCCGAGGTACGAGGCGTACGCGATCATCACGCTGAACCCGAGCGAGAGCGTGAAGAACGCCTGCCCGACGGCGGACGGCACGATGGACGCGAAGTTTGCCGCGAGGTACCCGAAGTCGGGGGAGAGGTAGTACTCGTAGCCGGCGGCCGCGCCGTCGAGGGTGAGCCCCCAGATGGCGAGGCCGAGGAGCAACACGATGATGGCGGGAATCATCACCTTAGTCGCCTTCTCGATGCCGCTCTGGACGCCGAAGGCGACGATGCCGATGGTGATCGCCATGAAGATAGCGTGGGTCACCACCGCGGTCGGCCCGGCGGAGACGGCCCCGAAGAACGTGCCCGCGTCGCCGAAGTAGGCGCCGGTGACGCTGCCGGCGATGTAGCTGAGAACCCAGCCGCCGACGACACTGTAGAACGCCAGCGTCGCGACCGACGTGAGGACGCCGAGCGTGCCGGCGAACGCCCAGTTGCCGAAGCCCAGTTCTGCGAACGCTGAGATCGGGTTTTTGCTCGACCGGCGGCCGATGACGAACTCCATCAGCAGCGCCGGGAAGCCGATGAGGAACACGGCCAGCAGGTAGACGAGGAGGAACGCGGCCCCCCCGTTCGACCCGGTCTGGAACGGGAACGACCAGATGTTCCCGAGCCCGACCGCGCTTCCCACGGCGGCGAAGATGAACCCCAAACGAGTCGTCCAGGTTTCTCGTTCTGCCATTATCTAACACGCTCTGCCAGTGCCCCGTATTAAAATCGCTCGAAACCGTTGTAGTGAACTGTCAAACACGACGGAGCTCGCCCGTGTTCGACGGGTGATGACCCGGAGTTCGGCTCCGGCCCGTTCCCTAATCGAACCGGAGTTCGACCGCCTCGGCGGTTTCCGCGTCGTCGACCGTATCAGACAGCATCGCGAACGCCTCGTGGAGCTTCTCGTAGCTGTCGTCGAGCGCCTCGACGATCACTTTCGTGTCCGAGACGATCGGCATGAAGTTCGTGTCGCCGCTCCAGCGCGGGATCAGGTGGGTGTGGAGGTGGTCGTCGATGGAGCCACCCGCAGCGTCGCCGCCGAGGTTCTCGCCGGCGTTGACGCCGTCCGGGCCGAACCCTGCCTCGAGAGCGTCGATGGCGGCGACTTTCAGCTTCGCGTGATCCAGCAGTTCGGCGTCGGTCAGGTCGGCCCACTCGCCGGTGTGCCTATCGGGGATGACCATCACGTGCCCCGGTGCGTAGGGTGCGTTGTTGAAGAGCACGAACGAGTGCTCGCTGCGAGCGACGATGCGACTCTCGCGATCTTCGTTTCGTTCGGGGAGCACACAGAACGGACAGCCGTCGATCTCGTCGTCCTCGGGGTCGCGCTCGACCCAGTCGATACGCCAGGGGGCGAACAGTTCGTCCATACAGACGGGTGAAGCGGTGGGGGGTTAGTGGTTCTGCTCCCGTCGGGGTGAAACCCGGATTAACCGGGGTTAACTCGGCGGGAATCCGGGTGCAGCGCTTGGGGTGTTTATCCCGTCGCACCCCCTGGGTCGGAATGCAATGAACACGAAACTGATCGTCGGCGTCCTCGCGGCGCTCATGCTGGTGAGCGTGGCGGCGACGCCCGCCGTCGCGGCACAGGCAACTGACCAGGCCGGCACCGAGCAGGTCGACGAATGTACGAACGCGGACAAGGGCCCCGACGGCGACGCGGGCCCGCCGGGGTTCGTGAGTAATCTGGTCCCGGACTTCCTCGGTGACCTGTTCGCCTCCCTCCCCGCGCCCGACTTCGTGAAGTCCGCCTTCGGCGCGGAGACCTGCTAACCGGTTTTCCCCGCGTTTCGGCCCGACCACTCCCGCCGCCTCCGGTGGGTTTAATCGCCGAGTCGCCCAAGTAGTAGCCGTTATGACGAAAGTCAGCGTAGTCGGTGCGGCCGGAACCGTCGGCGCCGCGGCGGGCTACAACCTCGCGCTTCGGGACGTGGTCGACGAACTCGTGTACGTCGACATCCCCGAACAGGAGGACGTGACCGTCGGGCAGGCCGCCGACGCGAACCACGGCGTCGCCTACGACTCGAACACCACCGTCCGGCAGGGCACGTACGAGGACACCGCCGGCTCGGACGTGGTGATCATCACCGCCGGCATCCCGCGCAAGCCGGGCCAGACCCGGATCGACCTCGCAGAGGACAACGCGCCGATTATGGCGGACATCAACGCCTCGCTGGCCGAGCACAACGACGACTTCGTCTCGATCACCACCTCCAACCCGGTCGACCTCCTCAATCGCCACCTGTACGAGGCAGGGGATCGGGACCGCGACAAGGTGATCGGCTTCGGCGGCCGCCTGGATTCGGCGCGCTTCCGCTACGTGCTCTCGGAGCGCTTCGACACCGAAGTACAGAACGTCGAGGCGACGATCCTCGGCGAACACGGCGACGCACAGGTGCCGATGTTCTCGAAGGTCCGCGTCGACGGGCAGGACCCCGAGTTCACCGCCGACGAGCGGGAGGAGATCCTCGGCGACCTCCAGCAGTCGGCGATGGACGTGATCGAACGCAAGGGCGCTACCGAGTGGGGGCCCGCGACCGGCGTCGCCCACATGGCCGAGGCGGTCATCAACGACACCGGCGAAGTCCTCCCCGGCAGCGTCGTCCTCGACGGCGAGTTCGGCTTCGAGGACACCGCGTTCGGCGTTCCGGTCAAACTCGGCGCCGACGGCGTCGAGGAAGTCATCGAGTGGGAGCGTTCTGACTACGAGACCGACCTGATGGACGAGGCCGCCGGGAAACTCCGCGACCAGTACGCGAAAATCGAGTAACGGCGGCGCGTTCGGGGTTTTCCGCTCGATCCGAGATTCAGAGCCGTCGGTGGATGCGCTCGGCCGTCGTCGCGCCGACGCCGTCGACGTCCCGCAGGTCGTCTTCTCCCGCCTCCCGAACGGCGTCGACGGAGCCGAATCGCCGGAGGAGGCGCTTTCTGGTCTCCGGACCGACGCCAGCCACCTCGTCGAGCGCCGTCCCCACGTCGTCGCGGACGCTCTGGTGGTACTGCACCGCGAACCGGTGGGCCTCGTCACGGACGCGCTGGAGCAGGTGGAGGTGGGGGGCATCGTCGTCGAATCGCTCCACGCTGTCCGGCGTTATGACGAGTTCTTCGGCCTTCGCCAGCGCGACGCAGGGCACCGCCCAGCCGGTTTCTGCCAGCGCGTCCATCGCCGCGCCCAACTGTCCCTCGCCGCCGTCGATGAGTAGGAGGTCCGGATCGGGCCGATCGTCGCGGCCCTCGATAGCGCGCTCGGCCCGCCAGCGCACCAGTTCGCGCATGTTGGCGTAGTCGTCGTTGCGGTCTGTGAGCTTCTTCCGCCGGTAGCCGGCTTTCTCGGCGCTGCCGCCGACGAAACAGACGTCGCTGCCGACGACGGCCTTCCCCTGTGCGTGGCTCACGTCGAACCCCTCGATGCGCTCGGGCCGGGGGATGTCGAGCGCCTGGCCGAGCGCGCCCACTGGGTCGTCGTTGCCGCCGACGCCGCTGCGGGCGTTTTTGAGCGCGAGTTCGACCAGTTTCCCCTCTCGGCCCGCGCCGGGGACCGACACCTCGACGCCCGTAGTTTCGAGCCAGTCGATCACGTCCTCGTCGTCCGGGCGCTCGGAGAGCAAGATCGCGTCGGGAAGCTCCCGCTCGGCGTAGTACTGCGTGAGGAACGCCGACAGCAGGGTAGCCACGCGGTCCTCACCCTCCGGCGCGTCGAGTCGGTGGCGGGAGCGATCGACGAGTTGGCCGGAGTCGGCGTGCAAGCGCGCGACCGTCGCGTTCTCGCCCTCGACGACGGCCGCGAGCACGTCCACCTCGCGTCGACTCCCGGGCGAGGAGACGGCCTCGCCGCCGCCGCCGTGGAACGCCTCGACGGCTTCGAGTCGATCCCGGGCGTTGGCCGCGCGCTCGAACTCCTCGCGCTGGGCCGCACTCTCCATCTCCTGTCCCAACGGGTCGGCGAGCACGCCCGTCTCGCCCTCGAAAAACCGGATCGCGCTCCGGACGTCCTCGGCGTAGCTCTCGGCGTCGATGGCGTCGACACAGGGCGCCGAGCAGAGCCCCATCTCGTAGTCGAGGCAGGGTCGGTCGCGGTTCTGGAACTTGTGGTCCGAGCAGCCACGCAGGCCGTACGTTTCGCGGATCGCCTTCACGACCGTCTCGACCTCGCTTTTCCGGGTGTACGGGCCGAAAACCGTGGCCGCGTCGTCGGGGTCGCGAGTGATCTCGATGCGGGGGTAGGTGTGGTCGGTGAGTTGGACCAGCGGGTAGGACTTGTCGTCTTTCAGTCGGACGTTGTACCGGGGCTGGTGGCGCTTGATCAGGTTCGCCTCCAGCAGGAGGGCTTGGGTCTCGGTGTCGGTGACGGCCGTATCGATGGCGTCGGCGCGGGCCACCATCCGGCGGATGCGGTCGCTGCGGGGGTCGGCGTAGGAGCGCACGCGGTCGCGGATATCGACGGCTTTGCCGACATAGAGCACCGTTTCGGCGTCGTCGCCGCGTTCGAGGAAGCGGTAGACCCCCGGCTCCTGGGGGAGGTCGGCCGCGCGCGCTCGAACCTCGCTCGCGTCCATCTATCCGAGGTAGGGCGTGGGCGCGTTTACGCGTGACGCCCTCGGTTCCGCGAAACCGTGACCGACCGCCGGCTACAAACCGCTCCCGACCTTATTACGCCACATGCCTCGTGTTTGGCTCGTCGAACGCGACGTCGACGGCCGCAACACCGTGACGATGACTTACGCCACCCCGGACGGTGAGCGCACGTTCACCCGGCAAGCGGCGCTCGATGCCCTCGCACATCGCGACGGCCCCACCGCCGCCGTCGACGTCGACCCCGACCGACTCGCCGCCGTCGACGACCCCGAGACTGCCGAACGCTACGCCGAGGAGGCCACCCGCGTCGCCGAGCGCTACGACCCCGAGGACAGCCTGTAGGGATTCTGACCCCCTCTCGGAGCCGAAACGCTTTATCGGGAACCGAAGCAAGGCCGCCCATGGCCGCTATCGAACTCGACGGGGTGACCAAGCGGTTCGGCGACGTGACCGCCGTCGACGACCTGAACCTGACGGTGCCCGAGGGCGAAGTGTTCGGCTTCCTCGGCCCCAACGGCGCCGGGAAGTCGACGACGATCAACGTCCTGCTGGACTTCGTCCGCCCGACCGAGGGAACGGTGCGGGTGCTCGAGATGGACCCGCAAGCCCAGAGCGTCGCCGTCCGGAAGCGAACGGGCGTGCTCCCCGAGGGGTTCTCGACGTACGACCGACTCACGGGCCGCGAGCACCTGGAGTTCGCCATCGAATCCAAGGACGCCGACGCCGATCCGGACGCCATCCTCGAACGCGTCGGCCTGGAAGGCGATGGCGACCGGAAGGCCGGCGGCTACTCGAAGGGGATGGCCCAGCGCCTCGCGCTCGGGATGGCACTCGTGGGCGATCCGGACCTGCTGATCCTCGACGAACCCTCCTCCGGCCTCGACCCCGCCGGCGCGAAGGAGATGCGCGAAATCGTGCGCGAGGAGGCCGACCGCGGCGCGACCGTGTTCTTCTCAAGCCACG
>Ga0136556_1001468_pt1 | contig 11881 bp, 10 predicted proteins | sample AntRauTorckE6831_FD_104780 | JGI IMG/M metagenome (GOLD analysis project Ga0136556, IMG submission 104780) | Saline lake microbial communities from Rauer Islands, Antarctica - Metagenome Torckler E6 #831 | ecosystem: Environmental > Aquatic > Non-marine Saline and Alkaline > Saline | place... | reverse complement strand
CTGAAATTGTATCCGGTGCCCAGGCATTAAGTGAAAATTAGGAGAGCTGGCAGAGTGGTCGAATGCGGTGGTCTTGAAAACCATTGAGGCCTCACGGTCTCCGGGGGTTCGAATCCCTCGCTCTCCGCTTTAAAATAGCCCCTTTATGGGGCTATTTTTGTTTTTAACCATTGGTTTTTAATATTATCACCGTGCATTCGTTGAAGGCATAAATCACAAATAAATTATGACAGCACGAATAAGCTATTTGCTACTCTTACTTTTCGCATTTTCCTCTGCTGATATTCAGGCACAGGATACTCTTAGAATAGATTTTCAAACCTTCCTATCTAAGGCCCTCAATAATTCCGGTCAGATAGACTATCAAAGACAGGAAGTCGATCTTGCAGAGAACAGGCTGGATCAAGCCAAAGCTCAGCGAATTCTTCCGAGTGTTCAGTTAAATACCCAGCACGGACTTGTTCCCGGAGTGAAGAGTGATGTACCCGGATTACCTGAAGATGAGTATTATTTAGATCCTAACCTTCGAAATGACTGGGAGGACTGGGCCATTTTCACAAGATTTCAGTTGACTGCCGCACAACCTGTTTTTACCTGGGGAGCGATCAATAAAGCTATTGATGCAGCAAAACTTGGTGCAGAAGCCGCACAATATAGTTTTAATGCCAAGAAACAAGATCTTGAGATCCGTCTGTTTGAACTTTATTACAGCCGGATCTTGGCTATGGAGATCGAACGCTTGTTGGATGAAGCTCAGGATAAAGTTAATCAGATCGAAGGACAGATAGAGGATATGCAGGAAGAAGGGGATACTAGCCTTGATGATTCCGAGATCTTTAAATTTGAGATCTTTAAAGCTGAGTTTGAGATCCAAAAGGCAGAAGTAGCTGAAAATATGAATTTTGTTCGTGAGACCTGGAATTATATTCTCAGGAATGACAATAATACGATCTATGAACCTGAGATTCGATTTTTAGATCCTGTTTCAGCTGAAATTGAACCGGTCGACTTTTATCAACAATCGGCATTTAGTAACCGGCCGGAATTAAAAGCTCTGGATATTGGGCAAGAGGCGACTCGTACTTACGTATCGTCATTAAAAAGACAGAATCTGCCCGGATTATTTTTAGGTGGTTATTTGAATTTTGCAAACACTCCCAATCGGCCGCGGCAATCAAATCCGTTCATTCAGAATAATACCAACTTGTTTAGTGGTGGTTTCGGGTTTACCATTCGGCAGAATCTGAATTTTTTATCTATAAAAGCTAATATTGAGAGAAATCAGATCGAACTGAGAAAGATCAATTATGCTGAGGATGCTGCCAAGGATGGTATTTTACTGGAAGTGAATAACAACTATCGGCAAGCAGCTTTGGCTGACGTTAAAGTCAAACAAACTGATCAGGCATTGGTAACATCAAAAAAATGGCTGCGACAGGAACAACTTGACTATGATTTTGGTATGGGTGATGTGAAGGACCTAATTGATGCGATGAAAAAAGAGCTTGAGTTAAAACTTCAATTGAAGCAAAGGGTATTTGAATTTAATTCATCTTTGGCTAAGCTAAATAAATCAGCAGGTATCCCGTTAACAACTCTGATAACAAACTGAATTTACTATTATAATGAAAACGATGAGAATCTTACTTCTTTTACTTATTACACTGCTTGGCTCTAACAGCCTATACGCCCAAAATGCGGATCAGCAGATTAAAGATCTTCTCGAGAGCAGAGATGATCAGATCAAGGAACTTATGGGACCTGAAGGCACTGAGTATACTGATGACCAACGTGCTGAGCTTAAAACGATCATAAATGGGATCATAAATTTTGAGGCTATGGCAAAAGAAGCGCTGGATGAAACCTATAATACCATTTCTGAGGAGCAAAGAAATGAATTTGTGGATCTCTTTTCGACCATAGTTAGAGATCAGTCGTTGAATAAACTTGATATTTATAGAGCTAAAGTCACATATACCAATATTTCAGCAAATGGTAATGAAGCCAGGGTTGAAACTCTTGCTGAGTTGGATGATGTTCGAACCCCTGTCAACTATGAGATGACAAATAAGGAAGGTGAGTGGGTTATCACAGATATGGAAATTGATGATGTTTCCACAGCCGGTTCATACCATCGTCAATTTCAGAGAATCATAAATCAAAAAGGTTTTGATTCGTTGATGAACAGCCTGCGCAAAAGAGCAGATCGTGCATAATTTGTTTTTATATTTATATTACATTAAAAATAAAACAGTGTGCTTAAATCGGTAACGAAAGACAATCTTGGAAAGGAAGGCTACATCTATGTTAGCTATGGCCATCCTAAATATTTGAAACACGTTGTTGCTTCCGTAACCACTCTTAGAAGATATGATACAAAAAGACCTGTTGCTTTAGCTTGCACGAATAAACATCAGGATCTGATCAAAAAAAATGGTCTTGAACAGATGTTCGATCATCTGATAGATCTGCCTGAAGAACACGCTTCAATTGTGGGTTTCAAGCATAACTTCTCTAATTATCTATATTTTGATAAGAATCTTTTTCTGGATAGTGATATAGTTTGGTGTAAAAACCCTGATACCCTGTGGCAAGCACTTGGTGCATACGAATTTACTATTACGGGTAATTTGGTTTCGGATAATTTCTTTGGGGCACCAAAGAGTTTTGGTGTTGCTAAAGACATTCTGTTGTTAAGAAGAAAGCGTACTTTAAAACGATTTGGACTTACTTATCTGAGCCGTGCGCAAACCGGGCTCATGTATTCAAAAAATCCGTCTCTCACTAAGAAAGTGTGCGACCTTGCCAAAGAAATGTTGAAAAGAAAAAGGGAGACCCATTTTCAAAGCCGTAAAAAAGAAAAAGGTCGAAATGAGGAGTCCTGTGAGTGGAGCCTTGCCTTGGCGATGTCTAAGCTCAATATTCCTGTTTACGCATGGCTCCAGGGGCATACAAGTCCACAACTTGATTATATACAATTTCTTACTGAGCACGATGATGATTTTGAATATGTGAAATGTAAATACTACAGCAATAATTTTGTGTATTCCTTTAGAGGGTTGAAAACAAATTGGATCAAAAGGCTTTTAATAAATGCATTTTCCATAATTCCTGGGAAGGGAGACTATATGATGGTGACTCCTCATTGTCTGCACTTTGGATGGTATCATGAGAAACAACCATTCTTTGATTTTTCTGATAGAGTTTGGAATGATCTGGTAACGGTTCATAAGTCATCAAAAAAATCATTGGGATTAGAAGATCGTTCATCCAATGAAGCTTGATGATGACTCGAAAAAATTAATTAAGAAGTCGCTCAGATTTCTAATTCAGTTTTCGATCATTGGATATCTGATCTACCAGCTTTTTGAGATCGGATTCCAGAAGATCATTGAATCACTTCCACAGATCCCTTCCTTTTATTTGCTCTATTTCGTCATTTATTTTTCTCTACCACTCGCAGAAGTAATTATATACAAAATTAAATGGCCGATTACCTTTCGTGATGCCTTTCCGGTTTTCATTCAAAAGAAAGTGTTAAATACGGATGTAGTGGGATATTCGGGTGAATTATTTTTATATATGTGGGCAAAAAAGTACCTGAAAAATCCGGCAAAACAGGTATTTATTTTCATTAAAGACAATAACGTTTTGTCTTCCCTGGCATCTGGAATAGTCACTATATTTTTACTCATATTCTTTATCTCACAGGGATATATAAATATTTCGGACTATTTGGGGGATGTGAATGGGTGGAGTTGGATACTGCTCTCGGTAGGGGCAATAATTGCGTTATTACTTATTTATCGATTCAGAAAAGCCATATTAGCTTTGAATCGTTATGACAGCATGAAGATATTTTCTTTGCATGCCGGAAGGATCATTTTCATCAATGTTATTCAGATTCTGCAATGGCATATAGCCAGACCTGATATTGCCATTCCGGTTTGGTTTACCTTTTCAGCGGTACAAATTCTGGCATCAAGAATACCTTTTTTACCAAGCACAGATGCCTTGTTTGTGAATGTTGCCCTTGAAATTTCGGGGGTTGTTTCTGTTCCAAAAGAAGCCTTAGTAGGAATTCTGACAGCCAATCTTATTTTAAAACGCATCCTGAATGTTGTATCATATCTGATCTCAAAATATGTAGGTACTGATACCGATGTTAAACCATCAAAAGAAGAAATAGATCTGGAAAGAAATGCTTAAAAAAATATTTTTTATTGTACTGATTCTGATTTTCAGCAACTCTGCGGTGGCACAGTTGATCAACTATGATTCCGAAAATATTGACCTTAAAACGGGTGTATGGTTTCTGACTAACTTGAATGGATTTAATGAAGAGCTTCCGTATTGGTCGCACGTAAATCAGGATGGGCGGATAGATCAATATTCTGCTAATGCTTTGAATTACATAGAATGGAAGGCCAAATTATATGATAATTCTGTATTTGATCTGAATATTGGTGGCAGTTTAACTTCACGTGTTTCTGAGAGTTCAACTGTCTTTTTTGATCAGGCATATGTTGATCTGAAGATCTCGAATTTTAGGATAATGGGTGGTCGTTATATCGACCCGCTTGCTCTGAAGGAAGATGAACTTTCAACCGGTTCCTTTATGTACAGCCGTAATGCAATTCCCATCCCAAAGGTTGCATTTGCAACGGATGGATTTGTGGGAGTTCCCGGGACCAATGGAATAGTAAGATATAATGGACTTTTTGCTCATGGTTGGTTTGATAACGATCGTCATGTGAAAGACGCATATTTGCATGAGAAGTATTTCTATCTGAGCATTAAGTATGCCTTCTTTGATGTAAGGGGTGGGATCGTTCATAATGTACAATGGGGCGGAGTGAGTGACAGCAGAGGTGAGTTGCCTTCCGGAGGGCAAACATTCTGGGAAGTGATAACGGCAACCGGATCCAGTGATGAAAACGCTCCCGGTGGTGAGCAATCAAATGCTGTTGGTAATTCTATAGCCGCTTATGAATTTAGTCTGGGTTTAAGTTTCGATGATTTTGATCTGAATGCCTACCGGTTGTTTTATTTAGAGGATAAAGTGTCTACAAGGTTCAGGAGTCCATGGGATGGGATTTGGGGGCTTTCTGTTAAACCAAAAGATTCAAAGCTGATACAAAATTTTATATGGGAGCATATTAATACAAAAAGAATGGATTCCTATGATTGGGAGCCGAGAGGAACAGCCAGTTATTACAATAATGGAATTTACCGTACCGGGTGGACCTATCAGGGACGTGTGATAGGAAACCCAATGCTATTGACGGATGGTACCAATGAAAGACCAATATATAATAATATCATCATTGCACATCATTTGGGGGTATCCGGTCAACTATCTAAAATGATAAACTATAAGATGCTGTATACCTTTTCACGGAATTATGGGGAAGTTCAGGATCAGATCATTACACGATTACCACGGGAAGAATGTCCGGGTACCGGAGGCAGGGTTTGTGCAGAACTGCGGCCACTTGAAGAACTGAAAAAAGTAAATCATTCCCTCATGTTTGCTATAAATTCATTTGTGGCTGGTTATGAAAGACTTAAATATGGAATTGCTGTAACGGCTGATATGGGAGAGTTGTACGGAGATAGAATAGGAGCCGGGATCAATCTTGAGTACGAGCTGATCAAATAAAAAGTTCAGTCAATGGTGCTGATTTCCACTCTTTGGTAGTCAAAATCCTTAAGTTTCTTTCTGATATGATCCTGGGTTTCGACAGGCAGCTGATCGAATTTGTCGGAAGTATTTAGCCTCTTTTTAGTGTTTTTGTTTTTCCAGACTTCTTGTTCTCCGATCAGAGAATTAGCTGTTTTATGGTAGCTACTTAGGATCTGTTCTTCGAATGGAAGGCCGAGCTTATCAAAAAGATACTCTAATACTTTTTCAGGCTCTTTAACCAAATTCTCGTACCTGATGTGGTAGTTATTTTTCTGTCCAATATATTTTTCAGAAATTCTTATGCTTCGGTTCCACCAAAAAATGGATCTATCAATGGATCTGTTACCTGACCACTCTTCAGGATTATTTCCGGTAGCTTCACTCATGCTAGCCACTACATCCTCACCGTTTCTGATGAGATGAATAAAGATGACCTCACAGTCAGTTTTTTGGATGAGGTCAATGAAATGAAGGTGCCTGGGGGTTTTTTCTAACAGATATTTTTCTTCAGTAACCCCAAAATATTCACCAATACTGTTAAGCTGACTATTCAGGAACCGAACCCAGTTAATGGTACTGAAGGTATAACCAAATGATTTCAGATCTTCAATTGTCAATACACCAAGGTCAGTCAGGATCTCTTCCACGATCTTAACATGCTTTGCTCTGTAAAGGGTAATTGCACGAACAAGTGGGTTGATCGAAATTGTTTTAGAGTATAGGTGGGTCTCGGGAAATGAAACAATCTTACTGTGGGTGGCAAGGAAACTTTGCAACAGGGTGGTGCCGGAGCGAGGACAACCTACTATGAATATCTTTTTCATCATAAGCTTAAAATAAGTTCAGTTCCCTGGATTCCTCAAGATATTGTTGAAATGCAACAGTCGCTTTCTCACTGAGGTGAAAACGTGGATGAGCAAACAGGTCATTCTTTATTACAGCATGCCAAATATATTGGGTGAGAGCAGTTGGTGAATTTCTTATCCTTCGTTTAAAATGATCCTGTTCCCAGGTGTTATCACCATGATAAGCCCGTAGGAATAAATAGTTATAAGAATGATCTAATTTCTGGTAGCGACGTTTCATCCATTCCTCCAGGTAAACGGTGTCCTCACTTCTGCGTGTTTCCGGATAACGAATCTCATCACTTCTTCGGTGCATGATGCTTCCGGGAATACCATCAGGTAAAATACCAACATAGGGATGCATCATAAATAAATCTGTATCCAGATGCATGAGAGATGAGGCCAGGCAACAGGCATCATTGCCCTGATCAAGTATATTGGCCTGTATCTGTATTCTATCTGGGTGATACCAGTCATCATCATCCCATTGGACAATATAATCGCCATTGGATTCCTCGAGGCTTCGATTTCGTAATTTCCCTAGCACAAAATCAGGCTCTTTTTTCAGCTTTATATATTTTACCTGAACAGCCGGTACATCTTCAAGTATGTTTGAGTAATCCTCTTTACCATCATCCACAATGACCAACTCTTTATTCTGGTATGTCTGGTTTTGAAAGCATTGAACGGCTCTTTTTGCAAGGTTACGCCTGTTGGCTGTAACCATTAGGCAGCTGACTTTAGGCCTTTTATTATTGGAATCGAGCATTAATAGTACTTTGTTTTGCGCGGAATAATTGGTAGAAAATACCGTTAAAATTGCATAGGTTTAAATATCATTTTATTTCATTAACTATGTTGGTTTTCAATTAAGAATATTCCAGTCATGGACAGACTTACAGTGACAATTTTATTAACGCTATTCCTTTTCAACTCAACTTTTGCTCAGATCGATAAAGAAAAGTTAAAGGAACCTCTAAAAGAATTACCTGGCGGAGTCTTGATGGTTGAAGATTTTGAAGATGAGACTGTTGGTGAATTGCCATCTCGGTGGTATAACAGGGATGTGAAGCAAAATGCGAACGATCCTAAGGAGTCAAAAAAGTACCACTATACCATAGAAGAGGAAAAGGGTAATAAATTTTTGCACTATGATCACACGGATGCCCGTCATCTTAACTTTCCTCTGTTAGAGCGTAAGAATGTGAATATTCACGAAACGCCCATTCTCTCCTGGAAATGGCGGGTTAATAAATTACCTGAAGGAGGGAATGAGGATAATGAACCCAATGATGTAGCCGCAAGTATTTATGTGGCCTACAATATGGGTAGGGTGGCATTGTTTAAAAAAGTACCAAAAAGTATACGGTATACATGGAGCAGTACTTTACCCAAAGGAAAGGAGATGTCTAAATTTTTTGGGAATCAAAAGATCGTGGTAGTTGAATCAGGAGAGGATGAAATGGGGAAATGGATCCGTTTTGAGCGAAATATCAAAGAAGACTATGAACGTATGTTTGGGGATGAAGCTCCAAAAACACCAATGGCCATTTTGTTGTTGAGTGATGCAGATCAAACAAAAAGTACAGCCATTGCTGATTATGATGATATCATGCTTAAGCCGGAAAAATGATATCCCTTTTATCATGGAATACATATTAAAAAGGCTTTCACCTTATAGCATTTATAGTTTTACGCTCTGTGAGCCAGATCACGAGAATGGATAGTGTGAATATAAAGATGGAGGCGAGTATCAGTCCAAGTACATTAGTGCCTCCGAACCAATAATTTATACCATACCGAGTAGCAACGGCTACACCTGTTAAAGGAATTAGTATATATAGTGCTGAGAAACTCTTGAAACCGAAATACCAGGGATTGGTCTCTGTAACCTTGGCTCCAAAATAGAATATCACTCCGGAGATCAAAGGGTAGAGGGTCAGCCAGACATAAGCTACAGCCAGCATGCTGATCTGAGCTGCAATAAGAAATCCTGCAGGCAGAACAATAGCACTGCTAAGGGTGAAGTAGAAGACAAACCGAGCCTCACCTTTGGCATAGATCAGCTTAGGTAAAAGTGTAATCAGACATTGAACCAATCCAACGGCAACGAATATTCTCATATACGGCACGGCTTCTATCCACTTTTCATAGCCAACCATAGGAAGGAACCAGTCGATATAGGTTCCAACAATGATCATTACGGTTCCTACCAAAAACATACTGGCTTTACTCATAATAAAGAAGTAGTTACGAAGTCGGTCCGCCTGATCCTGTAGTTTTGAAAACGCCGGATAAGCAACACGATTTATGACACTTGAGAGCTCCTGAACGGTATCGAACACGAGGCGGTAGGCAAAGGCATAGATCCCCACCAATTCCATAGAAAAGAATTTACCTATAATAAGGTAATCTGCATTCATGTACAGCTTATGAAGGGTGTGTGAACCGGCTGTATACAAACCGAATCTAAGCAGATGCTTGATCTTTTTATACTTGAATTGAAGTCTTGGCCAGTATGGTTTGAAAATAAGACTCAGGAACATCTGTCCAACTTTATGTGCCAGTTCGGCGAGTACAATCGACCAGGCTCCCCACCCTGTCCATGCCAGATAGATCATTAAACCTGCTGAAGCTGCAAGTGAAACATTGTCGATAATAGCGATTTTTTTGAAAGCTAGCTCACGGGTAAGCAAGCGGCTTGAGATCATATAAAAACTAAAGGAAATGATGCCCAGCATGTAAACTCGGATCATAGGTGAGAGCACTTCTGTATCGTAAAACTGTGCAATCCACGGAGCAACAAGGTAAAGGGTCACATATAGCACAGATGAGATCAAAAAACTGATCCAGAAGAGAGAATCGATCTGAATTCGCCCAATTTTTCGTTCCTGAATAATGGCAGCTCCCAATCCAAGTTCTGTTAGGGCTTTTGCTGTATTGAAAAAAGCTATGGCTAAAGCAGCAATACCAAATTCTGCCTCAGATATGATCTTAAGCGTATAGAATAATGCCCCTGCATTAAGAAGGCGAGCCACTACTGAGCTGGCTCCGCTATATAGTACTGATGAAGCTACTTTTCGGGCAAACGAAGTTTCAGTCATCGTAATGTAGTCTCATCAGTTTTTCGGGTATATTTTGCAATGAAACAGAAGCCCAAATATAGGGTTAACTCAGAGAGAATGGAAGAACTTAAAAATGGATGGGATAGCTAGCTTATGATTTATTTGGCAACCATATAGTAGAAATATCCGTCTTTATAATTATTAATGCTTGCAGTGCCGTGCATTTCAATTAATTCACCACCGATCACTTTTTTAACAAAGAATTTCTGTACGGATCCAAGCTCATTGATCAGGGAATATTTATTAAGCAATGTTTCTGAAGTAACTTCTATTTCTCCATCCTGATAGGTGCCAAAAACTACTTTTGAGTCTAAATCGTCTTTAGATTCCTTTATATTGATCCCTGAAGGTGACAGGAGGTGAGGCATACCATTATTATACCCAACACCGTATCCAATGGTAGATCGTAATTTGCCGCTCTTGATTTTTAGAAAATGAAAATAAAATCCGTTAACATCATCACCTTGTTTAACTCTAAAACTTGTGTCAATAAGGTTAGTGGTGAGATTATTTTGGTATAGGTGATCCATATACCCGGTTCCGTTTACCTGAACTGTATCATCATTTATGGCAATGTAACCTTTAACACTAGCATGCGGAATAGGAATAGTCAGCCCTAATTCATGAGAACCGATCTCATAAACCCCATCGCCAAGGGCTTTCCCCTGAGCAATGTCATAAAAGGTGATATCGACATCATATTTCACTCCGTTTTTTTCGGTTTTATAATATAAACGATGTTCTCCGTCGAGGCTTCCTTTTGCCCAGTAATTCCTTTCCGGATGGAGCCGCAGATAATAATTTTCTGCTTCACTGATAAGGTCAGTAGGAGAGTATTCTTTATTTACTACATAACTTTTACCATCCTTCCAGGCCACCATTAGTTTACCACCGGTTACGCGTTCTTTAAACGAAGAACCAAAGTCATTGATAGAAAAAGTCATGACCATTTGAATTCCTTCATTCAAATCAGCGTGATAGGTCCACAATTCATTATAATATTTGGAGGGTAGATTCTTGGCAACAAAATCTTCGGGAGTAGTGTCTCTGAAGCTGCCATTTGGTGACTGAGCTAGCAAAGAAGTAGTGGTAAATAATAAAATTAATACCGTTAAAAGCCTGTGTGACATTAAGTTAATATCTAGGATTTAAATTGAGATTCTTTTGAAATATCAGCTAACTCATAATACTTATTAAATGTGCAAGCTGTTAAAATATTGTGTTTGAATGCTTTAATAATAACTTCGATTTCAAGGTCGGTAATGTTTATGACAAAATATCTGTCTCACGTTATGTTAAATCAAAATGTATGCTAATTAATTTCATTGAATGATTCTGAAATCAGTATAGTAGCACCTTACTTATAAACGAATTCTCACCCCATTTTTCAACTTCAGGAATTTTGTTGATGTACTGGTTCCAGAAAAATCCCATTATGATCAGTTGAATGGTGAAAGTTTTGAAAAATATATTCATGGTTAGATCAATGCCGATATGCATACCAATAAGCATAATGATGATGTAAGGCCTGAATTTTTTAAACCACAAAGTAAACCCGATAAGCTCGGTTAGCCACCCGATGAGAAGAATCACAGAGGCAACAAAGGTACTTTTCAGTGCCATTAACTGAAGAAAATTGGGGGCGTATTCACCCTCTCTCGAAAGTATATCGATGCTTTTTTCTCCAATCCAGAGCCATAAATGACGCCCGTCGTTCCAGCTTAATCCTGTTCCGATGAGCTTTGCAAAAAAAGCAGAGGTGTAGCCAAGTCCAATAAAGAAAACTATCGATCCCATCACAAACCGCGGCATTTTCTTTTTGTCCGGGAAGAAGATTGCACCGATTGCAAAGCATAGAACCGCCATCCCAATCAGGTTCTGACTGTGCGGAATTTTACCCTGAGAGAACCGGGCCACATATTGTACGTGAAACAGTACCATGACAACCATATACTGCCATCGAAACCCAAATCTTAGGTAACTCATGATGGAGAGCAGCGTGATGAAAGCAGCATTGATGATGGCCAGCTGGTTCTCAAAGAAGATCGATACGTCAATGTATTTTGCCAGGCCAAGCGGAAGCACAACTTCGATATTTCTAAGGTCTGTGTAAATCCCCCATTCCCAGGCAAATTTAATGGTGTAGAAGACCACAAAAAGTTCAAAAAGTTTGAAGAAGACGACTTCGCCGGGAGACTGGTCTCGGCCGGGATCAAAGAGCTGAT
>Ga0136556_1001463_pt1 | contig 11904 bp, 11 predicted proteins | sample AntRauTorckE6831_FD_104780 | JGI IMG/M metagenome (GOLD analysis project Ga0136556, IMG submission 104780) | Saline lake microbial communities from Rauer Islands, Antarctica - Metagenome Torckler E6 #831 | ecosystem: Environmental > Aquatic > Non-marine Saline and Alkaline > Saline | place... | reverse complement strand
GCGAGGCTGGCCTGTCGGTGGTCGCCGTGGAGGACGCCGCGCCCGAACTCAGCGTGGGGCGGGTGCTGCTGGTCGACGGCGACACGGTGCTGTTGAGCGTCCAACCCACTGCAGAGATGCCGAACGTCGGCGACGAGTCGGCGTTCTGGAGCGACGGGACGGGGTTCGCTCGGGTGCTGACGGCGCTGATCCGGCAGGCGTTCGTTTGAACCTCTTTTCGCCTCGGGTGCGCTTCGCGCACCCCTCGGCGAAAACCCGTTCATGTTGCCGGGAGCGAAGCTCCCGGCTGCTAACCAGAATCAAAGATTCTGGTGATGATGCCAAAACCCGGACCCTCCCTGCGGTCGGGTCCGGAGAACCGCTCGCTTCGCTCGCGGATGCCACATTCACACTCAGTACTCAGCCGGCGTTTCGTAGACCGCTCCGAACGACGAACCCCTTTCACTCGACCCACCGCAGCACGCTCGCGGCCCAGGTGTACCCCGTTCCGGCGGCGAGGAACAGCACCACGTCGCCGTCGTCGACGAGTCCTCGAGCGAGTCCCTCGTCGAGTGCGAGCACCTGATCCACACTCTGGACGTGACCGTACTCGTCGAGGTAGTGGTGGCCGTCGCCGACGCCGAGTTCGTCGGTGAGGTAGTCGTGGAACGACCGCTTCATGTGCGTGAGCGCGACGAAATCGATATCTCCGCGGGTCAGCCCCGAATCCGCGAGCGCGTCGTCGGCCACTGCGAGGAAGTTCGTGAGGCTCACCTCGCCGAGTCGTTCCTTCATCCCTTCGGGGTCCGGCACAGTCAGTGTGTGCAGTCCCTCGTCGACGGTCTCCCGGCTTGGGGGTCGTTCCGACCCGCCGGCGGGCATTATCACGTCACGGGAGAACGAGCCGTCCGTCGTCGCCGCGTGGCCCTGGAGGGTTGCCCGTGCGCGCCCGTCGCCGTCGCGTTCGAGCACGGTCGCACACGCGCCCGACCCGAAGTTGAACATGAACGAGGCGTCGGTGTCGGTGTACTCGACGAGATCCTCCTCACGACTGGCGCCGATTAGGAGGGCGGTGTCCACGTCGCCCACCCCGATCTGTGCGGCGACCTGGCGGAACGCGATCGGCTGGCCGGCACACAGCGAGTAGCTCTCGGTCGCGAACGCGGTCTCGGCGCCGAGGCGGTCGGCGATGTCGGCGGCGGCCGACCAGACGACGTGGTCCTTGTACTCCGAGCCGTGGTAGAGTACCAGGTCCACGTCGGCGGCGTCGACACCGGCGTCGTCGAGCGCCTCACGGGCGGCGGCGACGCCCATGTCGGTGACGTGATCGCCATCGGGCGGACAGACGTGTTTCTCCGTGACCCCCATCTTCTCGACGACCACCGCCTCGGGGATGCCCGAGCGCTCGGCGATCGCCGCGCCGGTGATCGTTTCCTGCGGTACGTAGCGGCCGTAGCCGGTGAGTGAGACAGTCATCTTGGGTGAAACGCCCGCGGCCGCCGGTCAGTCCCGGCGGTATCGGTCGAGGTAGTCGGGGAGCTGCTTCGCGACCGTGCCGCCGAGGCGGTCACGGACGGTGCCGAGCAGGCCGTTCGGGACGTACAGCACGAACAGCACGAACACGATGCCGACGTAGAGGCTGGCGTGACCGTTGAGGAACGTCTCGATGGTCCCGCCGACCGTGAGACCGCCGATCAGGTCGGCCTCCATGACGCCGGCCGGGACGTGCTCGCGCAGGTACGGCAGCAGGCCGCCGCCCGAGCCCCGTTTCGAGAGGAACTCCCGGACCGTCTCGTCGAACAGCCGACCGTACAGCGGGCCGGCCAGCGTGCCGAACCCGCCGATGATCGACGCCAGCAGCGCGTCGCCGGTCACGAGGAAGTACATCGAGTTCTCGGGGGTGACCGAGCGCCGGAAGGCGGCGAACAGGCCGCCCGCGATGGCGGCGAAGAAGCCGCTGATCGCGAACGCCGCGAGTTTGAACCGGAACGGCTCGTAGCCGACGGCCTCGGCGCGTTCCTCGTTCTCGCGAATCGCCAGCAGCACCGTGCCGAACGGCGAGTGGATCAGTCGCTGCATCGCGAGGTAGCAGCCCAGCACCACAAGCCCGACCATGTAGTAGGACACCTCCGTCCCCGACAGCGAGACGAACAGCAGGTCGACGCTGTCGCCGGTCAGTCGGCCAATGGCGAGGTTCAGCGCGTCGACGCCCGGGACGCCGATGTCGAAGCCGCCGGGGTGGACCTCCGTCGACACGGAGGCGCCGTCCCGGGGGTTGTCGCTCACGTAGTCCCAGCCACGCACGAACACGTACGCGACCTGTGCGAACCCGAGGGTGATCATCGCGAAGTACACCCCGGTGAGGCGGAACGAGAGCGCGCCGATGACCAGCGCAACGATCACCGCCAGCAGTCCCGCCAGCAGCAGCATGAGCATGAACGGCGTTCCCGGCGCCAGCAGGGGCACCTGTCCGTTGGCCGCGAGCACGACGAAGTACGCGCCCGTGCCGTAGAAGATGGCGTGGCCGAAGGAGAGGTAGCCGGTGTACCCCGAGATGAAGTCGAACGACATCGCGAACAGGCCGAAGTAGAACACCCCCACCATCGTGTCGACCCGGGGCAGCAGCGTCTCGGCCTCGGTGCCCAGCGGCGACGCCACTAGCAGCGCGTAGACGAACGGGTACAGCGCCAGCGCCGCGACGACCAGCGCGTGGGCGGTATGCTCCCTGAGGTAGCGTCGCCACCATTCGGTCCCGTTGGCGGCCGCGATGGTCCCGTCTTCCGGCGTGGCCGGGTCCGAGGCCTCGGCCGGGTCGGCGCTCGCCCCGTCGCCGGGCGGGTCGGTGGGGTTGCTAATGGCCCCCCACCTCCTCGACGCCGAACAGTCCCTGTGGCCGCACGATCAGCGTGATTACGAGCACGAGGAAGATCATCATCTCCGGGAGTCCGGTGAAGGTGATCGCGTTCTGGAACCACCAGGTCATCGTCGCGTCGACCATACCGACGAGGCCCGCGGCGACGACGGTACCTCGGAACGTGCCGAGGCCGCCGACGATGACGACGACGAACGCAGGAAGCAGTGTCTCGTGGGCCAGCGGGAGGCTCGCCCCCCAGACTGGGTCCCACATCAGCAGCATGCCGGCGACGCCGGCGACCGCGGAGCCGAGCGCGAACACAGTGGTAAACACGCGGTTCACGTCGATGCCCAGCGCGGCGGTCATCTCGTCGTCCTCGCTGCCGGCCCGGACCACCATCCCGTAGCGGGTCCGGGTGAGGAACAGCCAGATGGCGCCGATGGTGACCGTGCCGAACGCAATCTGGAACAGGTCCAGTGGCGCGACTGCCAGTCCGCCAACGTTCAGGTTCTCGACCATGAACGCGGGCTTGGTGCCCAGCGCGTCCCGCCAGTCGGTGATCGGCTGGAGGCCGTAGAACGAGACGATGATTCGGGCCAACTCGTCGAGCACCAGCGTCAGGCCGAACGTCAGCAGTATCTGGTAGATGGGCGGCCGGTCGTACAGTTGCCGGATCAGCCCCACCTCGATGACGCCGCCCAGCGCGCCGATGGCGGCGAAGACGATCAGCACCCCGACGAGGAAGGTGAGCATCCGCGCCAGATCGCCCGTCGCGCTGCCGACCGCAAGCACCATCACTAGCCCGCCGAGGTAGGCGCCGAGCATGGTGAACGAGCCGTGGGCGAAGTTGAGCACGCCCAACAGCCCGAACACGAGGGTGAGACCGCTGGCGATCATCGCGTACAGCGCGGCCTTCGAGAGGCCGTCGACGAACACGTCCGCCAGCGTGCCGGGTCGCAGGAACTCCCCCAGCGCGTCGACCAGCAGCGGCGCGAGTACGGCCCCGGTCATGCTGAGAGGTGCCTCCTGAGTCGTTCGGAGTCGGTCGAAACCTCGTCGGCGTCGCCGCTGTCGACGACGACGCCGTGGTCCAGTACGTAGAAGCGGTCTGCGAGGTCGAGCGCCATCGGGAGGTTCTGCTCGACCAGCAGGATGGTCGTCTCGCCGGCCGCTTTCTCCAGTGCGTCGTGGACGTTCTCGACGATCAGCGGGGCCAGGCCCTCGCTGGGTTCGTCGACCAACAGCAAGTCGTTCTTCCCGACGAGGCCGCGGGCGATGGCCAGCATCTGCTGCTGGCCGCCCGAGAGGTCGCCGGCGTCGCGGTCACGGATCTCTTCGAGGTCGGGGAACGCGTCCCACGCGAGGTCGAGGCCCTCCTGGACGTCCGCGTCTTTCGGCACCGCGATGCGGACGTTCTCCTCGACGGTGAGCTGGCTGAACATCCGCCGATCCTCGGGAATCCACCCGACGCCGGCGTCGGCCACCTCGTGGGTCTCCATCCCAACGAGCTCCTTGCCCCGGTAGCGGATCGACCCCTCGCGGGGCGACGTGAGTTGGAGGATACTCCGCAGCGTGGTGGTCTTGCCGACGCCGTTGCGTCCCATCAGCGCGACCACCTCGCCCTCCTCGACTTCGAGGTCCACGCCCTCGAGGATGTGGCTCTCGCCGTAGTACGTCTCGACGCCGTCGAGTTCGAGCAGGCTCATGCGCTTCCCTCCACGTCCCCTTCTTGATTGTCCTCGCCGCCTCCTTGCGCCGGCGAGCCTTCGTCCTCGCCGCCTCCCTGTGCCGGCGAGCCGTCGTCCTCGCCGCCTGCCCGTGCCGGCGAGCCGTCGTCCTCGCCGCCTGCCCGTGCCGGCGAGCCGTCGTCCTCGCCGCCTCCCTGTGCCGGCGAGCCTTTTTCCTCCCCGTAGCCGCCGAGATACGCCCGCTGCACCGCGGGGTCGTCCCGGACAGCCGCCGGCTCGTCGTCGGCGATGACGGCGCCCTGGTTCAGCACGACGATGCGGTCGGAGACGTTCATCACGATGTCCATGTTGTGTTCGACCAGCAGCACCGCGTGGTCGCGTGCCACGTCGGCGATGAGGTCGATGATGTCGTCGACGCTCTCGCTGGAGACGCCGGCGTTGGGCTCGTCCAGCAGCAGTACGTCCGGGTCGCCGGCGAGCGCGATACCGACCTCGAGTTGGCGTTTCTCTCCGTGGGAGAGCGCGCTCGCCGGCCGGTCGGCTAGCGAATCGAGGCCAACCCGGTCGAGCACCCGGTGGGCCTCCTCGATGTGGGTCTCGAACGTGTCGGTGTTGCGCCACCCCTTCCACGCGTTGGGGCCGGCGGCCTGTCCGGCCACGCGGACGTTCTCCAACACGGTCCGTTCGGGGAACACGTTCGTGATCTGGTACGATCGGTGGATCCCGGCCTGTGCGACTTCGGCCGGCGATGCGTCGGTGAGCGACTGCCACTCGTCGTCCCGGCGGAGTTCGATGGACCCCGCCGTGGGTTCGAGTGTGCCGGTCAGCAGGTCGAAAAACGTGGTCTTGCCGGCGCCGTTGGGGCCGATCAGCGAGCAGAGCTCCCCCTCCCGGAGCCGGAAGTCGACGCTGTCGACCGCAGTCAGCCCGCCGAAGCGCTTGGTGAGTCCGGCGGTCCGCAGCATCTACAGCGAGCAGTCCATCCCCGGCGCGTCGGCGGGGATGGTAGTCTCGTCTTTGCCGATCGTCGCGAGTGGCTCGCCGGGCATGACGGCCGCCTTCCAGTTGTCGGCCCACTCGTCGCTGGTGGGGGCGAGGTCGGCGACGGTCATCGCCGAACGAGCCTGGTTGTTGTACTCCTGGAACGTGTACCCGTCCTCGCCTTTCGGCGTGTCGGTGACGGTCATCCCGCGGAGCGCCTCGGCCACGTCGGCGCCGTCGGTCGAGCCCGCCTCCTCGACGCCCTGCACGATCGCGGAGGCGGCGGTGAACGTCCCCGAGGAGAACAGGTCCGGCACCGTGCCGTAGGCGTCGGTGTACGTCTCGACGAACGAACTGTTGATGTCGTTGTCGTACTGGTTCCAGTGGTAGCGCGTCGTGAACGGGCCGAGCCCGGAGTTGTCGATCTTCTCCTGGGTCAGGGGTTTGCCCAGCGCCTGCTGGAGCGTCTGCCCGACGACGGCGTTGGTGATGCGGGTCGCGAGGCCGCCGAAGACGGAGTAGCTGTAGTCGCCCTGTAGGTAGGCGGTGAACAGCTGGGGCAGCGTCGCGACGGTGAAGCCGCCGACGATCCCCTCGGCGCCGGCTTCCTCGGCGTTGTCGAGCAGCCCCTCCCACTCGCTGTACCCCTGCGGGACGAACCGCTTGCCGACGATCTCGACGCCGTTGGCCTCCAGCACCGTCTCGTAGTTGTTGACCACTGCGCGCCCGAAGGAGTAGTCCGCGCCGAACAGGTACACCGACGAGACGTCGGTCTGGTTGGCGACGTACTTCCCGCCCGAGCGGGCGTCCATCGCGGTGTTCTCGGAGGCCCGGAACACGATGTCCGAACACGTCTCGGAACTGGACGTGATGCCCGCGGATGCGGCGGGGCCGACCATCATCGGTACGTCGGCGGTGTTGACCACCGTTTCGATTACCCGGCTGGCCGCCCCCGATGAGGTGGCGCCGAACAGCATGTCCACGTCCTCGTTCTCGACGAGGTCGGTCGCCGCCGACTGCGCGGTGTCGGCGCTGAACTCCGTGTCCCGCACCAGGAGTTCGTACTCGGTGTCGCCGACGGTCGCCGTGTGGCTCCCGCTCTCTGCCGCCTCGATGGGGTCGGAGTCACCTTTGTACGCCAGCCCGGAGTAGAACCCCCAGAGCGCCTGTTTGCCGTAGTAGCCCAGGTCGCCCGAGACCGGTTGGAGCACGCCGATCTTCATCGCCCCACCGCCACTGAGTGCGCCTGTACATCCTGCCAGACCGGCGACGCCGGCCACCCCGGTCGCCCGGAGCATCCCGCGTCGCGATAGCTTTCGCGCCATACCTCAACCGTGAGTAACGCTCCCACAATGGATGGAGTGGTTAACATGTAAACAGCGCCGCGCGGGCTACTCCAGTTCTCCCAGCGCTTCGACCACGCGGTTGATCATCTTGCGCTCGGCCCGCCGGAGGTTCTTCGACGCCGCGGGCTTGGAGACGTCGAACTCGTCGGCCAAGTCCCCAAGCGTCGCGTCCCGCGGGCTCTCGAAGTAGCCGCCCTGGACCGCCGTCTCGAGCGTCTCCCGTTCGGTATCCGAGAGCTCCTGGCAGCCGTCGATGAGCGTCATCGCCGCACCGGCGTTGCTCATCAACTCCGACACCTCGGGGATGCTGGTGTCCTCACGGGATCGAACTGAGAAGTCGTTGTCCCGCTCCAGGCCCGCGAGGGCGCCGTCTGCGAGTCCTTCGTCGTCGAACCCGACGTGCCACGTCTCGTGGCCGTCCTCGATGTAGAACGGGCCGGTGATGTAGCCGTCGTTGCGGCGGATCGTGCTCATCGCACTCGTCTCTCGGATGGTGGTCCGGATGCGGGCGGCGCCGCCGCGTTTGGCGATGAGGTCGAACCCGTGCATCCCCTCGTGTTCCCGGAGCATCGACAGCCCCTGGTCGAGTTCGTAGCGGTCCGGTGCCTCGACGACCATCCGCGTCTCAAGTTGCTCCGCCGCGGGGTTGAACTCCCAGTGTGAGGCGGCGAAGCTCAGGTCGGCGTCGTCCGTCGTGTCGATGAAAGGACAGTCGTACTGCCGCATATCGAGTGCGATGTCGATCATGGGTATCAGTGCCGAACTATCGTGAACGATTCGGGTAGTCCATGTTAAACGTTTCCGTGGAGACACGACGGCGTTGCCCGGGTTCACACCTGAACCCGTCCCTTTTGGGTCGTTCACGGAGAGGCGTTCCCCATGACCGACGACGCCTCCCCGATCCCGGGCGCCGACGGCCCGGACCTCACCGCCGAGAACGTCCTCGACGTCGACGACGACCGCTACGGCTCCGACTCGGTCGCACTCGTCACCGGCGCCGCCTCCGGTATCGGCCGGGCCACCGCGGTCGCGCTGGCAGCCAACGGTTGTTCCGTCGCGGCGACGGACGTGGACGCCGACGGTCTCGCCGGGACGGCCGAACGCGCGGCCGAACTCGGCGTCGATGGCACGGTCAATACCGTCGAGGGCGACCTGACCGACGACGCCGATATCGAGCGGATCGTCGACGAAGCCGCCGCGTACGGCGACCTGCGGTTTCTCGCGAACGTGGCCGGCCTGCAGCATGTCGCCCCCATCGAGGAGTTCCCGGCCGAGCAGTACGACCTGATGCAGCGAGTGATGCTCCGCGCGCCCACGCTCCTGTCCAAGCACGCGTTCCCGCACATGCGCGCGGCGGGCGGTGGCGCCGTCGGCAACATGGCGTCGGTTCACGGCCACTACACGACGAGCGACAAGGTGGCGTACAACGTCTGCAAGTTCGGGCTTCGGGGCCTCACGCAGTCGCTGGCCGCCGAGGGCGACGGCACTGTCCGGGCGTTCTCGGTGTCCACCGGGTACGTCTCGACGCCGCTGGTGACCGACCAGATTCCCGACACGGCCGAACAGCGCGGCCTGACCGAGCAGGAAGTGGTCGAGGACGTGATGCTGGGCCAGTCCAGATCCAGGCGGATGATGAGCCCCGTCGAGGTGGCGAACCTGTTCGTGTTCGGCTTCTCGCGGCACGCGAAACACCTCAACGGCGGGGATCTGCTGTTCGACGGCGGGATGACGGGGACGTACGAGTAACGAACGCTTCCCCAACCGATCTACTCGCCGAACCGGTCGTCGACGGCGCTCCGGTCGATCTTCGACGGGCCCGACGTCGGCATCTCCTCGACGAACGCTAGCGCCTTCGGGTGTTTGAATCCTGCCAGTCGGCCGTCGAGGAACGCCTCCAGTTCCGACAGTGTCAGCGACTCGTCGCCGACGACGACGGCCTTCCCCACTTCGCCCCACGTCTCGTCGGGGATCGGGATCACGACAGCCTCCTCGACCTTCGGGTGATCGGTGAGTGCGTTCTCGACGGCGGCGGGGTAGACGTTCTCGCCGCCGGAGACGAACATGTTCTTCTTGCGCCCCTCGATGTAGAAGTATCCCGCGTCGTCGACGCGCACGAGGTCGCCCGTCGACACCCAGCCCGCCTCGGCGTCCCCCCTCGGGCCGAACGCCTCGCGCGTCTCGGACTCGTTCCCCCAGTAGCGGTCGGCCGCGTGGGGCGAGGCGAGTTCGAGTTCGCCGACCTCGCCCCGCTGGACTTCCTCACCGCGACGGTCGACCACACGGGCGTCGACGTGCATCGCCGGCACGCCGACGCTGTCGGCCTTCTCGCGGGGCCAGCCGTCGGGCATGGTGAAGTTGTTCGGGCCGCACTCGGTCAGGCCGTACCCCTGTGAGAGGTCGACGCCGCGGTCCCACCACTCCCGGAGTACTGCGTCCCGGCAGGGGCCGCCGCCGGATTTCGCGAACCGCAGCGACGAGAGGTCGGTGTCGGCCCATTCGTGGTGTTCGGTCATCATCCGCAACACGGCGGGGACCGCGACGAGCACCGACGCACTCGTACGCTCGACTAACCCGAGCACCTCGCCGGGGTCGAACTCTCGGGCGATAACGACCGTTCCGCCCATGTGGAACAGCGGGAGCGTGAGCACGTTCCAGCCGCCGGTGTGGAACATCGGGAACACCATCGGCGTGGTGTCGTCCTCGCGCAGGCCCCACGCCGTGATGGTGTTGAACGAGTTCCAGAGCAGGCCCCCGTGGGTCAGGACGGTCTCCTTCGGCGTCCCGGTCGAGCCCCCGGTGTGGAGAAAGAGCGCCGGATCGTCCATCGAGAGGTCGGCCGTTTCGACCGGCGAGTCGTCTTCGGGGCGCGTATCGACCAGAGAGGGGGCGTCGACCGCCTGCTCGTCCTCGGCTGGGAGCGACCTGACCGTCGTATCCAGGCCCGCGTGATCGAGCGCGTCGTCGACGACCCCCGCGAACGGCGCTTCGACGACCAACAGTTCCGGCGCGACGTTCTCGAGCAGTTCACCGAGCTCCCGGGCCGCGAGTCGGTGCGAGAGCGGCGCGAGCACCGCGCCGGTCTTCCCACAGGCGAAGAAGAGATCGACCAGCGCTGGGCGGTTCCTGGACACGACGGCGACCCGTTCGCCGGTCTCGATGCCGTGCTCTCGGAGCAGACGTGCGGTCCGGTTCGCGCGGGCGTCGAGGTCGGCGTAGGTGAACTCCCTCCCGGTCGTGTCGTCGACGAGGGCAACCCGGTCGGGAGAGAGGGACGCCCGTTTCTCACTCCAGGCACCCACCCAGTCGTAGGGCCGGGAACTGTGGTCGTGGACCGGGGTGAACTCGTTACTCGGCATGGTTCTCGAGGAAGGTGCGGAGACGATCGGTCACGGCGTCGGCCCGTTCGACGAAGAAGAGGTGGGGACCGCCCTCGAACAGTTCCAGTTCGGCGTGCGGGAGGCGGTCCGAAAGCGCGTGGGCGTTCTCCACCGGAAGCACACGGTCCGCGGATCCGTGCATGATCAGCGTCGGCACGGAGAGCGCCCCGAGTTCCTCGCTGGCGTCGAACGCTGCGACGGCGGCGGCCTGTGCGTTCCGTCCCGCCTCGTTCGCGTCGGAGTCCAGCCGCCAGTCGACGATCCGCTCGATCAGGTCCGGGTGAGACTCGGCGAAGCCGTCAGAGATTGCCGGGGTCATCTTGTGCCGGATCGCCTCGCGCTCGGTGGCCCCGGCAGGTACGTCGAACATGAACGCCTGGGTCTCCTCGGGAACCGGGACGGCGTCTTCGCCGCCGTGGGAGGTACACAGCAGCGCGAGCGAGTCGGCGCGCCCGTGATCGAGCGCGAAGCGCTGGGCGATCATCCCGCCCATGCTGGCACCGACGACGTGGGCCGAGTCGACGCCGGCGTCGTCGAGGACGGCCGCGAGATCTGCCGCCATCTCCTCGATGGTGTAAGGCCCCTCGGGGCAGTCCGAGTCGCCAGTCCCGCGGTTGTCGAACACGATTGTGTCGTACGTCTCCGAGAGGGGGTCGCGCTGGAACCCCCACATCCACTTCCCGTAGCCCAGTCCCTCGACGAAGGCGACGGTCGGCGCCGACGATGGCCCCCGGCGGTCGTAGGAGAGGGCGACGTCACCGTTGTGTGCAGTTGGCATACCTCGACCTGTTCCGCCCGGTCTATCAAGGGCCGTATTCACATGTGAACCGGGGAGGCTACGGGGCCGGCGTGGCTGCACCTCTGTATGCCTGTCGCGGCCATCGGCGACGACGCCGAAGTAGTGCGCGAACTGACCCGGGAGACCATCGACAAGTACGCGGCGCTCACTGGCGACGAGAACTCCCTCCACACCGACGAGGCCTATGCCGCCGAGGGGTTCTTCGGCGGCGTCGTCGCCCACGGGATGCTCGGTGCGGGGCTGATAAGCGCCGCGCTCGCGGCGCTGCCGGGCGATATCGTCTACCTCTCGCAGGACCTCGAGTTCGAGGCACCGGTCAGGCCAGGCGACACGGTACGGGCGACTGTCGAGGTGCTGGAGGAACTTGGCGGCGATCGGGTTCGCGTCGAGACGGTCGCCGAAGTCGTCGGGGACGGCGACGCGACGACCGTGATCGACGGGGAGGCTGTCGTGCTCTCGGTCCCGCACGAGTAGACGTCAGTGGCGGCGGACCGCTCACAGTCCCCCGCCGATCAGGGACGCCGGAACGCCCGCAGCGTGTCCCGTCGCTTGCTCGACTCCGAGAGCAGTTGGGCGAACCCGCGCTCCTCGAAGATCCCCTTCCAGTCGCGGTGGTAGAGCGGGAACTCGTCGTTGACGTAGGAGACGTCGGCGTCCCCACTCGCGCCCGCGCCGCGTGCGGACTCGTTCTCGATGGTCACCAGCAGGTCGCTGGTCACGCGTGCCACCTCGTCGAACACCGCGTCGGCGTCGTCGGGATGGATGTGCTGGAGCGTCTCGACGCTGTAGACGGCGTCGAACGCGCCGTCCTCGAACGCCGGCAGGATCTCGCCGGCGTCGCCGACGTGGAACGTCGCGTCGCTGCCGAGGTCGGGGTACT
>Ga0136556_1001462_pt1 | contig 11906 bp, 14 predicted proteins | sample AntRauTorckE6831_FD_104780 | JGI IMG/M metagenome (GOLD analysis project Ga0136556, IMG submission 104780) | Saline lake microbial communities from Rauer Islands, Antarctica - Metagenome Torckler E6 #831 | ecosystem: Environmental > Aquatic > Non-marine Saline and Alkaline > Saline | place... | reverse complement strand
TTCTTCCATCAGAACCCACCCCTACACCCCTCCAGAGGGGATTTTAAGGATATTTTAGCGTATCTTATTCTGTAATCTATCCGACCCAAAGGGTCGGGGTATTAAACCACTTATCAAATAAATAGGCCGGGTCGGATTGGCAATCCGACCTACTTGTCCGTCAAAATCTGTGTTAATCCGTGTCTAATTAATCGGGCAGGCTGCCCGACCTACAATTTGCTAATACTCAACCTTGACGCTGTAAATAAGATCATTTACTGTTTCTTCCCATCTGCCTAAGGCGTGATTCCTCACAAAAATCTCCGAATCAAAAACAGACCTATAGAAAACATGGGCGCCACTCGCTGTTCTGCCGGCTTGGATGAATCCCGCAACCATTCAAAAACTGCAAAAAAAGAGGATTTGTCTATATAAATATTCTTAGCTGAAAAATCACAGGTCACCCATCCCCGGTCTTTGGCAGAACCAATAATATTGTAGTGCATTAAATCATCCCCCGGCCAGCCGGTCTCGGGATCAACGCCCGTTATACGGCAACGCAGCTTAACCGGTTCGTCGTTGTGATTCGTTCTCAAATGCATCCGAGTGTGGAGAATTCGAATCGGGAGCGACTTATCTCTTTCAATTTTAAAGGCATAAGCAGCTCCTATATTCGTTTCAGAATACATCCTTCCATACCCTGCTGATAAAATCGGGCGTATTTTTTGCCAATCCATTCAGTTTCCAAATCCTTTTTATCGCTAACTGTAATTGAATTTAATTGGTAGGTTTTAGGTTGAAGGGAAATTATTGGATTGGGCTGCTCTTTAAATGTAGATACTTTAAGCTTTTTAGTTGTAAAACCAATAGCAGAAATTTGAAGGGTATCCGATTCAGTGCCCGAAGGTAATTTCAGGCTGAAAAAACCATCTTGCCCAGTTGCCGTCGATATATTTTTCGGGAATTCCTATATTGCTATAAGAAATGGGTTCTCCGGTTTTTTCATTCAGAATCTGTCCTTTTATAGTATACTCAGACTGAGCAAGGCAATAATTGCTCAATGACAAGAAAAGTAAAAGAAGAGTATAAACACGCATAAATGAGGTTACGCATTATTCAAACAGATTGTTACAGGTTCATCCTTTTAAAATACATTTAGTGATAAGCGTAAACGCTTATCACAGCCAAATAGCCGGAATTTTTCTCTGCGTATCTCCGCGCGCTCTGCGGTTAATAAATTGGTCGGACAGGATGTCCGACCTACGTGTATCCGTTTAAATCTGTGTAGATCTGCGGCTTTCTACTTCTTATCTGCCAGCTTCTTCAGTTCGGCGACCAGCATCAGCGATTCGATGGGCGTCATGCGATTGGGATCACAGGCTTCCAGTTTATCCATGAGCATTTCTACATTAGGATCAAGCTGCGTCTGAAACAGCGACGGCTGGGTGATGGGCTCCTGCTTTTCCAGTTCTTTGGCGGCTTTCTTGACGGCTGCCTGCTTTTTCTTGGCGCCTTCGGCCAGTGTACCGTTACTGTCGGTGATGTCCAGGCTGTGGCTCTCCAAATTTTTCAGAATTTCCTTGGCGCGCTCAATAACAATAGACGGCAGTCCCGCCATATCCGCCACTTGAATACCGTAGCTGTGGTCAGTGCCGCCGGGCACCAGCTTACGCAAGAAAACAACCTTGCCGTCATGCTCCTTAACCTGCACGTTATAATTGACCACATGCTCATACATATTTGCAAGCTCATTCAGCTCATGGTAATGCGTGGCAAAGAGCGTCTTGGCCGCCACCGAGGGCTGGTTGTGCAAATACTCCGCCAGCGACCAGGCAATACTAAGGCCGTCGAAGGTGCTGGTGCCGCGTCCCACTTCATCCAGCAGAATGAGTGAATTGCGCGTGGCATTATTCAGGATATTGGCCGCCTCATTCATCTCAACCAAAAAAGTACTTTCCCCCGCCGCCAGATTATCCGAGGCCCCCACCCGGGTAAATATTTTATCGACCAGCCCGATGTGCGCGTCCTCGGCCGGAACAAAACAGCCCACCTGCGCCAGCAATACAATCAGTCCGGTTTGGCGCAGAATAATGCTTTTACCCGCCATATTCGGGCCGGTAATAATCAGAATCTGCTCGTCTTCATTCTCCAGGTGTATATCGTTCGGGATAAACGGATCGCCGGGCGGCAGCGTTTTTTCCACCACCGGATGGCGGCCTTTAGTGATATCAATAATCTGGTCATCCGCTATGGTGGGCTTGCAGTAATTATTCCGAAAGGCAATTTCTGCGAAGCTTTGCAGGCAGTCAATTTCGGCCAGCGCCTGCGCTACCTGCTGCACGTCCTCGGCATATTCGGCTACATGCAACCGCAGTTCCTCAAACAGATCATACTCCAAGGTTTTGCTGCGCTCTTCAGACGACAAAATCTTCTCTTCCACCTCCTTCAGTTCCGGGGTGATATACCGCTCGGAATTGACCAGCGTCTGCTTGCGTATAAAATGTTCGGGCACTTTATCTTTGTGGGTGTTGGTCACCTCAATGTAGTAACCGAATACTTTGTTATAACCAATCTTAAGGGATGAGATGCCTGTTTCCTCGGCCAGCTCTTTTTTTATTTTCGCGATATAATCTTTGCCGTTACGGGCTACATCGCGCAGCTCATCTAATTCATCATTATAACCGTCTTTAAAAATGCCGCCGTCGCGCAGGCTGGCCGGCGGGTCCTCCTGTATGGTCCGCTCAATGCGTTCCTGTACATCAATCAGCAGCTTCATTCGTTTGCTGATGTCCTGCAGTAGCGGTTCTTCCAGCTGGTTGAACTGCATCTTAATGCGCGGCACCTGAGCCAGCGACATTTTAAGCTGCATTAAATCACGGGCATTGGCGCGTCCCACGCAGATGCGCGAAATCAACCGCTCTAAATCACCTACCTGATCCAGTTCTTCCCTCAGGTTTTCGCGGATTTCATGGTTTACGTTTAGGGCTTCAACCGCATTCAGGCGCTGACGAATAGGTTTCAGCTTTTTTAACGGACGCATAATCCACTTGCGCAGCAGGCGCCCGCCCATGGCCGTTTTTGTTTGATCTAAAATTGAGATAAGCGTACCCTCCGTGCCGCCTTCCTGTATGCTGGTAATCAGTTCCAAGTTACGCTTGGTAGAGCCATCGAGCGACATAAACTCCTTATTTTCAAATTTATGCAGCCTCCGGATGTGGCCGAGCGAAGCTTTCTGGGTTTCCTGAATATAATGCATCAGCGCCCCGGCAGCGATTTGGGCTACTTTCAGTTCTTCAACCCCGAATCCTTTCAATGAGTGTGTTTCAAAATGATCGGTAAGCAGTTGGTATCCGTAATCTCCTTCATACACCCACTCATCAATAAACGTTACGTTATAATCCTGAAGTTCTTCCGGAATTTTATTCTTAAACTTCTGTGCAAGCAGCAGCTCGGCCGGCCCGACTGATTGTAATAAATCTTCAACCTGCTCCTTACTAACCTGGCTAAGCGAAAATTCTCCGGTGGATACATCTGCAAAAGCCACACCTGCCGTATTGCCAGACCAATATACCGCCGCGGCGTAATTGTTGCGTTTATGCTCCAGCAACTTTTCGGAAAGGGTAACGCCCGGAGTGGTGATTTCGGTTACCTCGCGATCTACAATTTTTCGCCCCGCGCTTTTTGCCTCCGAGGGATTTTCTGTCTGCTCACAAACTGCGACCCGATGCCCTTTTTTTACCAGCTTAGGCAGATAGGTATCCAGCGCATGGTAGGGGAAACCGGCCAGCGGCGTTTGATCACCCCCGTTATTTCGTTTGGTAAGGGTGATGCCCAGCTCCCGGCTCACAAGCTTGGCATCATCGTCAAAAGTCTCATAAAAATCACCCACCCGAAACAGCAAAACACAGCCCGGATGCTCCTCCTTTATTTGATGATACTGGCGCATCAGCGGCGTTAAAGATTTTGTTTTGGTACTCATAAAATAGCGTACTGTATTCTCATTCGTTCAATTTGGCTACAAAACTATTCTTTCTTTAAAATAAAAAGTTACTGCGCAATACAAATAATAAATTAGCATTAAAGGGCCACAGCTTTTACCTTTTGATACTTTATAATCCAACGAAATAACTGTGCAGAAGTATAAGAATTTCTGGAAGCGCATCGTAACCCTCACAAAAGAAAAAGACGTTTTTCATCACGCCTCTGCCATTACCTTTAACCTGGTTATTTGTGCAATCCCGTTTACGCTGTTGCTGATCTCTATCATCGGTTATGTGCTGAGTTATGAGGATGCCTTTCGTGAAGTGGTGCGCTACGGGCAGGAGTTTTTTCCCAGCTTTACCTACGAATCACAGGAAAGCGATGTGTTTGAAGGCGCCGTAACCATCGAAACCATGCTGGAACCACTGATAAGTGCACGCCAGGTTTTTGGTATTGTGGGTGTTTTCGTGCTGATCTTTTTTTCGCTCGGGCTTTTCCACACCATCAAGCATGTGGTGTTCGAAATATTTGAAATTGAAGACCGTAAACACCCGATATGGGAGCTTGTGCATAATTTTTTCACCTTCGGATTAATCGGCGGGATTCTGGTTTTTTTTGCCATCGGTATATCTTTATTTTCGGTGGTGTCTATACAAACGATAGCACTGCCCTTTACCGACGAAGTGCTGAAAATAGGCTGGTTCTACACTTTTTTAAGTAAAGTATTTCCCCTGCTCTTTACCCTGCTTATATTTTATGTGCTATTCCGGTACATTAGTGAACGACGCATGAAGCGTCGCGTGGCACTGATAGGAGCCCTGTCGTTTACCATTCTATTCGGTATTGCAAAGTTTCTGGTGGGCTGGTATTTGAACTACTCCTTTTTTGGCTACCGGTATTACTACCAGGGATACGCCGTGTTAATTGTGATCGGCTTCTGGGCCTTTTATACCGCGGCACTTTTTGTGGTTTCAACTATTATTGCCCGTTCCTATCAAGACGCATTCCTGAAGAAACCGTTAAAAGAAAATCCCTACACCTCCATTTCCTAATTTGTGATGACCGGTAAAAAGCTTAGTGCCAATTTTTATCAACGCGCCGATGTAGTGCAAATAAGCAAAGATCTATTGGGAAAGGTGCTGTGTACTAATTTTAAGGGGCAGCCGCTCGCCTCCGGTATCATTACAGAAACCGAAGCCTATTGCGGCCGCAGCGATAAAGCATGCCACGCAAATAACGGCCTCCGTACCAAGCGTACGGAAGTGATGTACCAAGCCGGCGGGGCAGCCTATGTGTATCTCTGTTACGGCATCCATCACCTTTTTAATGTGGTTACTAATGTAAAAGATAAAGCCGATGCCATATTGATTCGGTCCATCAAACCGCTGGATGGCGCTGATACTATTCTATCCCGACGTCAAACCGATAACCTATCACCCAAAGTTACCGCCGGGCCCGGACGATTGACAAAAGCGCTGGACATTACTACCAATCACACCGGCATCGATTTAACGGCTGATACCATCTGGATTGAAGATAGAAAGATCGGCTATCGAGCAGAGCAAATTGCTTCATCCCCGCGCATTGGGGTTGATTATGCCGGGGAGGATGCCAAGCGGCCGTGGCGTTTTTACGTAAAAGAAAGTGAGTGGGTCAGCACATAAAAAAAGCTCATCCCGAACATAACGGAATGAGCTTTAAGGCTTGAGTGCCTAATATTAATTACGTTTAGCTGTCATTTACTTCAGAACCGGTTTGCTGCTGTTCGGCCTGCATTTCTTGAAAACGCTGCGCTACATTAGGATCAGATTGAAGCGCCTGAGCAATTTCTTGGTAACGCTTCTGGGTCAGTCCATTTTCTTCAACTGCTTCAAGAAACTCTTGTTGAGCTTTTTGATTCATTTTTGCCATTTTTGACTGAATGTTGGCAATAGCCTTTTCTTCTTTTTCGGTAACTTCTATTGAATCAGCGGCCTTTGGGTTTTGCTTGCTCTGCATTATAACTTGAAAGCGCTGGAGCTCCAGGCCTTCATTTTGTACTATTTTTTGCATTTTTTGTTGACTTTCCTGTTGAATCTCCTGAGCAGCATTAACCAGGTTAACGACATTTTCTAATTCTGCATCGGTTATTTTTTTAGTTTCCTCTTGCTGTCCCTGTGCAAATGCGGTGCCGGCAAGTACCATAAAACCCAGTGCAAGAGTGGATAATTTTTTTATAAAATTCATAATAGAATAATTAGATTAGATGAAAAATTTGTCCTTATTGATTTGGTTTCGAGTAAAATAAAGATTTTTTGTTCCTATTTAAAAAAACTCACCATATAGATAAAACTTTTAATATGATTATATATTCGTAATGTTCGCCCAAGAATAATTTAACATTAAAGGAAACGTTTCCCCTTTCTCGCTCGTTGTATCCTTCACTCATGTGATGAACACGTACATTAACTAAATGGAAACAGATATATTATGAAAAACATAAAAGCATTAGCCTCAGGAATTCTGGCAGTAGTCTTTATTGCCGTTAGCGGTTTTACAACCCTGGATAAGAATAGCACCGTAAAGGCCCCAACTTGGGAGATAGACCCGGTACACAGTAATATCTCTTTTGAGGTACGCCACTTTTTTACCCCGGTAAATGGTCAGTTCAAAGATTATTCAGCGCAGATTAATTTTAGTCCCGATAATCTGGAAGAGAGCAGCGTTAACCTTGAAATTGCCGTTAGCAGTATAAGCACTGATAACGAAAAGCGGGACGGGCACCTGCAATCGGACGATTTCTTTAACGCTGAAAAATATCCCAAAATCACTTTTAAAAGTGATAAAATTACAAAAGAAGGGGAGAATATGTATGTAGCACAAGGAAAGTTAACCATTAAAGATGTAACCAAAGATGTTAAACTTCCTTTCACACTGCTGGGTGTTCAGGATCACCCCCAAAAGGAAGGTACAAAGATTGCCGGGGTAGGCATTGATTACTCATTAAACCGTAATGAGTTTAATGTAGGCACCGGTAGCTGGAGCGAAACGGCCGTGGTAGGCGATGAAGTGAATATAAGCATTGGCCTTGAAATGCAACACACTGCAAAATAAGCTCTCTTATTAAATACACGTATTCAAATGGAGGCTACTACTAAAGTGGCCTCCATTTTATTTTTTCATTTTTTATTTATCCGACGGGCTCTCCATTAACAACAGGACGCTGCGTTTGTAAAAGCACAACGCCTTCCGCATCAGACATCGCCCCTAACACCAGTACTTCCGACTTTACCCCCGCAATCCGTTTGGGTGGAAAATTGACAACCGCTATAATTTGCTTGCCCACTAAATCTTTGGCGTCGTAATTTTGCGTGAGCTGCGCCGAACTTTTTTTTATGCCAAGCGGACCGAAATCTATTGTCATCACATAAGCGGGTTTCCGGGCTTTGGGATTTAGCTCTGCCTTAAGGATAGTTCCTGTTCGGATATCTATTTTTTGGAAATCGCTGAATTCAATCTGTTTCATTCAAATTTAATTTGCACCAGTTTTAATTTTGGTGATAAATTTCGTAGATATCATTTATGCCTACAAAGGAAAAACGTATTGTATCACTTTTGCCAAGCACAACCGAAATCATAGCTGCCTTAGGCCTAAAGAATCAAATAGTCGGCCGGTCGCATGAATGTGATTTCCCATCCTCCGTGCAATCGCTACCTGCCTGTACGCAGCCAAAATTTAATCCCAATGGACAAAATTATCAAATCAACGAACGCGTTAAAGCACTACTGCAGGAAGGGCTGTCAGTTTACCGGGTTGATGCCGAACGGCTCACCAAACTAAATCCTGATTTTATTATAACACAAGATCATTGCAAAGTATGTGCGGCTTCCGTGGATGAAGTTAAAAAGGCAACTCAAAAGCATCTGCAATCTACGGTCGAAATTATTTCGGTTTCCCCCACAAATGTAAGCCAAGTTTATGACTCTATCACTCAAATAGCAGAAGCCCTTGATGTGGTTGAAGCCGGCGTTGATCTCATTAAATCCATGCGGGATGATCTTAGCAGCCTTAAAGAACAGACCAAATCCTTGAGCAACAAAACCCTGCTTTGCATTGAATGGCTGGACCCACTGATGAGCGCCGGTAACTGGGTACCCGAACTTGCAAAAATTGCGGGAGCAGAGACTTTAGCAACCGAAGCCGGCGTCCATTCACCCTGGATAAACTGGGAAAATATTGTTGCATTAAATCCCCAGGTAATCTGCATCATGCCGTGCGGATATTCCATTGAGGATTCCATAGCAGAAATGCACACTTTAACTGCCAAAGAAGAGTGGAATGATCTTAAGGCGGTTCAAAACCGACAAGTTTTTATTATGGACGGCCATCACTATTTTAATCGTCCCGGTCCGAGGCTTACTCAATCTGCCCGCATTTTAGCTGAAGTTCTTCATCCCTCACCGGAACCTTTATTCAAAACTAAGGGATGGGTTAATTTTTTCGAGCAAAATCGATAGTAATATTCATAGCGCAACACATAATTATGACAAAAAAAGTAATCATCATCGGCGCTACTTCAGGCATAGGACGCAAGCTGGCCGTTCAGCTTCATAAACGCGGCTATGTAATTGGCGCAACCGGACGCAGAACGGAACGCCTTGCTGCATTAGAAGAGCAGTTGGATGATCGCATTTATACCACGCCAATGGATGTAACCAAACCCCAACAAACATTTGAACAGTTGGAATCGCTCATAAAAGAAATGGGCGGCATGGACATCATTGTACTAAACGCCGGCGTTTCCAACTTTCAGGGTGATGTAGACTGGCAAACCGAACGAAGGATGGTAGATGTAAATGTGCGCGGATTTACGGCTTTAGCGAATTTTGCTTTTACCTATTTTGAGGAGCAAAAATCGGGACACATTGTTGGGGTTTCATCCATTGCCGGGCTTTTTGGCTACGGGCTGTCGGCCACATACAATGCCTCCAAAGCGTACGTCAGCAATTACTTGCAGGGCTACCGGCAACGGGCTAATCACTCCAAAGCGGATATTACTGTAACCGACCTGCAGCCCGGCTTTGTTGAGTCAGAAATGACGGATGGTAAGAAAGGCATGTTCTGGGTGGCTTCTACAGAAAAGGCGGTCCGCCAGATGGCTGATGCCATTGAGAAGAAACGGAATCACGCCTACATCACTAAGCGCTGGCGACTGGTGGGGTGGGGCATTAAACTGGTACCGAATTGGATACTCAACCGTCTTTAAAAAATAGTTATACATCGCAAAAAGCTTATTGCCCCTTCTTCGCTATTTTATTTTTTGCTGCATAAGGCGACATCACCCGGTCGATTATATGGATGATTCCATTGGTAGCTTGAATATCAGCCTTCACTAATTGCGTATTATTTACCATCGTTTTATCATCACTCAGGGATATCTTAATTTTGTCACCATGTATAGTCTCAAGTTCCTGCCCATCCTCTAAATCGGATGCCTTTACTCTACCGGGCACCACATGATAGGTAACTATATTTTTCAGCTTTTCTTTATTCGATGACTGCATTAGTTCGGCGAATTTGCCGTCGGGCAGGGATGAAAATGCCTTGTCGCTGGGCGCAAAAATAGTAATGGGCGTTTCACTGCTTAGTATTTCCTCAAGCTTGGCCGTTTTTATAGCCGCCACAAAAGTGGATAAATCATCGGTGTGGAAGGCTTTATCAACAACAGCTTCCTTTGGCTCTTCTATATTTTCTTTGAATTCATCCGATGTAAAATTTAGCTGTAATAAGGCAAAGCCTATCAAGACAGCTATTATTATCCACACTATTTTCATGGGGAGTTTCATGTTGGGGATGTCTAATTGATTTTGAATTATAAAAGCTACATAAGTTAATCATCAAACTTATTTACTGCTACCCTTATTTTGTTTGATTGTTCCATACTTTTTACTGACGAAAGACGGCTTTTTTAACCCATTGATAGTATTTCCCATCAACCACTATAAATAAAGCGGGGCGATTAATAAAACCGCTTCACCTATAAAAATAAAAAAAGCCCCGTGTAAAATATTACCGGGGCTTTAGTTTTGACTTTTAATAAGTCAACAATATTACTGATTTCCAAGAGTGTCTTCCATGGTTTCTTCCATTTCGTCCTCTTCCATCATTCTGTCTTCCGTCACTTGTCCTTTATCAGACGGTATCAGAACTTTATCGATGACATGCACAACGCCGTTTGAAGCTTCTATGTTAGCTTTAACGACTTTAGCATCATTAATCATGGTTCCTTGTTCCATCGTAACTTCCGCTTTGGAACCTTCCATGGTTTCAACCATCTGGCCGTCTTTTAAATCGCCGGACATCACTGCGCCGGAAACGATGTGATTGGAAAGAATCTTCTTAAGCTTGTCCTTATTTTCAGGCTTCATAAGATCTTCAAGAGTACCTTCCGGTAAAGCAGCAAATGCTTCATTAGTGGGGGCGAATACCGTTATAGGGCCTTTGGCGTTAAGGGCTCCTTCCATACCGGCAGCTTTTACCGCTTCAACCAATGTGGATAAATTGCTATTAGCCGATGCTACCTGGATAATAGTTTGATCCTTCATCTTGTCTTTATTTTCATCTTTTTGTTGACTTTGTCCGTCTATCGGCATAAATGCAAAACATACTGCAAGCGCCATAACAGACGACATTATTTTTACTGAAAGTTTCATAGCTGTAAATTGTTTTTAAATTAATAATTGATGAATGGTCATAAACTATTTATGCATTCCAGTCATTCATACCTCACTATTTATAATTTGTTCCAATTTGTTATTCATTTAAAAGTAACAAAAGTACAAGCTGAAATGTCTAAACGTAAGCGTATTATATGCACTCATTTACAGATGCTGCCGGGTACTATTCTCCTTCGCCGGCTTCTTAATTTTCTCTTTAATATATGAATAGTTCTGTTAGCGGCGTTCTCGTATTCGTTCATAAGAAGTTTCAATATCAATCATCGGTTCAGGATAATCTTCACCAATTATCACATTCAGCTCCCATTGCAGATCGGTGGTGAGCGCGTACTCTAAATCATTCCGAAGCCAGATCAATGCTGTTTCCATACTTATTATTAGATCAAATAGAGCCAAGCTAAAATCATTACATCACAACTCGCGGTTAAAGCAGAATACCACAAACAGCATAAATAATTGTTTAATTATTTATTACTTTTAGCTTTTAATAGCAAAAAATGCCATGTCAATCGTGTGAACTAAATCGTTCTAATGAAAATTTGCGACCTACTTCTTGCCGGTATAATCATTAGCTTCATAACGTCCTGCGCCTCTTACTCGGGCAATGCACAACAGACTATCGAGGGTTTAAATCTTCCGGATGGGTTTAAAATGGAGGCGTTTGCCGAAAATGTAGAAGACGCCCGCTCTATGGCGCGAAGTCCCAATGGCGTGCTGTATGTGGGTACGCGCGGTGAGGGCAAGGTGTACGCCATTACCGATACCGACAATGACTATCAAGCCGACAGTATAATCACCATAGCCAACGGTTTGCGCAGCCCCAACGGCGTTGCATTTCGTAACGGCAGTCTTTACGTAGCAGAAATAAGCCGTATTTTGCGGTTTGATGATATTGACAATAACCTAAATAATCCACCTGAGCCGGTAGTTGTTCGAGATGATTTCCCCACCGAGGGCCACCATGGATGGAAATTTATTGCCTTTGGTCCTGATGACAAGTTATACGTTCCGGTAGGGGCGCCGTGCAATATTTGCAAATCCGAAAAGGATATTTTTGCCTCCATCACCCGAATGAAGCCAGACGGTTCCGACCGCGAAATTATTGCCCACGGCGTTCGAAATTCAGTGGGATTTGACTGGAACCCGGAAACCGGCGACTTTTGGTTCACCGACAACGGCCGCGACATGCTGGGCGATAATCGGCCGCCCGACGAGCTGAATCATCTGAC
>Ga0136556_1001460_pt1 | contig 11925 bp, 10 predicted proteins | sample AntRauTorckE6831_FD_104780 | JGI IMG/M metagenome (GOLD analysis project Ga0136556, IMG submission 104780) | Saline lake microbial communities from Rauer Islands, Antarctica - Metagenome Torckler E6 #831 | ecosystem: Environmental > Aquatic > Non-marine Saline and Alkaline > Saline | place... | reverse complement strand
GTGTCGGCGTGGAACGTCGTGTAGGTGGTGTGGCCGGTCGACATCACCTGGAAGAGGGTCCGTCCCTCTTCGCCGCGAACCTCGCCCATCACGATGTAGTCGGGGCGTTGGCGCAACGCCGCCTCCAGCAGGTCGAACTCGTCGACGTCGCCGACGGCGTCCTGGCTGAACGAGGGTCGGGTGACGGAGGCGACCCAGTTGCGCTGAGGCAACTCGACCTCCCGAGTGTCCTCGATGGAGACGATCTTCGCGTTCGAGGGGATGAACAGCGACACCGCGTTCAGGCTGGTCGTCTTCCCCGATGCGGTCCCGCCCGCGAAAATCAGGGACTTGTTGCTCTCGATACAGAGCCAGAGGAACGCCATCTCGTCCAGCGAGAACGTCTTCCAGTTGATCAGGTCGACCGGCGTGAACGGGACGTCCTTGAACTGTCGGATGGTGTAGTTGGTCCCGTGGTCGGACACTTCCTTCCCGAGGGTCAACTGCGCGCGTGACCCGTCGGGGAGCGTCGCGTCGACCTGTGGCTGCCGTTTCGAGATGCCTTTCCCCGAGCGCTGGGCGAGTTTGATGACGAAGTTGTCGAGTTGGCCCTCGCCGTGTTCGACGTTCGTGATCAGGTTCTCGTAGTCGGTGTGGTAGACGAACGCCGGGGAGTTGTAGCCGTCACACGAGATGTCCTCGACGTTGATGTCGTGTTTGATCGGGTCGATCCGCTCGTAGCCGATGAAGTCCCGCTGGATCCGGTGGAGGACCTTCTCGACCTGGTACTCGGTGAGCCATCCGGAGTCCTCCGCGAGAACCGCGGGTTCGGGGCGGGCGGCGATCCCGTCGAGCTGTGTCGGTTCGTCGTCGGTCGAGTCGGATTCGATCGTCCGAAGGAGTCGCTTCAGTTCGTCGATCGCGTCCCCGAGTCGCAGGTTTTTCAGTTCCGTGAGGACGTCGCCGCGACGGTTCAGCCGATCGAGGAGCTCCCCGCGGTCGAGTCGGCGTAGTTGATCCAGCACGGATCGATCGGCGCCGCCACCGCGATTCGTGACCGACTTCCGCAGTTCGTAGCGGTCCATCAGCCACCTGGTCTCCGATTTGAGCACCTCTGATCGGTCTTCGTCGGTCCCTCTGACGACGACGTCGTCGTCGGAGTACTTGATGCTCGTCCGGAGCTTCTCCGAGAAGAACTCGATCAGGTCCGTCTCGATGTCGTTGAGATACGGCTCGACCACGTAGTACTTCTTCTCGTTTTCCTTCGTCGAGTGGAAGACGATCACGAACGCGCGCGGCTTGTCCACCCAGTATCGCTCCTCCTCGACGAAGTGTCGCTTCTTCTCCATCGGAACGCACTTCTCCAGATCGTAGCGATTGACGAGCGTCGTGTGCCCGTCGACGGTGGAGAAGAACTCGTCCTCGTCGAGTTCCGTGGCGACGTTCACCGTCCGTCGCTCCTCGATCTCGGGGATCTCGCCCGCTTTCCCTGCGCCCGCGGCGAGCGCTTCCGCCATATCGTCGGGATCGAACCCGAGGGCGCCTTCGGCATCGAACGGCTCGACGTCACCGTCGTCCGTCTTCGGGAGCTGCCCGTCCGCGTCGTAGTAGTACTCCCACTTGTAGTGCTCCCAGGTGTACTCGTCTTTCGTGACCGGCGTCCCGTCGATCCAGCCGGCAAAATCACGGTGGAGCTCCGTTTTGTTCCGTACAGCGTGTCCGATCCGATCCCGGAACTGAGCCGGGGGGTACCCGAGGAACAGCGCCGGATCGAACTCGACACGCTCCCAGTCGTCCGGTTCCGGAGCGGACCGAACGTCGTCGCTGATCCAGGAGAACCCGAGCGTCCACCGACCGCTGGACTCGGTATCCCGGTAGACAGTTTCGATCTCGTGGCCGTGCCCGTGTTCGCGCATGAACTCCTCCCACGTGTAGGCCCCAGGCACGACGGGACGGTCCGCATCGTCGTCTCCAGGACCGTCGACGGCGCCTGTCGCCTCGGGATCGATAGCTTCCCCACTCATCGGCTACACCTCCCCGATGAACCGCAGCGGTCCGACCCGTCGGGCCGCCGAGACCGGTTGTGCGATCGTTCGCCTGTCAAATCCTGTCATCGCGCTTCAGTACCGACCCTCATTGCTTTGTAAGGGGTATTGTGTAGCCGAGAGATAGCGCGACTCATCGGCTCTCGTGGGCGAAAAACGCCGTGTAGCGTGGGGTTCGTCCTCGTATCTCTCGGCGAGATCTGCGCAGGTCTCGTCAGTTGGTCACCTGCTGGTTAGTAAGCGGCTACGACGGCGAAGGAGCCCGCTGAACACGGTATAATCGCCATTACGAACCTATCCCGACCCCTCTGAACCAGACAGTATCCCCACGGCAGGGATCGACCGCACGGACGCGAAAGGAGACCACACATGAACGGCTCTCGAACCCACACGGACCGACTCCCAACCAGCGAGCGAGCGGTAGCACCGATCATCGGCGTCTCGCTGCTCATCGGAATCACAGTGGTCCTGGCGGCGGTTCTGGGAGGCGTCGTACTGGGAGTGGACGTCGGTCCGGCCGACGCCCCGCAGGCGACGCTGTCGTTCGACGTCGTCGACGGCGACGTCGTCGTGATCCACGAGGGGGGCGCGGAGCTCTCACGAGCGCAGATCGTGATCCGCGATACGGCCGGGACGGAGTACGAACTCGACAGCGACCTGGTCACCGGCAAACGCGCGACTGTCGTCGATTCCGGGGGCGAACCGCTCGATCTGAACACGACCGACGTCGATCGGCTCACCGTCGTCTGGCAGGGGTCGGACGGCGAACGAGTTCTGGCGACGTTCAGACCCTAACGCACACCAATGGGACGAATATCCAGCGACAGATTCGCGACCGACGAACGATCCACCTCGGAGGTGGTGGCCGTCGCCTTGCTTTTCGGAATCGTGATGCTGAGCGTGGCCACCGTCGTCCTGGTGGCCGGGGCACAACTCGACGACGGCCAGGAGAACGCCGAGACGCTGCAGGCCGAGCGGTCGCTGACACAGTTCGATTCCGCGGCCGAGCGCGTGGCGACTGGGAGTACGTCCAGTCAGACGGTCGATCTCGGCCTCACGGGGAACGGCGGTACGCTCGATACCGACTCCGAGCGCGGGAGAATCACGATCGTCTCGATCGCCAGCCTCGAGGACGGCACTCGGACCGAGGTGGTGAACTCGTCACTCGGGACCGTCACCTACGAGAACGGCGACACCACCGTCGCCTACCAGGGCGGCGGCGTCTGGCGGAGCGACGGGGACGGATCGGTGATGGTCTCGCCGCCCGAGATCAGTTTCACCGGAAAGACGCTCACGATGCACGTCATCGAAACCGAGCGATCGGGGAGTGTCCACAGCGAGGTCCAGCTTTCCCGTTCGGGGCCGTCGAAACAGCGGTATCCGAACGCCACTGCCGGGCTGGACAACAAGATCGAGAACTCGCTCATCGAGATCAGAATCCAGAGCCAGTACTACGAGGCCTGGGGGCAGTACTTCGAGGACCGGACGAATACGATCGTCCAGTACAACGATCAGACCGAGACGGTTACGGTCCTGTTCTTGGCGCTCCCGGTGGATTACTCGCCGGACGCCGGCGTCATCGCGACGTCCGGGCCCGGCGAGATACGGCTCGAAGGGGAGGGCTCCTTCATCGACAGCTACAACTCCTCCAACGGCACGTACGGGGAGACGAGACACGACGAGGGCCGGGTCAAGTCCGCCGGGGAGATCGCGATGTACGGCGGATCCCGGATCGAGGGCGACGCCGAGGCGGACAACGACATCCGCATCGAATCGGGCAACGCACAGATCGACGGGAACGCCTCGGCCGGACAGCACGTGTACGAACACGATGACGAATCCGTGACCGGCGAGGTCCGGCACAACACGTCCGGCGTCCCGCCGATCCCGCCGATCGACGGACTCGTCCACAAGCGGGTGAACGAACTCGAGGGCGACAACGACAACGACGCGACGCCGGTCGTCACCGACAACGGGATCGACCTGTCCGAATCCAACGAACTCGGGCCCGGTGAGTACTACCTGGAGAACCTCGAACTCGAAGACGAGACGCTCGTCCTGAACACCACTGACGGGAACATCACCCTCGGCGTCGAAAACTGGGTCAAACTACACGGGCAGAAGGAGTCCGGCAACATCGAGATCGAGGGCGACGGGAAGGTTCGGGTCTTCGTGAACAGCGAGGAGAGAACGGCGGTGAACCCGCCCTCGCAGGGGAAGCAGAACCTCCACTTCTACGTCGAGCGGAACGGCTCCGTACGGACGGTCGATACCCCGCGCCAGCGCTCCACGCAGTTCGTCGTCTTCGGCCCGAGCGAGTTCGAGGGATCGATCGCCGGGTCGTCCTCGAAGAGCCCCAACGTGACCGCAGTCGTCATCGCACCGGCCGGGCCGGAGGGCGAGGGATCGTTCCACCTCAAACACGGGCATCTCTACGGCGCGGTTATGACCGGGAACCTGACGCTCGGCAAACCGAGTGCGATCCACTTCGACGAGGCCATCGCCGACGAACGGATCCCGCTGGCGCCGACCGTTCCCCGGATCGAGTACCTGTACGTCACCGAACACGAGATCGCGGTCGCACGGAGGTAGAACCGATGTTCCACCCACTCCAGCGAGCCAAGAACCGGTTCCAGCCGGACTACGTGCTGGTGGTCGAGTGTCGTCGCTGTGGCACTCCGGTCGAAAGCGAAACACAGTCCTGCTCCTGCTGTGGGAGCGAGAGCATCGCTCGATACGAGATCCGGTGAGTGACCGTCGACGCCGATCGGCCGTGCGAGACGTAAACCGATGAGGAAGCGGGCCTGTTCTGTCGTCGCCGTCCGAGAGAGCCGACGAATAACCGGATTTTGGCGTGCCGTGCGAACAGTAGGCACATCCTTACTTTGACCGTCTACTGTCTTGTCGCCGATGAGTTAGGGGAGATTCAGATGCAGAAACAAGTGTACAACCGGAATCGGAGCGATCCAGCCGGTAAGCGGACCTTACAGGGTACAGCGCAGTCCCGAGACGAGACGGCACCTACTACGGACCTCGTGTTCGAGGTTCTGTACAACCGCCGCAGACGGGACATTATAACCTACCTTCGGGAGAACGACGGGACGGCGACGACCAGCGACCTCGCGGAGTACATCGCGGCGAAAGAGAACGAGACCACGGTGGCGGGACTCTCTTCGAGCGAGCGAAAGTGCGTGTACGTCGGTCTCTACCAGAACCACCTCCCAATGATGGACGACGCCGGCGTCGTGGACTACGAGAAGGACCGCGGCACGGTCGAGTTGCGGGAGTGTGTGACGCAACTCGAACCGTACCTCGACGACGACGAACCCGAATCGAGCAGCTATCGGATCACGACCGGTGGGGCCGTCAGTCTGGTCGGGGTTCTCCTCCTGGGTATGTTCAACGTCGGCGTCTTCGCTGCCATCCCTGACCTACTCTGGGCCACGTTCGGCGTGCTCGGGATGTTCGTGCTGGCTCTCGCCGACGTGTACGGTCTGTACCCCCTTCCGAACCAGTGAGGGAGGACACACCTGGAGCTGTCGACAGGCGACCGATCCCCCGGTGGTCTCCTTCCCCTTTCCTTTCCCCTCCCCCGGCCGAGCGCGACCTGAAGGCTCGAAGGCGATCTGGCGCCGCGGCTAGTTAGGCGGCGTTTCGAAGCCATCTATTCAGAGAACCTACTGCCGTTACCGTTATAGATGTCATAACAATACAGTAATCATACCATATGGTGACGTATGAGCTCCGGACGGGTCAGATCGAAGCGGAGGGGCAACGCGAAGCAGACTGCCGTGACGTCACGGCGTTCAGTCGTCGACGCCGACCGATCCGGCTGTGAGGAATCGACCCCGAAAGCCCTCTCTAAAGACGAGATATTCGATATCCTTCGGAACGGTCGACGACGGGCAGCGATCATCCACCTCCGGAGACACGACGGGGAGATGTCCGTCAGCGAAGTGGCGTCCCGGGTCGCGGCCGACGAGTACGACGTCGCTCCCGAGAACCTCTCCCCGGATCAGTACAAACGCGTGTACACGGGACTGTACCAGTGTCACTTCCCACGGGTCGAGGCCCTGGGAATCCTCGAGTTCGACACCGGCGAGAACACCGTCAAACTCACCCCACGTGCGTCGGCGCTCGATCCGTTCTTGGACGACGGGAGGGCAGGCGATCGACCGTGGATCAAACTGGGGGTCGCGATCGCGACGGCACTGCTGGTGGCGGTGGGGTGGGCCGGGATCAACCTGTTCGGCATCGGTTCACCGACCGTCCTCACTGGCCCCCCTGTCGGAGCGCTTCTCACGATGGCCCTCATAGAGTCCTCGGGGGAGTAGGCGACCACTAACGGCACGCTGTCGTTGAGACGCCCGAACCCAATGTTCCCTCCCGGGTGGAATGGCGTGAGCGACGGTGAGGACGGACAGACCCTACGCCGTTCGGTCGGCCGCGAGTTGCTCGGCGATCTCTTCGGAGGGGATGGAGTCGGGGCCGTCGACGGCGCTGACAGCGTGCTCTCAGTCGATCTGCTCGACGTACGTGTACTCCGCAGACAGCGCCTGCGCGTCCTCGGGGAGGAGTGCGACGACGAGGTAGTCGGCGTACTCGCCGAAGTACTCGATGACCCGTGCGATGCGGTCGGAGTCGATCGCCTCCAAGGAGTCTAAGACCATGAACGGCAGTTCCTCGTACACCTCGTAGACCAGGTAGCCCGCGAGCGCGAACACGAGGCCTGTCACTTCGCGTTCGCTCTCCGAGAGATGATCGACGGTGTCCCGATAGGTCGTCCCGTTATCGGTGGCCCGAACGATGTGGAGATCGAAAACCATCCGATCGACCTTCCGACGTCCCTGTTGGACCTCGCGCTCACGGCGCTCGATCCAGATACGCTCGATGTTGTCGTACTCGAGGACCGAGAGCACCGACGCCATGTGGTCGTTGAACGCCTCGACCGCGTCCTCCTCGATCCGGTCGACCCTCGTGCGGAGGTCGGTGAGTTCGTCGATGATCTCCTCCCGCCGTGCGGTTACCGCCGCCAGTTCGTCGACGGCGTCTTCGTGGTCGGCGATGTCTGTCTCGACGTCCGTCAGATCGTCCTCCAGGTTCTCGATACGGAGTTCCAACTCGTTGGCGCGACGGTGGAGCTCCAGCACCTCGTCGTAGTCCTCACCGGTTCCCGCCGCCGTCTCCGCCTCGAGGCGCTCGACCGTCTCACCCTGGTCGGCCAGCGACGCTTCGAGGTCCTCGATCCGGCGCTCCGCCGTCGCGATTTCCGCCTCGACGTCGTCGAGTCGTCGCTCGGCCTGATCGCGTTCGCGACGACGCTGCTGGATCCCCGAGCGCTGCTCGACGAGTTCGTCGATGCGGTCGCCGACGTCGTTTCGCTCCTCGAGTTTCGCCGCCCGGAGGTCGCGTAAGCGGTCGACGGTGCTCTCGATTCGATCCTGCTCGACCTCCGACCCGCACGTCCAGCAGACGACTGCCTCGTCGGCGACGAGCTTGCTGGTCGGGTCACTGCTGTCGTCCGAGCGATCGAGATCCAACCCGTCGCCGTCGACCATCTCCTCGTTGAAGCTGATGACGCTGCCCAGTTCGCTGACCGTGTCGTCCAGCGAGCGCTTCCGGTCTCGGAGCTCCTCGATGCGGTCGGCCAGTTGCTCGGGGTCCGCCGCGGCGTCGTCGAAGCCGTCCAGGCGTTCCTGGAGCGCATCGCGTTCCGACTGTAGCTCTTCGAGAGATTGCCGTTCGGTCTCGAGGTCGAACTCGAGGGTCTCGAGCTCCGATCGGGCCGCCCGTAGTTCGTCGAAGCGTTCCTCCATCGCCGCCTGCTGGGCGCGACTCTGCTCGAGACTCACGTCGTGGGCGTCGATATCCCCCTCCACGTCCGCGAGATCCGCGCGCGCCGCCTCGAGATCCGCCTCGATATCGGCCTTCTCGGCTTCGAGATCCGGCAGATCGGCCTCGAGACGCTCCAGTTCGTCGATTCGGTCCTCGAGATCCCGCTTTTCGGCCTGCAACTGGCTGATCTCGGCCTCGATCCGCTCGGTGTCGACCGGCTGCATGATTATCTCGCGGAGGTCGTCGCCGCGTTCGACCGCACGCCGGATCTCCGTGTCTTCGAGGAGGAACGCGAACTGGTCGGCGACCGTCGCGTCCTCGAGGTACGGGTCGCCGCCGAACGACACCGTCTCACCGTTGCGAGTGACCGTCCGGGTGTACGTCTCGTCGTCGATTCGGAGTTCGACCTCGCCCTCGTCGGCGTCGCCTTTCAGCGACGGGCGGTCGCTGCCGAGCCCCGCCATGATCGACTGCAAAAACGACGTCCGGTTGGTGGCGTTCCGGCCGGCCAACACGGACACCCCCGGCGACAACGCCACCTCGGCTTCGTCGATCCCGCCAATGTTGCGGGCACGAACGCGAACGTCGGGGTCAAGAGCCCGTTCGGAACTCATTATTGGAACCCATAACGGTTGGATACAAAAGCGTTGTTACGATCCCCCGTGCCTCGCGGTACCACAGTCACAGCCACCGTTTCTGAACAACTCTCCCGCCGGATAGTCGCTGCCGCAGTCGCTACAGATCACGCGCAGGTTGACGACGACGTCGTACTCGTGATCTGAGAGGTCGTCGCTGGCGATCAGCGACTCGATGGCCGACTCCGTGACGGTCGATGTCCGCCCCTGCAGTCGTTCGACGGTCTCGGCTTTCCGTCGGGCGAGCCCCTCGGATCTGTCCGGGAGTTCCGCGTCGCGGTAGTCGGTCAGGTAGTTGTAGATCGCTTGGTGTGTCAAGAAGTCGGATTCGACAGCGTCGACGTCGACGCCCATCGTGTCGAGATCGCGCCGCTTGCGCCGTTTGTCGGCCGTCGAGACGCTCTCGTCCGTGAGCGTCCGGTAGTCGCTCTCCACGTCGAATTCGGATACCGGGCCCTTGGCCTCACGGATTGCGGCCTCGAGCACGGCGCGGTTGAACCGGTCGGCGAGGTCGCGGAGGCTCGTCCGGTCCCCGTCCTCGCCGGTCCACGCCGCCTCCAGGCGGTCGCCCAGCCCATCGAGGTCGCGCGATCGGATGACGCGGGCGACCTTACTGCTCGGTCGTGACGATTCGTCCATATCCCGTGCTCGGGGTGGGGAATTACAAAGATACCGGTGTAAACCACTGCCGCCGTTCGACGAGTCTCGTTCGAACGACCGTAACGCTCCCCCCGGGAACTCCCGTTAGTCGTCTGTCGGGCGGAACTTCGCCCCGTAGCGGACGACCCCTTCCTGCTCGTAGACGCGTCGAACCGTCGCCTCCACGCGGTCGCCGCGACCGAACTCGTGGGGGTCACAGTCGGTGAGCATCCCGGGGACGCGCGCGCCCTCGTCGAGTTCGACGAGGACCGCGCCGATGGCGCCCTCGGTGTCGATGAGGTTCGAGAATTCGGGCGGTTCGCCGCCTTCGATGACCGTGTGCGCGACGATCTCACCGGTTCCCGCGGGTTCGACCGGTTCCAGCGCGCTACCGGGTGCGGCACAGTCGATGCAGGCACCCTCCGGCGGGAACTTCGTCGCCCCGCACTCGCTGCACTCGCCGATCACCAACCGGTAACGGCTGTCGAGATTCTGCCACCACGTCGGGACGCTGATGTACGCGGCCATTAGGCATCACCCCCGTTGGAGAGGATGTGGCCACGTTTCCGGAGGTACTCCGTGTAGGAGATATCCGTCGGCGCGCGGTCGATCTCGACCGGCAGCGACCCGTCGATCGTGACGGCGTCGGCCCCGGCGCCGTCGCCGAAGCCGACGACAGTCACGGAACTCGCGTCGTCCTCCCAGGCCGAAACCAGGCCGAACAGCGGGCTCGCCGCGCCCGTATCGCCGAGTTCGTCGGCGTAGTGGTAGACGGTGGCGCCGTCGGCGACGCCCGCGGCGCGGTTGGGCATGGATCCGTCGGGTGCCGTCGGCGCGATCGCGTCCGGTGACTCAGTCAGTTTCCCGACGGCGCCGCCGATCACCGTCGTGTAGGCGTCGCGCTCGTAGGCGGTCGCGTCGTACGTTTCGGTCGTCTCGGACCCGCGTTGACGGAACCGCGTCCCGGGGTACTCCTGGGTGTACGTCGCGGTCTCGACGACGTTCGCGCCGTCGTCGCCGACCACGAGTGCGACGGCGCCCGCGCCGGCGGCGTGATCGACGGCGTCGTCGGGTTCGCCCAGCGGCGAATCGGCGGCCACGACGAGACCGGGCGAGTCCGCGCGGAGTGCCCCAACCAGTGCGCGGGTTCCGGCCCGCGTCGACTGACTGTGGACCACCACCTCGGTCGATCGCTCCAGCCCCATTATCTCGGCCACTTGGACGCCGACATCGCCCTCCTCGACGGGTGGCGTCGTCGTCCCGAGCGCCAGGGTCTCGATCTCCTCTCGTCCGTACGTCGATGCCGCGAGCGCGTCTTTCGCCGCTTCGACGGCCATCGTCACTGCGTCCTCGTCGCCGGCCGCAACGCGCTTCTCGTGCACGCCGCGGGCCTCGAACCCGTTCCAGGCCTCGCCGATGGTCTCGGCGGAGATCCGGTATCGCGGGACGTACGTCCCGACGCTCTCGATGGCGCTCATGCCCATCCCTCCTCGTAGACGTGGACGGCAACAGCGCCGCCCGATCCACCGACGTTGTGCGAGAGCCCCCGTTCGAGACCGTCGACCTGCCGATCGCCGGCCTCGCCCCGTAACTGCTTGAACACCTCCACACACTGTCCGGTACCGGTCGCGCCGATGGGGTGGCCCTTGGACTTCAGCCCGCCCGACAGGTTGACCGGTCGTTCACCGTCCGGTTCGGTCGCCCCCGACGCGATGTACGGGCCGGCCTCACCCTTCTCGCAGAAGCCCAAATCCTCGTAGGCCATCAGTTCGGCGATGGAGAAGCAGTCGTGAACCTCCGCGAAGTCGATGTCCTCGGGGCCGACCCCCGCGTCCTCGTAGGCTTCCGCCGCGGCGTCTTCCGTCGCGGGAATCCCGGTGATCGTCGGGCGCTGGAACAGCCCGACGGCGCCGCTCGCCTGGCCACTGCCGGCCAGTCGAACCGGGGAATCGGTTAGCTCCGCCGCCACCTCGCGGGACGCCAGGATGGCGACACTCGCGCCGTCCGACGTCGGACAGCAGTCGTAGAGGTTCAGCGGATCGGCGATCGTCGTCGCCGCCATCGCGTCTTCGAGCGAGCAGTCGAAGCCGAGGTGTGCGTGGGGGTTCTTCGCGCCGTTCCCGTGGTTCTTCGCGGCGACCCGCGAGAGGTGTTCGCGGGTCGTCCCGTACTCGTCCATGTGTGCCGACGCCATCTGGGCGTAGACGCCGGCGAACGTCGTGCCCGCCATCCGCTCCCACTCCGTCTCGCCGGAGACGCCGAGCCAGTAGCGGGTCCGTTCGCTGCTCATGTCCGTCATGATCTCGACCCCGCCGGCGACGGCGATGTCGGCAACGCCGGCGCGGATGGAGGTGAGCGCCTGCCGGATCGCGGCACCGCTCGCTGCACAGGCGTTTTCGACACGGGTACAGGAGGCCCCGTCGAGGCCGACGTACTCGGTGACGGCCGGGCCGGGGAGGCCGAGTTGTCGACCGCCGACGCCGAGTGTCCCGATAAACGCCTCGTCGACGTCGGTCCGATCGAACTCGCCATCGACGCTCTCGACGGCGCTCTCGAACGCCGAACTGAACAACGAGCGGTAAGACTCGTCGGGGAACGTCCCGAAATCCGATTGGGCCGCCCCTACTACGTAAACGTCTCTCATGGAATGGCCCTCGAACCCATACGGTAAATAAGTTGTCGTGGGAAATCGCCGCCCGGGAAAACGAGCCCCGCCTCAGTCGCTCCGTGAGACGGGCTCCGGGGATTGGAAGTAGGGAAGCTGCGTCTGGGCGAGAATCAGCGCCACCGAG
>Ga0136556_1001459_pt1 | contig 11925 bp, 13 predicted proteins | sample AntRauTorckE6831_FD_104780 | JGI IMG/M metagenome (GOLD analysis project Ga0136556, IMG submission 104780) | Saline lake microbial communities from Rauer Islands, Antarctica - Metagenome Torckler E6 #831 | ecosystem: Environmental > Aquatic > Non-marine Saline and Alkaline > Saline | place... | reverse complement strand
AGCGGCGGTGGGGCGGATAAGTTTCCTGTTCCGCGCTGACTAACCGCGCCAACGCTCGCTCTCGAGGTCGGGAAACCGACTCGCTAAAACCGATCAGGATCGAACGCCGAGAGATCGACGGCTGGCTGCTCGTCCCCGATCAACTGCGCGATCACCTCACCCGAGTAGGGCCCGAGCGTCAGCCCGGTCGGCCCGTGCCCAGTCGCGACGTAGGCACCCTCAACCGCCGGAACCGGCCCGAGTATCGGGAGGCCATCCGGGCTTCCCGGTCGCAGACCCACACGGACCTCGTTGAGGGTTGCGTCGTCGAGGCCGGGCGCGAGTCGAAGGCCGGCGTCGAGTACCTCGTGGACGCCGCCCGCAGTTGTCTGGGCGTCGAAGCCCGCATCTTCCTCCCGCGTGGCGCCGACGACGATTCGGTCGTCCGCCCACGGGACGATGTAGTTGTCCGAGACGCTGCCGACGATTGGCAGGTCCGCCATGTCGTCGAACACGGCGTCCTCGCTCGCATCGAGGTGGACTAGCTGGCCCCGAGTGGGGCAGACCGGCAGTGAGAGGTCGAGGTCGTCGCCGAACCCCCCGGACCACGCGCCGCCCGCCACGACCACACTATCGGCGTCGATACGGCCCCCTCCGTCGACGACGACGCCCGCCGCGGCGCCGTCCTCGACGAGTATCTCCTCGACGACGGCGTCCAGCGTCGTGAGCCCGGATTGCTTGGCCGCGCGCCGGATCGCCGAGGTGATCGACGCGCCGTCGACCCGGGCCGCGTCGGGGAGGCGGAGCGCCATCTCCACGTCGGCGAGTGCGGGGAAGGCTTCCTGCGCCACCTCGGGTGGGATTTCCTCGAGCCGCGCACCCCGGCGCGCCGCGCGCTCCCGGTCCTCTTCGAGCGTCCCGGCCTCCGCCTCTGTGAGTGCGACGGAGAGCATCTCCGTCTCCAGATAGCTGTGGTCGTCGATCCCTCGGGTTTCGAGTCGGTCGATCAACGTCGGGTAGTGGGCCGCAGCCTCGACGGCGAACGCGAACCAGTCGTCGTTGTCCCGGCGGCTACTGGTCGGCGGGGAGATGATGCCCGCGCCCGCGGCCGTCGCGCTACCCGCACGGCCGTCGTCGACCAGCAGCGTGTCGACGCCCCGTTCGGCGAGGTGGAACGCGGCCGCTGTGCCGACGATTCCCCCGCCAACGACGACTACGTCAGACTGTTCGACCATAGAGCATCTCTCAACCGAACGCGGCAAAGTCGTTGCGCCCGGTTCGATCCAGCTACTCGACGCGTGCGCGACCGCTGGTGGCCGACTGGATACGGTCCCGCAGGTCGTCGCTCTCGGTCACGGGCACCGAAACGTCGAACACCACGTCGGCCTCGTACTCCGCGTCGAACTCGCAGTCGGCGCCCTCGAGCATCCCCCGGACGGTGCCGGAGTCGTCGTAGTCGACGGTGACGGTGAACCGGTGGCGTGGCCGGACTTCTTCGACGCCGGCGTCGTCGACACCCTCCTTCACCGCCCGGGAGTAGGCCCGAGCGAGGCCGCCGACGCCGAGGTTCGTGCCGCCGTAGTAGCGCGTAACGACGGCGACCACGTTCCGGATATCGCGCTGCTGGAGGACGTTCAGCGCCGGTTTACCCGAGGAGCCAGTCGGCTCGCCGTCGTCGCTCTGGTACTCCCGGATCATCACCTCGTTCACGCGGTCCGGCGACGTTTCACCTGCGGGAACGCGGTAGGCCGGGACGTTGTGGGTCGCGTCGTCGTACTCCTCGCGGACGGCGTCGACGAACGCCTCCGCCTCCTCGACGGTGTCCGCGCGGGCGACGTGGCCGACGAACTCCGAGCCACGGATCTCGAAGCGCGCCTCGCCGCGGCCGGCGACAGTCCGGAACGGCTCGGGCGCCATTCAGAAGCTCACTTCCCGGACGTGCGGGAGGTCGCGAATGCGTTTGAGGAGGTCGCCCGAGGGATCGGTGTCGAGGACGATGTAGAGCGTCGGTTCGTCGGCGAACTCCGGGTCGTCGGAGAGCACCTGCCGGATCGAGACGCCCTCCTCGGCGACGAGGCCGGTGACCCGGGAGACGATGCCGTCGGCGTCGGCGTTGGTGGGATCGACCCGGACGACGGTGAAGTCGAGGACGGGTGCGAGGTCCATCAGGCTCGGCACTGCAGAGATGTTCTGGAAGATGCGCCGGAGTTCGTCGTCCTCGAGCAGCGCCTCGGTGGTGGAGTCGACGACGCGGCGGTCGACGCCGATTTCCCGGGCGATCCCCGTGTCGGGGATCTCGATCCCGCCGGAGACCACCCGGCCCTCGTCGTTGATCGAGAAGCCGCGTTCGAGCAGCAGGCGCACCACCGCCTGCTGGGAGGGCGACCCCTCGAACTTCTCCATGATCTCGTCGAACACGTTGGCGAAAGGAGACAGTCGTCCGGGTTAAACCCCCGCTTCGTGGCTCACTCCTCGACGCGGCCGGCCGCGCGATCGATCTGGCAGTCGATACAGCGGTCGTCCGCGTAGCAGAACTCGGCGCCGTGCGGGCAGTCCCACGTCGACGCCTCGGCGGAGAGGCGACGCTTCTCACGCTCGTACTCGCGCTCCCAGGTCTCGATGGTGCCGTTGCGCTCGGAGGCGTACACCACCTCGTCGTTCTGGAGAATCTTCGCCTCGTCGAGGTCCGAGGCCCCCTTCACGGTCGCGATGGCGTCGTCGATGGAGCCGACCTGATCGGTGTCGACGCCCTGCCGCCGGAACAGTTTCACGCTGATCGTCCGGCCGGTCGTCTCAGTTGGCTCGATATCCATGGGCGACCCGTGCGCGATCTCGGGCCTCCGCGACCTTAAGCGACCGGCCGGCGGGCGCCGGGCTTTTTACGTGCCGGGGCGACGCCCGAGTATGGCCGACCTCCAGTCGTGCTACTTCTGTGCCAGCCCCGACGACGTCGACGAGTACGCGGTGGTTCCCCCGCGTCTCGGCGGCGGCGACCGCTCCGTCGCGCTCTGCCCGGACTGCAAGACGAAACTGCTGGGCGTGATGGAGCCGCTGATCGACCGGGCCGAGGGGAGCACCGACGCGTCGGCTGGTGCCGGCGGATCCACCACGGAACAGTCGTCAACCGCACCCTCAGCGGGGACGACGACAGGTTCGCCCGAAGACGCGATTACGATGGATTCGGGATCGAACGGCGCGGCATCACCGACCGACACCGAGGGGGAAAGCGAGTCCGAAACTGGCGCCGGCGCCGCAATCCAGCCCACCGCCGGCGACGACGCGCCGCCGCAGTACCGCCGGGCGATGCGGATGCTCTCGAACCGACCGTTCCCGATCGAACTGAGCGAGGTGGAGTCGATGCTCGCGAACGCCTACGATCTGGAACGCGAGGAGATAGATGCAGTGCTCGACCGCGCGGAAGCAGAGGGGCGACTCGTCGCCGAAAACGGGCAGGTTCTCGAGCCTTAGAGGCTTCCTTTCGTGCTCGGCGTGTCGCTCCGGCGCTCGTTGAGTCGAGTCGCGTCGTCGAGCGCGCGAGCCAGACCCTTGAACAGCGCCTCGACCTCGTGGTGGGCGTTCCGGCCCTCGATTTCGCAGTGCAGGGTGAGGCCGGCGTGCTGGCCCAGCGAGCGGGCGAAGTGCCGCGCGAGGGGGCTGGTGAACTCGCCAATCTGTTCCTGGGAGAACTCGCCGTCGAACCGGAAGTACGGGCGACCCGAAACGTCGACGACGACGCTCGCCTGCGCGTCGTCCATCGGGACCCGGCGGTCGGCGAACCGGCGGATGCCGGCGCGATCGCTCAGTGCCTCGTCGAACGCCTGCCCGAGGACGATGCCGACGTCCTCGATGGTGTGGTGATCGTCGACCTCCAGGTCGCCGTCACAGGCCAGTTCAAGGTCGAACAGGCCGTGTCGGGCGAAGGAGTCGAGCATGTGGTCGAGGAAGCCGATGCCCGTGTCGACCGCGCTGTCGCCGTCGCCGTCGACGACGAGCGTGCAGTCGATCTCGGTTTCGGCGGTTTCGCGGGCGACGGTCGCGCGCCGGTCGGTCATGGGCGTGCTTGCGCGGGTGGGCTAATGGTCGTTGTGCTCCACCTGTCGTTCCGGCACAACGACCAAGCCATCGCTCTCCCTACCGTCAGCCCATGGTCGACGACGAACTGGCGGACCACTTCGAGTGGTTCGCGACGTGGGCGGACGGGACCTCGCCGCTGTACGCTCGTCTCGCCCGAGGCGTCGCCGACGCCGCCGACCTGCTCGACCTCGCGCGCGCGGCACGCGAGGATCAACCACCGCCCCACCTGCTGTTCGGCGCAGTCCACTTCCACCTCCTTCGGGGCGCCGACCACCGGCTCCGACGCTTCTACCCGTCGTGTGTCGACGATCCGCTCGACCCCGACGCGGTGGATCCGTTCCCCGCGTTCCGCGAGTTCGCACTCGATCGGGCGGACGACCTCCGGCCAGTGATAGGCACACGTCGCGTCCAGACCAACGCAGTCCGTCGGTGTACCGCGCTCCTCCTCGGGTTCGAGCGTGTCTCGCGAGCGGTGGATCGAGAACCACTCGCGCTTGTCGAGGTCGGACCGAGCGCTGGCCTCAACCTCTGCTGGGACCGCTACGGGTACGACTACGGGCCGTTCGGCTCTGTCGGTCCGGCGGATTCCTCGTGCGTGTTGCACTGTACGGTTCGCGGCGGCGACCCGCCGATACCGAATTCGTTCCCAGCGGTGGCATCCCGCGTCGGCGTCGACGTGAACCCCCTCGACGTCACCGACGATGCGGACCGGGACTGGCTTCGAGCGCTCGTCTGGCCCGACCACGCGGAGCGCTTCCGCGTCCTCTCGGCGGCCGTCGAGGTTGCCCGCCGCGATCCGCCGGAACTGATTGCGGGCGACGGAATCGACCTGCTCCCACAGCTGCTCGACCGAATCCCGATGGAGCGACCGGTCTGCCTGTTCACGACGCAGGTCCTCTACCAGTTCGATGACGACGCGCGCCGGCGCTTCGAGACGCTGGTAGCGGAACACGGCGAGAAACGGGAACTCCACTGGCTCTCGGGCGACGAGACCCCCAACGACGACGAGCAGGCCATCGTCCTCCGACACGCCAGCCCCGGCGAATCGAGAGGAGAGGGAAAACGCATCGCGACCTACCAACAGCACGGGGAGTGGCTCCGGTGGGACGGCTGAGCACCCCGCGGCCGAGACGCGACCGACTACGCCTCGTCGCAGACTGCGTCCATCGCCTCACCCAGCGAGAACCGACCCTCGTACAGCGCCGTCCCCACGACGACCGCCGCCGCACCCGCATCCTGCAGAGCCGCCACGTCGTCCAGATCCGTCACGCCGCCGCTGGCGACGACCGGGATATCGACCGCCTCGACCACGCGCTCGACGGCTTCGCGGTCGATGCCCGAAAGCTGCCCCTCCACGTCGACGTTGGTGAACAGGATCGACCCCGCACCCAGATCCTCGTAGCGCGCCGCGGCCTCGGCGGGGTCGAGTCCGGTCCCCTCGGTCCACCCGGAGACGACGACCTCGCCCTCCTTGGCGTCGAGGCTCACCATCACGCTCCCGGGGTGGGTCTCGGAGATCTGTCCGACGATTTCGGGCTCCTCGACCGCTGCTGTGCCGAGGATCACGCGATCCACGCCCGCGTCGATCAGGCCGGTGGCGTCGTCGACAGTCCGAATCCCGCCCCCGACCTGCACGTCGACGTCCGGCCCAGTCGCGTCGACGATAGACGCGATGGCATCGGCGTTCCCGCGTTCGCCGTCGAACGCGCCGTCGAGGTCGACGAGGTGGAGCGTCTCGGCGCCCGCGTCCAGCCAGCGCTCCGCGGCGGCGACGGGGTCGCCGTACCGCTTCCCGGAGTCGCGCTCGCCGGCGACCAGTTGGACCGCCTCGCCGTCCTGTACGTCGACTGCGGGGATGACCTCGAACGTGGGGAATTCGTTCACGCTCCCGGCTGGGGGCGCCGTTCGCTTAGCCGTGCCGGACCCGGATCAGCGGGGACGGTCGGTATGCTTTTCCGCGGCCCTCGCTGAGAGGGTGGCGTGCCACAGGAGTCCCACCGACGGCTCGTGGAGGAGCTCACGAGCCGGGGGTACAACGCCGAACGCGAGGCGGTCACCCTCCTCGCGAACGCCGGCGACCCCGAACTCGCCGCGACCGCGGCCGCCGACGCCGCCGGCGACGCGTTCGTCGTCACCACCGAGCACGCCCGCGAGGCCATCGACGGCGGTCTGCTCGACCGCGCCCCCGAGAGCGAGGCGACTCCTGACGAACCGAGCCACCCCGAGGACGCCGAGGGTTCTCCCGACGTTTCCACTGGAGTAGAAATTTCGAAAAGTCAACAGCAAGCGTCGGGTTCCGGAGGTGAAGGGAAGGGGTCCCCAAGTAGCGAAACAGATGTAAGCGAAGCGACCGCCGACGACGGCCGACCCTCGCCGTCCTCCGCGACCGCTAACGACGGTCGACCGTCGCCGTCGTCCGCGACTGCCGACGACGGCCGGACGTCGCCGTCCTCCGCAACTGCCGACGCCGTCGGTTCCCGCTCTCCACCCCCAGCCGATATCCGGAACGACGTGACCGGGCAGTCCACTGGGACGGGCAAGTACAAGGAGTTCGTCGGGACGTTCCAGGACCGGTACGAGCGATTGTCGGGTCTCCTACGCGGCCGCGTGAACCACCGGCCTGCGGAAGCGATCCAGGCGATGCCCGGCGGCAGCGACGCCGAGATGATCGGCCTCGTCGACGACATTCGGTCGACGGCGTCGGGCCACTGGATCGTCGAGTTGGAGGACACGACCGGTACCTTCCCCTGCCTGATCATGAAGGACCGCGCGTTCGCGCCGCTCGTCGACGACATGCTACTCGACGAGTGTCTCGCGGTGCAGGGGACGCTGGCCGACGACGGCGGGATCATGTTCGTCGACTCGCTGCACTTCCCCGACGTCCCCCGGACGCACAAGCCCAACACGGCCGACAGACACGTGCAGGCAGCCCTCATCTCCGACATCCACGTCGGTAGTCAAGAGTTCGCGCAGGGCGCGTGGGACCGGTTCGCGGAGTGGCTCCACACCCCCGAAGCCGAGTCGGTCGAGTATCTCCTCATCTGCGGCGACATGGTAGAAGGCGTCGGCGTCTACCCGGATCAGGACGAGGAACTCGACATCGTCGACATCTACGAGCAGTACGAGGCGTTCGCGGAGGAACTCAAGAAAGTCCCCGGCGACATGGAGATCGTGATGATCCCCGGGAACCACGACGCCGTCCGCCTCGCCGAGCCCCAACCTGCCTTCACCGAGGAGCTCCGGGAGATCATGAGCGCCCACGACGCGCGCTTTACCGGCAATCCGTCGACGGTCACTGTCGAGGGTGTCTCGGTGCTGATGTACCACGGCGTCTCGCTGGACGAGGTGATCGCCGAACTTCCGGAGGAGAAAGCCAGCTACGACGACCCGCACAAGGCGATGTACCAACTGCTCAAAAAGCGCCACGTCGCCCCGCAGTACGGTGGCCACACCCGCGTCGCCCCCGAGGAGAAAGATTACCTGGTCATCGACGAGGTGCCCGACGTGTTCCACACCGGCCACGTCCACAAACTCGGCTGGGGGAAGTACCACAACGTCCTCGCCGTGAATTCGGGCTGCTGGCAGGAGCAGACCGACTTCCAGAAATCCGTCAACATCGACCCCGACTACGGCTACGCGCCGATTCTCGACCTCGACACGTTGGACATGACGGTGCGGAAGTTCGTGTGAGCGACCCACGGGCGACCTGAATCGGCCGAGTTTATGGGGATCGCAGTCGAATTTCCGCCAATGCCCATCGAGGACCGCGATCAGGCCGCCCTGGTCACGCACGCGCTGGCGAAAGACACCCTCTCACAGATCCGGGACGTCGAGACCGAACAGGTGGCGTTCCGCAAGGGGCTCGTCAAACTCGGCCGCATCTGTGGCTACGAGATCATCGACGGCGCGATGGAGACGGAGTACGTCCCCGTCCAGACGCCGCTCACGAAGACTACCGGCGAGCGCGTCAAAGGCCTCGACGACGTGGTGATCATCAACGTCCTCCGGGCGGCGACGCCGTTCGTCGAGGGACTACTGAAGGCGTTCCCGCGTGCGAAGCAGGGCGTCATCTCCGCCGGCCGCGACGAGGAAGCCGGGATGGACGAGGAGGGGACGTTCCCCATTAGCGTCGACTACAAGAAGCTGCCAGAGATCACCGCGAACGACACCGTCGTCGTCGCCGACCCCATGCTCGCGACGGGGTCGACGATGTGTACCGTGCTGGAACACGTGCTCGACGCCGCCGTCGAGGAGCCTGAGGACCTGTTCGTTCTCTCGGCCGTCTCCGCCCCCGAGGGCCTCGTCCGAGTCAACGAGGCGTTCCCCGAAGCGGACCTGTTGACGGTCGCCATCGACGACGAACTCAACGAGGACGGCTTCATCATTCCGGGTCTCGGCGACGCCGGCGACCGATCGTTCCGGACGAACTGAGCCGGACACCTGCCGGTTGATCCCCAGCCCCGCTACTGAGGCGACCAGTTACAGCACGCGCCGTCCGTCAGGCCCTGCTCCTCGACGTACGCGGTCACGCACGCGAAGTTGCAGAACGCCATCGGCTCCGCCTCGATTTCGCCCTCCGAGACGTACACCGGATCGTGTGCTTCCGCGTCTGAACCACAGTAGACACAGTCCATACACCCGGTTCGGTCGGGAGCGAAATGGGCGTTTCGCTAACCCCCTCGCTTCAGTTCGAAACCGCGAGAGGGGAGAACGTCTGACGTACAGCCGAAGCAGGCCCCAAGAGCGATCCGGAGGCCTCGGGAGCGCTACGCCTCGTTCTCGTCCGTTTCGTCAGTCTCGTCGGTCTCGTCCGCTTCCGCAGACTCGTCCGTTTCGTCATCGTCGTCAACCGTGAGGCCGTCGTTGCGATCGCGATCGAGGGCGCGCGGTGCGTCTTTATACTCGCTGTAGCCGTCGAACCACCGGGCGATGCGCTCGATGCGGTCGACGATGTGTGCCGGCTCACCCGAACGGGAGAGTTCGTGGCCCTCGCGCGGGTAGCGCACGAACCGCGTGTCGGTACCCTGCTTGCGCACGGTTCGGTACCAGAGTTCGGCGGTACAGGCCGGCGTTCGGTAGTCGTCCTCGGAGTGGATCACCAGCGTCGGCGTCTCGACGTTGTGGGCGTGGCCCATCGGCGACTGGTCCCAGAGGAACTCCGGTTCCTCCCACGGCGTCGTGTCGAAGTCGCCCTCCACGAGCACGTAGGCGCCGTCGGTGGAGCCGTAGAACCCCGTGAGGTCGTAGACCCCGCGTTGGGAGACCGCCGAGGTGAAGAAGTCCGACTGGCCGACCGCCCACGAGGCCATGAACCCGCCGAAGGAGCCACCCGTGAGGTGGACGTCGTCCCCGTCGACGTACTCGCGATCGGTCACGGCGTCGACGCCGGCCATCACGTCGGTCAAGGTGACCTCGCCCCAATCGCGCTCGATAGCCTGCATGAACTCAGTCCCGTAGCCCGTCGAGCCGCGGGGGTTCGACCAGAAGACGACGTACCCGCGGGCGGCGAGCGTCTGGAACTCGTGCCACATCGTGCCCGCAGTCGTCCACATCGCGTGGGGGCCGCCGTGGACTTCGACGGCGAGGGGGTACTCCTCGTCGGCATCGAACTCCGGGGGCGTGATGGTCCACCCCTGGATTTCGCCCCCCGCAGAGTCGAAGGAGAGCTCCTCGGGCTCCTGGACCGACGCGTCGTCGAGGAGATCGGCGTTGAGTTCCGAGAGGCGCCGGCAGTCGTCACGCTCGACACCGACACCACCGTCGAGTCCGGGGTCGTCGGCGTCCTCGAGCGCACAGACGAACACGTCGCCGGGGTGATCCCACTCGCTCATCGCGAACGCGAACTGGGTCTCGCCGACGTGGCCGGTCGAGACGGCCCCGGGTCGGACCACGCGGCGGGGCGCTTCGCTGGCATCGGCGGGCGCCGACCAGACGCTCGTCTTCCCCTCGTCGGGCGTCGAGAAGTAGACGCGCTCGTCGTCGGGACCCCACTGCGGGGCGGCCTCGTAGCCGAGGCCGCGGTCGAGGTCCGCCGTGATCCACGCGATTTCGTCGGTTTCGGGGTCCAGTACCTTCAGTTCGGTCGGCTGGATGCTGACCTGCTCCTCCTCGCTCCAGAGGAACGCGACTTCACCCTCGCGGTTGACCGAGATGCCGCCGCCCCAGCCGCTGGACTCGTGGATCCTCTCGGCGTCTCCGCGCTCGGTGTCGTAGCGGTAGATCGAGTAGCGGTGCGAGTCGTCGGGGTCGTCGCCGACGTCCTGTGCGGTGTAGTAGAGCGTCGACGCGTCGCCCCACTCCGGCCCGTGGAAGTCGACATCGCCGTCGGTCAGACGCTCGACGTCGACGTCCGCCGCGTCAGTGACGCCCTCGCCCACGTGGGCGACGTAGACGTGTGAGCGCGTCCCGTCGAAGTACTGCTGGCCCGTCCGGTAGACAGTTCGGTCGATAACCCGCGGATCAGGCGTCTCGCGCTCATACTCCTCCTCGTCGCCGATGTCGACGTCGAGGTCCTCCCGGCGTTCCTCGACGGTAGTCGACTGGGTGAACGCGATCCGGGTGCCGTCTGGCGACCACGAGATGGCCTGGACGCCTGCAGGTACTTCAGTCACGGGGCGTGCCTCGCCACCGTCGACGGGGATTAGCCAGAGTTGGGGGCGGTCGTCGTCCTTCCCGCGGTTCGAGACGAATGCGAGGCGGTCGCCCGAGGGGGACCACCTCGGTTGACTGTCGCTTCCCTCGGCGACGGTGAACTGTCGGGGTTCCCCGCTTTCGTCGGCGGGGACGAGGTGGACAGTCGACTCGTAGCTCTCGTCGTCGTCGGGAATCTGCCGGACGAACGCGACCTGCTCGCCGTCGGGAGCGAGGCGAACGTCGCCGGGCTTGGCGATATCGTGGAAGTCGGCAGCCTCGATGCGTGCCATACTCACACGGGGAACCTACGGACCGAAAGGGTATCGGTCGCGGCCCGGGGCTTCAGGGGTGTCCCAGACAGAAGGACTATGGCTGCCCCCCGACAATCACCGGACAGATGAGCGCTGGTGAGGGTCCGCCGCCCGGGCCGCCGGACGGCGACGACGAACCCGACGAACTGTTCTACCGGTTCCGCCACGCCGAGAGCGGCCCGTTGATGTTCGCCCGGGAGATGCTGACCAGCGTAGCGACCGTCGCACTGGTCGGTCTGCTCCTGTTCGCGATCAGCGGCGTCTGGCCGCCGATGGTCGCCGTCGAGAGCGGGAGCATGGACCCCAACATGCAGAAAGGGGACCTGATCTTCCTCACCGAACCCGGCCGGTTCGCGCCCGACGCCGCCCACGGCGATACGGGCGTCGTGACCTACGAGACGGGCGAGGAGATCGGCTACAAGACGTTCGGCGACTACGGGACGGTGATCGTTTACGACCACGCCGGCACCGCCGGGCCGCCGATCATTCACCGGGCACGGTTCTGGGTCGACGCTGGCGAGAACTGGTACGACCGCGCGAACCCACGCTGGGTCCAGGGCGCCGAGAACTGCGAGCAGATGGACAACTGTCCCGCACCCCACGCCGGGTTCATCACGAAAGGCGACGACAATGCCTACTACGACCAGACCGGCGACATCAGTCCGCCCGTGAAAGCCGACTGGCTGGTCGGTACCGCCCGCCTCCGGATTCCCTACCTCGGCTGGGTCCGTCTGGGCGTCTCCGGCGCGGCCACGAGCGGTCCGGGCGTCGCTGCAGGCGCTGGAAACGCCACCGTTTCGGCTGGAACGGGCGGAGCCGCCGCGTTGGGGACGTCGACGGCCCCCGTAGCGGCCTGAACGGAACTATTTCTGCCGGAGTCGAGGAGAAATCGAGGGGTGTCTGCGATCAGCCACGTGGCCGTTCAGTT
>Ga0136556_1001458_pt1 | contig 11939 bp, 9 predicted proteins | sample AntRauTorckE6831_FD_104780 | JGI IMG/M metagenome (GOLD analysis project Ga0136556, IMG submission 104780) | Saline lake microbial communities from Rauer Islands, Antarctica - Metagenome Torckler E6 #831 | ecosystem: Environmental > Aquatic > Non-marine Saline and Alkaline > Saline | place... | reverse complement strand
TGTAGGTTCATTATTTATAGTAAAGAATTTGCGGCCAAAATCACAGATCAGATTCGGCACGTCTTTAAACATCTGCGGGCTGTGAAGCATGTGCACCGCATCTTGAAAGCTGTTCATGTCTTTCATCACAAAACTCTCGTCCAGCGCTTGGCGATATTCTTTGAGGGTTGATGATGAAAAATCATCCCGTTCTTTCGCTTTGCCAATGGTTTCGGCAGCTAATATTCCGGAGCGCATGGCATAATCCATACCTTGTATGGCTTTGCCGGCGTTCATCAACAGGTTGGCTGCTTCGCCACAAATTAGTACGCCGTCTTTGTATAATTCTTTAGGCATGAGGCGTTTGTCTCCCGACGAAACAACATGAGCAGAATATTCCACCACTTCTCCCCCCCGGATGGTATCCTCTACGGCAGGATGCTTTTTAAAATGGTTGAGAATATCATGCGGACTTTTGCCTTTTTCACGTAAATCTTTGAGACCTAATACAAGTCCGATTGAAATGGTATCGCGGTTGGTATATAAAAACCCACCGCCCTCAACACCGTCGGTGGCATAACCGATATATTCATTACTCATGCCGCCAAGTCCGCTCAGTTGAAAACGATCTTCCAGTTTCTCTTGATCGTAGCGGATAACCTCTTTGATACCGGTAAGCATATGGTCGGCAGGCACATAATCATCCTGTAAACCAACTTGACGTGTCAACAAATTGTTAACGCCCTCGGCAATAATTACGCTATTGGCATGAAATTCTTCTTCCCCGGTACGGATGCCAACTGCTTTGCCGTCTTCCATCAGCACTTCATCAACCTTAATATTAGTGGCGATAAACGAATCCATCGCAAAATCACTTTCCGCTATGGCTTCTTCAACTTTTCCGGCCAGCCAACGATCAAACTTTGAGCGTAATACAACTACACCGGAATAAGGCGTTTCCCGGAAATGGGAAGATTTAAAATCAATAGAAAAAGAAGATTGTTCATCCATAAAAGTGAGCCGACGCTGGGTGATGTAACGTTCCCAGCCGGCATCTTTCTCTTCCCAATAGTTTGGTACCAGCTTGGCCAGGTCGTTACCCCAAATTACACCGCCAGATACATTTTTTGAGCCGGCAAATTCTCCTTTTTCAATAAGTAAAAACTTCATGTTATTGCGGGCCAGAGTCATGGCAGCGGCTAAGCCCGCTACGCCGGCGCCTACAATTATGCAGTCAAACTTCTCGTCTTCCATCTTTCTTTAGTTCGCAGTTTGTGATTTAATCTCATTCCGGTGCTCTGCTCCGGAATGAAGAAATACTCTTTGGTTCCGCCGCAGAGCAACGGAACCAGAAAACGTCCCTACGGTTTAGCTTTTAATTTTCTTCAATTCCTCAATAAACGGCGGCAGCACTTTATACAAATCACCCACAATGCCGTAATCCGCAACGTCAAAAATAGGGGCATCGGGATCTTTATTTATAGCAACGATGACCTTGGAATTAGCCATGCCTGCTACGTGCTGGATGGCACCCGAAATACCAACCGCAATATAGAGTTGGGGTGAAACCACCTTGCCGGTCTGACCAATTTGCAGGCTTGGGTCCATAATGCCGGCTTCGGTTAATGCTCGCGAGGCGCCGATGGCTGCACCAAGTGTCTGAGCAAGTTCTGTTACTAACTTCTGTCCTTCCTCGTCCTTGGCGCCGCGTCCGGCTGCAATAATGGTTTCTGCCTCTGAAAGATCAATTTTATCGCCGGATGCACCGATGACTTCACGGAGCGTAGCCTTGAGGTCATTTTCATCAAAGCTAAAGTCTATGTTAACCACTTCAGCATCGCTTTCATTTTCAACAAGCTCATACGAACCCGAACGAACAGAAACCAGAATTTTATCCGCTTTGGCCTCATTTGAAGAAAGAATTTTAGCCGCCATAACCGGACGTTTTGCAGAAATACCACCGTCAATCAAATTAAACTCAGAAACATCCGACAAAACAGCAGCGTTCTGGTTCGCAGCAAGAGCGCCCAAAACGTCTTTAGTACCTTCGGTTGAAGCGAACGCAAACAAAAACGGATTGGCCTGTTCCATCACTTTTGTCAAAGCTTTAAGCAGGGGCGTGTTGATATGGTTTTTAAAAATGGGATCTTCAATCACATAAATTTTTGAAGCCCCGTATTTTTTTACCTGCTCTACGTATTCCGAAGCCTTGGCATCAATAATTACCGCCTCAGATTCATGGCTGTTGCTACTCGCTAATTGGGTACAGTGCGATAAAACTTCCAGCGAAGATCGTTTAACTTTTCCATCACTGATTGCAATATGGGTTAGAATGGTACTCATTATGTAAGTAAAATTTTAAGATTCAATTATTTCTGAAATTGTGTTCATATTTGATTCTGGGTGAAGCTATCAGCTTTCAGCACTTAGTTTAGCTGATAGCTGAAGACTGACGGCTGAAAGCTTTATACTGCGTTTGCTTCGGTATCGAGCAGTTGGGCTACTTCACGCGCAATTTCATCGGCTTCGCCTTCAAACTTTTTGCCAGCCTCTCGTTCCGGTTTTTCCTGGTAGCCGGTAATGGTTGCTTTTGCCGATAGCTTGCTTTCGTCAAGATTCAGCGATGAAAGTTCAACCTTTTCCATTGGTTTGCGTTTGGATTGCATAATTCCTTTTAAGCTTGGAATGCGCGGTTCGTTCATGTCATTGGAGCAGGTAACAAGACAAGGGGTGGGGAGTTCGATCATTTCCTGGCCTGCATCGCCCTGGCGTTTCACCACCAAATTGTCGTCTTCAATCTCCAGCCCAACCGCGTTGGTTGCATACGGAAGGTCTAACAACTCAGCCAGCATACTGCCGGTAAGGCCGGCATCGGTATCCTGTGATTGTTTGCCGCATGAGATCACATCATATTCTTTGTCCTTAAAAAAAGCGGCCAAAATGGAAGCATAGGTAGCTGAATCATAATTTTCATCACCATTTGTTTGAATATGGGTTGCCTTTTGCGCACCCATCGCCAGTGCTTTGCGAATAGTTTCCTTTGCCTTATCAGGACCTATTAAAACCACTTCCACTTCGCCATCGTGCTGTTCGGTAAGCACTAATGCTTCTTCAACGGCTGAGGCATCATAAGCATTTAAAATCATTCGGTTGGTATCCTGTATAAGTTCTTCTCCTTTTATTTGGATGGGAGCATTTACATCAGGAACCTGTTTTATGCAAACATAAAATTTCATAGGTGATACGTTTTTCAATTGAATTGGAAATTTCCACTGTTTTCAAGCGCTTAATATACAAAAGCTTACTGAAAATTATGAATTACGAATGATGATTTATGAATTAACCTAAATCATCATTCATCACTAATCATTCAAAAATCTATTGCAGTTTACGGTAATCGGAAAGGTGACTCTGATCAATTTCAGCCAGAATATTATAGGCTTTAAGCCGTATATCGGTTGCCGCGTCTTCAAATATGGGGACAATTTCCCGGTACTTGGCGTTAAAAAAAGTATTAAACAGAAGATTGCTGGTAGTTTGGCGCTTTGCATTTTGGATCATTTCAAGCGATTCAATAATATTTTGGCGAGCCTGTCCAGGATTTTCCAAAAAAAGATCCAATCCTTTGCGGTGATAGATGTAATTGGCCCGCCTGAATACTTCATAATTTGGGTTGAGCAGATCAGATATTAGCTGAGCGCGGTTTCGGGGATTACTGCCCGAGCGTTCCCACCCCCGTGCAGAAGAGGTTTGTGCCAGCGATACCAGGTTTTGTGCTTCCGAGAAATAGGGGCTGCCTCCCAGCCTCGAAAAGCTGTCGTAATCATAGCCTAAAATAACGTAGGCGTAAAAATCTAAAAGTGTAGCAAGGGCATCAAATTGCAGCTCATCATGAACCAGGCCCCGATTGGGCGTATAGTTAAAGGTCCAGCTTTCATCATTATATATAAACAGGGATGATTGTTGCACGGAATTATAAATAGGCCGCATAGAACGGATGATAATATCGGCATTAAAAGTAAAATCATCCGTCACACCAAGCAGGTTTATCTGGATTGATACATTAATTCTCTCTTTGGGTTGAAAGTTATCATTAGACCATGTATAATCATTAAGATACGATTCGATTTCACCGGCTAAATTATCAAGGTAGTTTAAAGAGGTGTTATTAATCTGGCTGAGATTTACTCGTACATTTGCACTGATTTCTTGTGCTTGCGTTGGCGAAAAAAAACAAGATAAAATAAATATTAGTGTGAGACTTTTGGCCAATTTATAGTTCAGCATAGTTTTTGGGAATAGCTATGATTCAGTTTTTTAAACGGTAAAATATACACCAATTTTTCGGGATGGTACAAAACAGATTACATACTCAAGGGGCTTTCACTGTATTACTACTAACGGCACTTGCAATCATTTTGTTTGATACGGGCGCTGCAAACGGGCAGGTTACGCTGGGCGCCCGTGCTATTGGCATTGGACAGGCCACTACTGCACTACCCGATAACAGTTGGTCGGTATTTGAAAATCCGGCTATGATCAGCGATCAACAACGAACCGTATCCTTTTTTGGCATACGCTATTTTGGTTTATCTGAATTAACCGATGTGGCAGCTGTGGTAGCATATCCTACAAGTATTGGGGTGATAGGAGGAGGCGCCCACCGCTTCGGGGACGATCTATTCAATCAAAACCGTATTCGGCTAACGTACAAAAACTCCTTTCAGAATTTTCATTACGGTGCGGCTATAAATTACAATCATGTAGTGCAGGGAGGGGGGCACGGGTCGTTTGGTGCATTTGGCATTGATGCGGGTTTAGCAGCCGTAATCACTGATGATTTATGGATCGGCGCAAAGGCCACAAACTTAAATCAGGCGCAATATGGAGAGATAAATAATATTGTAGAAGAATTGCCCCGCAATTTAAGTATAGGATTTTCTTACAAGCTGTCCGGTGTGGCGTTATTTACCACTGATGTAATTAAAGATGTGAGTTTTCCCGTCTCCTACCGCGGCGGGGTAGAAATTAATGTGGTTGAAAACTTAAAAGCGCGTGCGGGTATTACAACCGAACCGCAAACATTTTCGGGCGGTTTTGGGTACAACACCGAACAGTGGGGCGTAAATATTGTGGTGCAGAGACATGAAGAAGAAGCCCTCGGCTTTAGCCCCGGTCTTGATTTCAACATATCTTGGTAGGCTATGGCAAAATTCATTTCTATATTTTGCGTACTGCTGCTGTGTAATTATGCAGAGGTATTAAGTCAGGTAAAAGATTCTACCCGCTCTGAGGTGCAACAAGATCTTGAAGACGCTCTCGAAGGTTTTGATCCCGATGATCCTAATTTTGATACCGAACAGCTCACCCAAATTTTGCAGGATTTGGCTTCCAATCCTTTAAATATTAACAGCGCCACTTCCGATAATTTATTGTTGATTCCGGGTATGAATCTGCAACTGGCCCGCGCTATTGTTGATTATCGGGATAACGTTGAGCCTTTTGGAAATATAAATGAGCTGGACAAAGTAAGTGGGATCGGGCCGGCTACCTTAGAGCGAATGCGTCCTTATGTAACGGTTGGTTCGGGTTTGGAATTGGGTAAAGCACTTTACACCAATTACCGCTACTGGACCAAAGACGGACGGTTTGAAGCGTTTTCACGCTATCAGCAAACCCTGCAGCAGCAAGAAGGGTTCAGGCGTGCTGATTCTGCCGGGGGTTTCTTGGGAAATCCGGTACAGTATTACCAGCGTTTTAGATACCGCAGCGATCACCTTTCGATAAACCTCACCCAGCAGAAAGATGCCGGCGAACCTTTTGCAGGTACTACCGGCTTCGATTACAACTCCTTTCATCTTGCGCTGGAGAATAATGGTAAGCTTCAGCAATTTGTGGTAGGCGACTATGCCCTCTATTTTGGACAGGGAATGGTGCTTTGGAATGGGCGAACCTTTGGCAAGGGCCGGGAGGTAATTGGTACGGCTAACAGAAGCAGCCGTGGCATTCGGCCGTATTCTTCATCACAAGAATCAGATTTTTTTCGGGGAGTAGCAGGAACATACGGAGGTAAGGTACAAGTCACGGGCTTTTATTCATTCCGTACCCAGACGGCCAGCGTCATTTCGAATGATACCACGCGCGCGCCCCGCGAAAATGGTTTCCACCGCACCGGCAATGAACGTGAACAGCGAAATAATCTCAGTCAGCGATTGTCCGGCGGCCGGCTGAAAGTAGAATTGCCGTTCGGTTTTATCGGGGCTACCGGCTACCGTACCTCTTTCGACCGGTTTATTTCAGGCGGAACGCGAATTTCAGATCAGTTTGATTTTAACGGACAGAATACTTCTGCCGTTGGTGTAGATTATACCATTCTGGCAGGTCCGGCCATTCTTTTTGGTGAAATAGGACGCAGCCAAAACGGAGGAATAGGACTCATATCGGGAATAGAAACAACCCTTGGACTTAACACCGAACTGACGGTGGCCTACCGTAATTATGCCAGGGACTTTCAATCCATACTGGGCAACGGATTTGGCGAAAGCTCCGGAGAACCGCAGAACGAAGAAGGTTTTTATTTAGGATTACGGCACACCCTGAATGAAAATGTTACCTTAAGCGCCTATTTTGATCAGTACAATTTTCCGGCGCCGCGCTTCGATACAAGCCAGCCCACACAAGGCTTTGACTGGCTTGCACTGGTACAAGTAAACATCAACCCAAACCTTCAATTTTATGTGCAGGCACGGAGTGAAATAGAAGACGATGAATTTAATGTACTTGATGATTTTGGGCGCAGCCAAACACGATTAGGGCAGGCACAACGTAGTACACTTCGGGCACAGGTTTCGTACCAGGTAAACCCCAAAATACGCCTGCGTACGCGCGGTGAAGTAGTGCGGAGCCAACAGGCAGGCCAAGACACAGAAAACGGATTTTTAATGTATCAGGACCTGCGCTACAAACCCGGCCCAAGATGGACTATTGATACGCGGGTATCTATTTTTGATACGGAGAGTTTCGAGACCCGGCTTTACCAATTTGAAAATGACCTGCTGTATGTACTTTCAAACCAGGTATTGTTCAACCAGGGACAGCGCCTGTATGTATTGTTAAACTACGAACCGCTTTCATTCATGGAAATATGGGCAAAATTCGGCATCACTATATTTGAAAATGAGCAGCGCATCAGCAGCGGCCTCAATGAAATTCAAGGGAACAAGAGGAGTGATTTAGGAGTACAGCTACGGCTGCTTTTTTAGAGTGCATTAGGAGAATTAATTTTCTCCTTTAATGTTAAAAATAGGAAAGCAAAATAAAATATATTACCAGTAGCCCTTGACGGGCACGTTTTTCATCAATATACTGTCAAAGTGAAAGATGGAAACCGGGATACACTTCAGGATTTTTTAAAAAAGCAGGGAATACAGGCAAATATTTATTTCCCTGTACCCCAGAATGAACTTCCCGTTTATACAAATAAGCAGGTGCAAAAGGTTGCACACCAAGTTGCTGAAAGTGTGTTAAGTTTGCCAATGTGGCCCCATCTTTCTACTGAAGTTCAGAACATTGTTACCGAAACGATTATGGATTTTTACCGGTAGCAAGTATCACTCATTTTCACTGAAAACCCTTTTCAATATGACAATAGCAGCATGGATCGTAATTGGTGTGATTATTGGTTGCCTTGTGCTATTGTTGAGCACTAATTATTCCATTGATATAATTTTTCTTAGCGGACTGACCATCCTCATTGTTGCCAATATTGTAACGCCTGCCGAGGCTTTGGTCGGGTTCTCAAATCAGGGGATGTTAACCGTGGGCGCTTTATATATTGTGGCTACGGGATTGAAAGAAACCGGCGGCATTCATCTTATTGTTGATAAAATAATAGGGCGTTCCAAAAGCATTCGCCGCGCTCAAATGCGCATTATGGGACCGGTAATGGTAGTAAGCGCCTTGCTCAACAACACACCGGTGGTTGCTTCTTTTATTCCTGCTCTCGAGGATTGGGCGCGGAAAAACCGTATCCCTGCATCAAAAATTTTGATCCCGCTCAGTTATGCCGCTATCCTCGGCGGAACCTGTACGCTTATCGGTACAAGTACCAATCTTATTGTAAACGGGCTGCTAATTGCCGAAGGAGGCGCTGATGCCTTGGGGATATTTGAACCGGCGCTGATTGGCATACCCTGTGCCATAGCAGGATTTATATACCTTTCAATTTTCGGTAGAAAATTACTTCCCATTCGTGGTTCCGGCTACGACAAGTTTAAAGACCCGCGTGAATATACCATAGAAATGGTGGTCGATTCAGGAAGCCCCTTGGCAGGCAAAACTATTGAAGAGGTAGGGTTGCGCCACTTGCCGGAGCTTTTTTTGGTTGAGGTGTATCGCAACGATCAAATTATTGCAGCGGTAGATCCGGACGAACAACTGCAAGAGCATGACCAGCTTATTTTTACCGGTATTGTAAGTTCTATCGTTGACCTGCAGCAGATAAAAGGGATAAGTCCCGCAACGGACGAGGTCTTTAAACTGGATTCCGAGCGCCGTGAGCGCCTGCTTATTGAAGCGGTTATCTCGCCCACGCATCCCTGCAATGGGCAAACCATTAAGGAGATTGGGTTTAGAAACCGGTATGATGCGGTAGTGTTGGCCGTGGCCCGGAATGGCGAGCGTATCAAAGAAAAGATCGGAGACATTAAGTTACAGCCCGGCGACACCCTGCTTTTAGAGGCGCACCAAAACTTTGTTGAACGCTACAAAAACTCCAACGAATATTATTTAATCAGCAGTATTGCAGATTCAAGACCTGTGAATGCGGAAAAATCGGCGATGGCATGGGCTATTTTATTTGGAATGATTGGTTTGGTTGCACTGAACGTATTAAGCATGTTTCAGGCCTCCTTTCTTGCTGCGGGCGCCATGATATTAACCCGCTGCTGCGAGCCGGCCGTGGCAAAAGACAGCATTGATTGGTCGGTATTGTTGGTGATTGCCGCCTCCTTAGGTATTGGTAACGCCATGAAAATAACTGGTGCGGCCGGTGAAATTGCCTCATATATTTTGCAATTTGCAGAGAACAGTCCCTATTTAGCGCTGGCAGCAACCTACCTGGCTACCTGGCTGCTTACCGAAATGATAACGAATAATGCGGCTGCAGTGCTCATTTTTCCCATTGCTATTTCCATTGCGGCTTCATTTGGTGTTAATTATATGCCCTTTGTAATTGTGATTATGATGGCAGCTTCAGCGAGTTTTTCCACGCCCATAGGCTATCAAACCAATTTAATGGTCTATGGCCCGGGCGGTTATAAATTTACCGATTTCACAAGAATAGGGTTACCTTTAAATTTGATTATTTATATAATCACCTTAATATTAGTGCCTAAAATTTGGCCTTTATAAAGTTATTATTTGATGATAAAAAACGTTATTCAGACAGCGCGAAAAGCCGGCGAAGCAATTTTAAGTTACTATTCCGAGGAGATTAGAGTATTTGAGAAAGATGATAATTCCCCGCTCACAAAAGCTGACCTGGCCGCGCATCATATTATATTAGATGCGCTTTCTGCTATTGATCCGGAAACGCCTATTATATCAGAAGAATCCGGCGTTCCGACATACGAAAAAAGAAAAAGCTGGAACCGGTTTTGGATTGTTGATCCGCTGGATGGCACCAAGGAGTTCATCAAAAAAAATGACGAGTTTACCGTAAACATTGCTCTTATTGAAAAGGGAGAACCCATTTTGGGTGTGGTATATATACCGGCTAAAAAGCAGCTTTTTTATGCGGAGAAAGGCAAGGGAAGTTTTCGTATCCATGATGAAGGGGAGCCGGAACGGATATTTTCAACTCCGGCCGATAAATCGATGCCGTTGAAAGTAGCAGCAAGCCGCTCCCATCAATCAAAATCATTAGAACATGATCTTAAAGAGCAAGGCATACATGTTAAAGAACTAATTGTAGCCGGAAGCTCACTTAAGTTTTGCCTGGTAGCCCAGGGAATTGCCGATATCTACCGCCGAACGGGACCTACTATGGAGTGGGATGTGGCAGCCGGCGATTGCATCTATCGGAATTCGGCCCAAGAAGGGCAGCACGCTTCACCGTTGCGTTACAACAAACTGGATTTGAAGAATGAAGGTTTTATCATTGGCCTTTAAATTATGTTAAAGTAATTTTTAATTTTCAATTGGATTAAATTCAAAATTAAACATTTAAAATTCATTAGATGCAGGAAAGTGAGCAAAGACTAAAACCCACCGTCCTCTGGTTCACCGGTCTTTCCGGGTCGGGCAAAAGTACCATATCGGAGCGGGTGTTTGAAATTTTGGATCAACAAAACTACGAAGTGGAACACCTCGACGGAGATGCTGTGCGGGATATTTTTCCCAAGACTGGATTTTCGCGCGAAGAGCGTACCGCACACATCAAACGAGTGGGTTATCTCGCAAGCCGACTGCAAACGCACGGCGTTTTTGTGATTGGTTCCTTCATTTCACCCTATAAGGAATCGCGAAATTTTGTACGCAATCTTTGCGATGATTTTACCGAAGTATATATATCCACGCCTCTCAAAGAATGTGAACGCCGTGATGTGAAGGGGCTTTACGAAAAAGCGCGTAAAGGAGAGATCACACAATTTACAGGTATTGATGACCCTTATGAAGAACCCGAGAACCCGGAATTGACGATTAATACTACCAATAAATCGGTTGAAGAGGCCGTGCAAGAAGTGTTAGATTTCTTATCTTCCAAGGCGGAAAATGGAACGTAATATACCTATAGTTTTCAAAACTAACGCGTTGCGCGGTTTAAATCTAATTAAAAATAGATATCCTTAAATTGAAATAGTGGTCTACCCAATAAAGTCATCCCCCTATTCACGAAAAAGCACGTGAATCTCCCCTTCAAAGGGGGGATAGGGGGATGGCCTAATCATAAATACAGTTTTAAATTAAAGAATCGAACACCAAATTAATTTTTCAACCGCACAACGTGTCTAAAACTACTCAATTGTAAAGCGAAAAAGTTATGCAGTATTACAAATTAAACCATATTCGCCAGCTTGAGTCCGAGTCGATATATATAATGCGTGAGGTAGCTGCCCAGTTTGAGAAACCGGTGCTTATGTTTTCCGGGGGTAAAGATTCCATCGCAATGGCACGGCTCGCACAAAAAGCGTTTTGGCCCGGTAAAATTCCATTCCCTTTTTTGCACGTTGACACCGGTCATAATTTCGAGGAAACAATCCGTTTTCGCGATGAGCTGATGGAGGAGTTAGGAGTGGAACTAATTGTGGCTAAGGTACAGGATATGATTGATTCCGGCCGGGTAAAAGAAGAAAAAGGCTCTAATGCCAGCCGCAACACCTTGCAAATACCTACTTTATTAAAGGCATTGGAGGAGCACGATTTTGACGTTGCATTTGGCGGTGCACGCCGCGATGAGGAGAAAGCACGAGCTAAGGAACGGTTCTTTTCTCATCGGGATGAATTTGGTCAGTGGGACCCGAAAAATCAGCGTCCCGAGCTTTGGAATTTGTTTAATGGCAAGAAAAATGTGGGCGAACATTTCCGTGTATTTCCCCTGAGCAATTGGACGGAGATGGATGTATGGCAATATATGGCAGCCGAAAATCTTGATGTGCCTGGCCTGTATCTTGCCCACCAAAGAGATGTTATAGAACGCGATGGCGTATTTTTGGCAAAAAATAAATACATAACGCTGACGGATGAGGAACACTATGAGCAAAGAAAAATACGATTTCGCACCATTGGTGATATGACCTGTACCGGGGCTATTTTATCCGATGCCGAAACAGTGCCCCAGATTATTGAGGAAGTAGCCTCTGCACGTATGACCGAACGCGGTAACAGAACGGATGACAAACGCTCTGAAGCATCTATGGAAGAGCGTAAGAAGCAGGGATACTTCTAATTCTCAATTTTGA
>Ga0136556_1001455_pt1 | contig 11949 bp, 10 predicted proteins | sample AntRauTorckE6831_FD_104780 | JGI IMG/M metagenome (GOLD analysis project Ga0136556, IMG submission 104780) | Saline lake microbial communities from Rauer Islands, Antarctica - Metagenome Torckler E6 #831 | ecosystem: Environmental > Aquatic > Non-marine Saline and Alkaline > Saline | place... | reverse complement strand
GGTCGACCACTGCGATGGGCATATCGTAGTGCGCGAGGTTCCGGTACGCCGGGGTGTCCTCCTCGGTGCTCCCGTTGTCGAGCATCAGCAGGAACGGGAGCTGTTGACCGTGGCGGGCCCGCCCCTCCAGCGCGAAGTTGAGGTCGCGAGTCACGTCCTCCATCTCGTAGAACGGCGCCTTCGCGGGGAGTCGCTTGAGCAGGTGGCGGCCGGCGTTGGGGTCGGCGTGAACCGCCTCGAATAAGCTCTCCAGCGCGCGCTGGACCGGGACGGCGGCACACATGCCGTCGCCGTCGGCGTGGTGGCGTACGCGGATCGGACGACCCTCCAGCACGGTTCGGCGGAGCAGGCGCGCGAGGTCCTCGAGGTCCGGTCGGAGTTTCTCGAATGCGTCCCACTCGACCAACGGCTCGACGGATTCGGGGCTGGCGCGCTCGGTTCGTGCCTCATCGAGGCGCTCGCGAGTGGCCTCGGCGTCCTCGTCCTCGAGGACGGTCACGTCGTCGACCTCCAGTTGGCGGACGCCCTCGTGGCGGCCGACCTCACCGCTGACTTGGACTACGTCGCCGATTTCGGCTTCGGGGTAGGCACGGACGCCGGCCTCCTCGAACGCCGCAGCGGCGACGATACCGGTCCCGTCGCCGACGTGGAAGATGGTCGGGCCGCCGGTCTGTTTGATCTGCGTGAGTTCGCCCTCGACAGTGACGCTCTCGCCGCGGCGGAGGTCGCCGACGGGGGTGATCTCGGGTTCGTGTTCCACGGGGACGACCGCGTTCTCGGCGGGATCGACCTCCTCGAACGCGATGTCGCCGTTCTCTCGGATCTCGGTCAGGCGGACGACCAGTTCGTCGCCTTTCTCGTAATCGCCCTGGAGGCTGGACTCGTGGACCAGACCCGATACCGTGTCCGAGACGTCGACGAACACGCCGTAGTCGACGACGCCGTTGACCGTCACGAGGTAGCGCTTGCCCTCGGCCACGTCGTCGATGGTGCAGTCGTCGTCGAGGTCGTAGACGAGTGTCGCGTCGTCGGGAACATCCCGACGCTCCGAGGGCGAACCGCCCTCGGTGGTGCCGGCGTCCTCGCCGGCGGAGTTGTCGGTCATGTTGGAAAGTCGGCTGCCGCGGGAGTTAAGTCTTCCAGTTCGGACCGCTTCCAACGCTCGCGGGCGCGATGCCGACAGCCCCGTCCCGGAATCCTTAGTTGCCGGGGCCACCGAGTGCCGGAAAGATGGGACTGTTCCGGTCGGGCGATGTGATCGGCATCGCCGACGACGCCCTCACGTTCGCGCTCGAAGCCTCCCGCGAGACCCACCCCGACGAGTACATGGGGCTCCTACGGGGCGAACCCGCCGACGAGTACGGTCTGAGCCACGACGGCCTGCTCGTGACGGACGTCCTAATCGTTCCGGGTACCGAGTCCAACCCCGTCAGCGCGACGGTCAAGACCAGCATGATCCCCAACGACTTCTCCTCGGTCGGGTCGGTCCACTCCCACCCGAACGGCGTGCTCCAGCCCTCACAAGCCGACCTCGCGACGTTCAACAAGGGCCAGGTTCACATCATCATCGGCAATCCGTACGGCCGTAACGACTGGGTCGCCCTCGACCGCGAGGGAAAGCGCCGCAGTCTTCCCGTGTACGACGTGGAGATGGACGACGGCGAGGACTTCTTCCACTTCACGCAGGCGGACATCGACGCCGAACTGGGCATCGACGGTGACGAGCCATGAGCGGGAAATCAGGACCCACCCGCGCAGTCGCACAAGGAACCTTCGACCTCATCCACCCCGGCCACGTCCACTACCTCCGGGAGGCCGCCGGCTTCGCCGACGAACTCCACGTCATCGTCGCCCGAAGTTCGAACGTCTCGCACAAGGAGGCGCCGGTCCTGCCCGCGCGCCAGCGCCGGGACGTCGTCGACGCCATCGACGCCGTCGACGAGGCCCACCTCGGCCACGAGTCGGACATCTTCGTCCCCATCGAGCGCATCAGCCCGGACACCATCGTCCTAGGTTACGACCAGCACCACGACGAGGACGCGGTACAGGCGGCGCTCGACGAGCGCGGTATCGACTGCGATGTCGCCCGTGCTGGCCCGCGGGAGCCGAAGTACGAGGACGAACTGCTTTCGACCGGCCGGATCGTCGACCGGATTCTCGAACACCGCGGGTAGGACAGGTTCCGACGCTGTCGACCCCTAAATACTCTCGCTCGATTCCCACGGGCGCGCCCGACGCGAAGCGGATAAGTAGCGCGACGCGCAACTTCTGATAGTGAGATCCGACCGCCAGTTCGCCGGCCTGCTCGCGGCGGCGGCGATGGGAGTGTACCTCCTCGTCGCCGTCGGTGCGACCACGGCCATAACCGACGCTGCAGCCGCGTGTCGCGGCTGGCCCGCCTGCGGTGGCGGTCTCGCCCTCCCGACCTCTGCGGACGGCTGGTTCGCACTCGGGCACCGCATCGGCGCCCTCGGCGCCGGCCTACTGCTCGTCGCCGCCACCGTCGTCGCGTGGCGCCGTAACGAATCCCGACGGGTCAAGGGTGCGCTCCTGTTCGCACTCGTACTCTTCCCGCTCCAGTCCGCCGTCGGCGCCGTCATCGCCACCACCGTTGTGACGCCGACTGCCAACGTCTCCACCATCCACCTCGCGCTCGGCGTCGCCATCTTCGGCGGCGTGCTCGCGGCGCTGGCGTGGGCGCTGGAAGCGGCGACCGGCGACCCCAACGACAAACCGACCGACCCGCTCGACGACGACCTGCCGCCCATCGACGACGCACCCTCGGCGACGATGCCAGAACCGGGCTGGCCCCGAACGAAGGCGAAACTGACGGCGTACGGTCGTCTGACCAAGCCACGGCTGATGTGGCTGCTCTGTCTCGTCGCCTCGGCGGCCATGGCGCTGGCCGGCGGCCCGAACTTCACCGCGCCAGTGGTCGCCAAGACGCTCGTCGCCGGCGCCCTCTCCATCGGCGCCTCGGGCACGTTCAACCACGTGCTCGAGCGCGACGTGGACCGCCGGATGCAGCGCACCAGCGACCGCCCACTCGCGGTGGATCTGGTGCCCGTCCGTAACGCCGTCGTCTTCGGCCTGACGCTCGCGGCCATCTCGGTCGGCCTGTTCGCCTCCATCAACCTGCTCGCCGGCGTGCTGGGCCTGACGGCCATCGCGTTCTACAGCGTCGTCTACACGCTGATCCTCAAACCCAACACCGTCCAGAACACCGTCATCGGCGGCGCCGCTGGCGCGCTCCCCGCGCTGATCGGCTGGGCGGCCGTCACCGGCGAGATCGGGTGGGGCGGCCTCGGCCTCGCGGCCATCGTCTTCCTCTGGACGCCCGCGCACTTCTACAACCTCGCGCTGGCGTACAAGGACGACTACGCGGCCGGCGGCTTCCCGATGATGCCCGTCGTCCGCGGCGAAACCACCACGCGCCGGCACATCCTCTGGTACCTCGGCGCCACGCTCGCGGCGACCGCCGCGCTCGCACTGACTGTCCGCCTCGACTGGCTGTTCGTCACCTTCGGCGTTGCACTCGCGGCGCTGTTCCTCTGGACCGTCGTCCGCCTCCACTTCGAGCGGACCGAGGCCGCGGCGTTCCGCGCGTTCCACGCCTCGAACGCCTATCTCGGCGGGGTTCTCCTCGCCGTCGTCCTGGACACACTCGCGTTCTGACGATGGCGACGCGTTCCTTTCTGGACTCGGACCACCTCCCCGAACCGCGGACGGTTCTGCTCTGGACCGGTGTGTTCTACGTCGAGGTGATGGCGCTGACCGGCTACTGGCTGTTCGGCAACACGGTGTCGGTCGATAGCCCCCGGTTCGCGCTCTACGGCCTGCTCTGGATCAACGTCGCGCTGTGGGTGTTCCTCCGGACTGAGGTACCAGCGGCGAGTCGATCCACCAAGCGTCGCGGGGGCGCGATAGCGGTCGGGTACTTCGCTATCCTCGCCTACACCGGCGGCCTCGTCGCCGGGGGCATTCCCGCACGCTTCGACTACGTCGCCGGCTTCACGATACTCTGGCTCCCGCCGGGGTGGGGGCCGGCGCTCACGTTCAAAAGCGAGTTCCTGCGTCTGGTCCTGATGCCGGCACGGGTGGCGGGCTATCTCGCACTCGCGTACCTGATCTACGTCACCGTCCTCGACGCGGCGGGATCGACCGCACCGGGACTGCTGGGGCTGTTCTCCTGTATCTCCTGTTCGTGGCCCATCGTCGCCTCCATCGGGACGGCCGTCCTCGGCGGCGGGTCGTTCATCGCGGTGGCGACGACGACGTACGCCTACGACGTCTCGACGGCGGTGTTTCTGGTCACGGTTCTGCTGCTGTCGTGGCGGCCGTCGTTCGGGTCGCTGCGGTGAACACGAGAACTGGTGGGTAACTACCGAAATCGCGGTTTGGATCCGAGGCTAAGAGCCACCGTCCACGGAGTAAGCCCACCAAACCGCGTGTTCGCTGGTTGCGTCGCCGGTCTCCCGTCTCGCGCCAACCGATAACCCCTCAGATACCCGAGCCTACTGCCGTCCGAAGCCGTTATAGGCTCACCTTTGTTTTGCGTATACGAGTGAAACCATGGACGATACTGTAGCGGCCGATATGGACGCGTTCGTCCGGATGGCCCGGGAGTCCCCGGTTCGGACCGGCGTCTTTACGTTCAGCCTTCCGGTGTTCGCGATCCTGCAGCTGGTGAACGGACTCGTTCACGGCGGCTCGCTGCTGTTCATCGCGGGCTTCGTCGTGCTGGCACTCGCGTCCTCGGGTCTGCTGGCCCAGTACCAACTCGCGGTCTACCGTCAGCGACGACTCTCCCGAGAGTTGCTGTAACGCGTCCGAAAAAATAGTCCGCGCCGGAGTGGCTTCTCAGGTCGTCGTCCGGGGCGTTTCTTCCTCGTGGCCTCGAGCTTTGAACGCACTCATCGCGCCGAGCCCTATCGCGAGCAGCCCGACGACGATGTCGTTATAGAACCCGAAGACGTTCGTCGTCTCAGTGAGGCCGGAGTCGGCACCAAGCACGAACGGTGCCGCGATCAACCAAACACCGGCCAGGACGGCGATGAGGGCGACTGCAGCGTTCCCGAATCGCTCGCCCGCCCGACGCGAGTAGTTGTACGCGCCGACGCCGATGAGGAGCGCGCCCACGAGGACGTCGTTCCAGAACTGCGCGTCGGTTAGCTCTACCCCGAACGCCTGACCGATCATCCAGACACCGAGGATGGCGATCAGCGCCGAGAGCCACTTCCCACCCTCGTTCCGGTTGGGGCCGTGGTCTTCGTGACGGTCAGCGTCCACGGTGTCGTCGTGACGATCCGAGTCGTAATCGGTGTCGTCGTGATGGACCGAGTTGTAGTTGGTGTCGTCGTGGTGGTCCGTGTCGTCGTGACGTGCCGAATCCACGGAGTGGTCGTCGTGCCGATCCGAATCTACGTCGTCGTGCCGATCCGAGTCGAGCCCGTGACGCGGGCCGTCCTCGGAGTCGCCGCTGCGGTTTCTGCTCATGCATGAGAGAGTGGGCTCTCTCGCGTAAAGTTAGCCAGTCGCATCACGCGGTGGGGTGAGGGTTACCAGTCGCTATCTATGGGTAATAGTGTTTCAATCGTCGGTATTCGGTTAGTACGTTCTCGATTTTCGACCCACGCGTTCGAGTTTCAGGCCGCCAATCGCCGATAACCTGTGAACGTTTTTATGTTACGTCCAAGTGATCCGCGATCCCCTCGCGAATGATCTCCTCACAGTAGCCACACCGCACGCCGTCGTCGAGTACGTCGAAGCGGGTCTCGACTGGCTCTTCGTCGTTGGTGATACAGCTCCGGTTCGGACAGGCCAGCACACCCGAGACCGTCTCGGGTCGTTCGGCCTGCTTCTTCTCCCGCACCTCGTACTCCCGAACGATGTTGACCGTCGCCCGCGGCGCGATCAGCGAGAGCACGTCGACCTCCGCCTGCGAGAGTTCGCGCTCCTCGACTTTCACCACGTCTTTCGTCCCGAGGCGTTCGGAAGGCACGTTCATCGCGACGCTGACGCCGGTCCCCTCGCTGCCGTCGATATCCAGCATTGCGAGTACGTTCAGCGCGCTCCCGCCGGGGAGGTGATCGAGCACGGTGCCGTCGCGGATCTTCGAGACGCGGAGTTCGTGGTCACTCATTGTTCTGGAAGAGGAGATCGAGCAGCGCCATCCGGACCGGGACGCCGTTGTGGGCCTGCTCGAAGTAGTTCGCGTGGTCGGTGTCGTCGATGCCGGCGTCGATCTCGTCGACGCGCGGGAGCGGGTGCATCACCGTCAGATCGTCCTTCGCGGCCTCCAGGGTCTCGGCGTCGATCTGAAACTCCCCGGCGACTTTCTCGTACTCGTTCTCGTCGGGGAAGCGCTCGCGCTGTATCCGGGTGACGTAGAGCACGTCCAGGTCGGGGAGCACGGCGTCGAGGTCGGTGTGCTCCCGGAGTTCGGCGCCGGCCTCGTGGAGGTCGAACCGAACCGATCGGGGCAGGCGCAGGGACTCTGGGCTGACGAAGTGCATCCGGGTGTCGAACTCCGTCAGCATCGTCGCCAGCGAGTGGACCGTGCGGCCGTACTTCAGGTCGCCGACGATACCGATCGTGAGGTCGTCGAGGCCGGCGGCCTCCCGGATCGTGTAGAGATCGAGCAGAGTCTGGGTCGGGTGCTGGCCCGCGCCGTCACCGGCGTTGATCACTGGCGCGTCGACGAACTCCGCGGCCATCTTCGCCGCGCCCTCGCGAGGGTGTCGGAGCACGAGGCCGTCGGCGTACCCCTCGATCACGCGCACCGTGTCGGCGAGGCTCTCGCCCTTGCTCACCGAGGAGGCGTCGACGCCGCCCATGTCGACGGTCTGCCCGCCGAGACGCTTCATCGCCGTCTCGAAGGACATCTTGGTCCGCGTACTCGGTTCGTAGAAACAGAGCGCGAGCACCGTCTCGGGGTAGCGGGCGGGCAACGCCTCGCGGCCACCCGCGGACAGCGCCGCGTCGAACTCGGCCGCGCGGTCCAGCACCCGTTCGACGTCCGCCCGGGATAGCTGCCCCGCGGCTACGAGGTGGTCCTGTCGCATCAACTGAGAGCGGGTTGGGCACGACCTTGAATCCCTCGGGTCAGCCGTCTCGCGGGCTGTGCACGTCGATGGAACCGCTCTCGGCGGGCGTTACGAATCTCGTAGCTCGCGCTCCGCGGCGGGGAACCGCATCCGGATCCGCGGGGCCTCGGGGTCCAGTTCGACGCTGAACTCGCCGTCGGACTGTTCGACCGCCCAGCGCAGGAGCCAGAGTTCGAGCCCCTGGAGATGTTCGAGCGGCGTCTCGACCCGGGTCGACACCAACTCGAGGTCCTCACACGGAATGGCGCCGCCGAAGTCCACGACTTCGAGGCGGACCTCGTCACCCTCGCGGACGAGCGTGATCTCGGCGTTCGGCTGCTCGGTGTCGCCCAACTGGAAGAGCAGGTCGTGGAGCGCTGCCCGGAGCGTAGAGTGGGCAGCGACAGTCGTCGCCCCCGAGGCGCGGAACTGCACGTCCGCGTGGGTGTACTCCTGTCTGAGCGCGGCCACCCCCTCCCCGACGATGGCGTCCAACGCGACGAGTTCGGTGGCGCCTTCGATGTCGCGGACAACGTCGTCGAACTCCCGGATTTGCTCGCTGATCGTGTACAGTTCGTCGGCGGCGGTCCGGATCCGCGAGGCGGCTACGTCAGGTGGTTCCTCGCCGGCGATGATGGCGTCGGCGTACCCCCGGATCACGTTGGTCTTGTTCCGAACGTTGTGCCGGAGGATCCGGTCGAGCACGGTCAGTCGTTGCTCGTTGCGCATGCGGTCGGTGATGTCGCGCTGACTACCTAGGAAGTGGGTTAGCTCCCCGTCCTGGTCCCGGATCGGCGTGATCTCGACGCGGTTCCAGAACGCCGTGCCGTCCTTCCGGTAGTTCAGGAGGTCGACGGTCGTCGGTTCGCCGGCCTCGACGGCGTGCCTGAGTTGTGCGACGGCTTCAGGGTCCGTGTTCTCCCCCTGCAGGAACCGGCAGTTGCGACCGAGCAACTCGCCAAGTGAGTAGCCCGTGATCCGGCAGAACCCCGAGTTGGCGTACACCATCGGCGTGTCCTCGATGCGGGCGTCGGCGATCACGATCCCGTGGGCGGCCGCCTCGATCGCGCGGCCGAACAGTCGGAGTCGCTCGGCCTGCCGCCGGCTCTCGGTCAGATCACGCACCAGCAGTTGGATCGCTTCGCCGCGTTCGTACGTCACGGCGACCGCGGCGACCTCGGCCTCGATCTCTCGACCCCGGGCGTCGACGAGCGTGAGTTCCGTGAACCCCGTCGCGCCGTCGCCGAGGTCCGGGACCGATGCCACCACGTCCGCGAGCGTCGACGCCTCGGACTCCGGGACGAAGCGGTCGGTGGAGCCGCCCATCAACACCGATTTGTCGGCGCCGAACAGACCGACGGCGGCCTCGTTGGCGTACCTGATTCGGCCGTTGTCGACCAGCAGGATCGCCTCCGGCGTGAGTTCGATCAGCTGCCGGTACTTGCGCTCGCTCTCGGCCAGCGACAGCGACGCCCGGCGCGTCGCCAGCAGGTTCTCGACGTGTCGAAGCAGCGTTTCCCGGCCCACGGGCAGCGTCAGCAGTTCGTCGATCAGGTCGCCACGACCCGCGGAAAGTCCCGCCAGCGCGTCCTCGTCGTCGGCCAGGAGCAGGTGTGGGAGGTAGGCGTCGGTCCCGTTCCGGCGTTGGACGAGGCTGTCGAAACAGCGCTCGGCGACTTCGCTATCGAGCAGGCAGACGTCGTAGCACTCGGGGAGTCCGCTGGGATCGGTCCCAGTAACCACGTCGTACTCGTTGTCCCCCGCCAGCCACTCGACGATCTGGTCGCGGGCACGACCCGGCTCCATGAGGAGAACCACGCGGTCGGACGGACCGGTAGGGGACGACACACACGGGGATTGGGAAAACGGCCATATTACTCTACCGCCCAGTCCCGGCGAATCGGGCTAGAATCGGGTTTTAAGCCTGCCACTCCGCGTCGGAGAGGGTACGCTGGACGGCCTCCTCTCCGACGGCGGCGGCGATGGCGCGGAACGCTTCCCGTTCGTCGCGATCCCGGGCGTTCGCGACCAGTCGCGAGACGATGAACTCCGGCGTCGAGCGCCCGACGGTGCCGAAGCGCGGCTGGTAGTCGACCCGCAGATCCAGGTCGTCGGTCAGCCCCTCGGCGAAGATGCCGTCGATGCGCGCGGTGTCGGGCAGCGGCGAGAGATCCGCCGCGAGGTGGGTGACGAACACGCCAAGCGCGCCGCGGTCGACGGTCAGATCGACGAGCCCGTTCAGCAGGTCTGCGGCCCGACCCGGCTCGGTGATCGCCTCGAACTCGTCGACGAGCATCAGCGCCCGACCCTCGCCGGTCAGCGGCGGCACGACCGAGCGGAGCGTCGACTCCAACACGCCAGCGTTGAACGACGCGTGTCGGCGGTGGAAGACGATGGTGTCGAAGCGGCCGACTTCGGCCTCCTCGGCCGGAACTGGTAGCCCCAACGCTGCCAGTAGCGCGACGGCACAGAGCGTCTCCAGGAGCGTCGTCTTCCCGCCGGAGTTCGCGCCCGTGAGGACGGTCACGCGGTCGCCCGAGGGTGGGGAGGGACTGCCGTTTCCGGCGACCCCGTGGTCGCCGACGCCGTAGGTTATCGGCTGGATCTCGCCCTCGATAAAGAGGTTGCGCGCGTTCCGGACCGCCAACCCGTCGGCGACGAGTTCCGGCCGGGTGAGGTCGTGTTTCGCGGCGAATCGGGCGAGCGAGAGGTCGAACGCGAGGTCGTCGATGGCGACGACCGCGGCCTCGATCTCCCCGCCGGCGTCGTCGAGGGTCTCCTCCAGGTCGCTCGCAACGGTCGCCTCGCGGTCGGTGACCTGCTCCTCGAGATCCCCAACCAGCGCGCGCAGCGTCTCCGAGACGAAGTCGGTCTCGTCGCGGGCGTCGTCGGGCGCGATCGAGCGAACCTCCCCGGGAGTCGAACCGGTCTCCTCGGCGACGTAGGAGATGACGCCGCTCTGGAACGCCTCCAGCGAGCGCACGTCCTGTCCCCTGACAGTCTCCAGTACGTCCAGCGCGGCGTCGTTCAGCCGTCTCGCGGCGGCGAGTTGGCTCCGGAGTTCGTCGAGGCGGTCGTCGGCGCCCTCGCTGATCGAGAGCGAATCGTCGCCCTCGGTCGCGACCTCCCCGTCGACCGCGCCCAACGCGTCGACCGCGTCGGCCAGCGCGTCCGGGTCGAGATCCGCGAGGCGGTCGAAGGGGCCAGCCTCGTCACTCCCGACCGATCGGAGATCGAGTACCGCATCGACGGCCGCACGCCGGCCCGCGCCGGCCGCGTCGTACTGCTCGAACGCCTCGATCACCGCCGCGCGCTCGTCGTCGAGGCCGGCCCAGATTTCGGTCGCGGCGTCGACCCGGTCCAACCGATCCGCCGCGGCCTCCTGTGTCGGGAGCGGTGTGAGCACCCGGATTCGGTCGGCGGCGCCGTGGGTCAGCGCGTCCTGGGCTGCTAACTCCAGCAGGTCGCCGTACACGTCCCGGGCGTCGCCAGTCCCGAGCGTGTCCAAGCCCGCCGCGCCGGTCGCCCGGCGGAGGATCCGCGTCGCTCGCCCGCGCGGGAGACCGGCGTCGACCAGCGTCCCCACGTCGGCTGACTCGATTGCGCGAACGGCGCGCTCGACACCCAACTCGGTTTCGAGCAGGTCGGCCGTCTTCGGGCCGACCCCCCAGTACTCCTGCAGTCGCATGGGTGGAGATGCGTCGGGGGGCTCTTGAGAGTTGTCAGAACTCGACGGGGATCTCGATCAGCGTCGGGCGGTCGCGGTCGAACGCCGCAGCCAGTTCCGCCGGCAGTTCGTCGGCGACCGACTCGAAATCGATCCGGCTCGCGGCCGCGCCGAAACTCTCAGCCAGATCCACGAAGTCGGGGTTCCGAATGTCGGTCGCCATCGTCCGGCCGTAATCCCGGCGCTGTACGTCTTCGAGGATGTCGTAGGAGTCGTCGTTGCAGACGACGATTGGAACGCCGAGGTCGTACTGTACCGCGGTCGCGAGGTCGCCGACGGTGAACAGGAACCCGCCGTCGCCGACCAGCGACACGACCTGTCGGTCGCTCCCGATAGCGGCGCCGAAGGCGGCAGGCGGGCTGAACCCCAGCGTGCCGAACCCGCGCGGGAACAGGAACGTCCGGGGCGCGCCGGTGGTGAATCGCGTCCGCCCGGCGTAGCAGAGCTTCGTCATGTCGTTGACGACCACCGCATCGTCGTCGAGCGCCTCGCGGAGCACCGCGAGCAGGTGGTCTCGATCGTCGTCGGCGCCGATCTCCAGCGGCGCCGGACGGGCCTCGGCCGCCTCGCTCGGACCGTCGAACTCGAGGCCCTGCTGGCTGGCTTCCTTCCGGAGCGCGGAAAGCGTCGCGCCGGCGTCGCCGACGATTCCCAGCGCCGTCTCGTGGTTGTTCCCGAAGTTCCGTGGGTCGATATCGACGTGGATCAGCGATTCGGGGAACGCCATCTCCCCGGAATCCTGCGCGCTGAGTTCGGTGCCGACGGCGAGCACCACGTCTCGGCTGGCGACGAACTCGTTCGCTGGCTCGTGGCCGAGCGCCGTCGCGACACAGCAGTCGTGGTCGCCCGGGAGCACGCCCTTCCCTGCAGCGGTCGTGATGGTCGGGATATCCGTCTCCTCGACGAGTTCCTGCACTTCCTCGGCGGCGTCGACGGTGCCGCCACCGACAACCAGCAGTGGGTGTTCGGCTTCGGCGAGCATATCGGTCGCTTCTGCGACGCGTTCGGCGTCCGGGCCCGGCGGCTTTGCAGGTTCTCGGTCGATCAACTCGACTGGTTCTGCGCGCTCGAGTACGTCGGTCGGGATCTGGATGTGGACGGGTCTCGGGCGGTTCTCGTCGAAGTAGTCGAACGCGT
>Ga0136556_1001454_pt1 | contig 11952 bp, 10 predicted proteins | sample AntRauTorckE6831_FD_104780 | JGI IMG/M metagenome (GOLD analysis project Ga0136556, IMG submission 104780) | Saline lake microbial communities from Rauer Islands, Antarctica - Metagenome Torckler E6 #831 | ecosystem: Environmental > Aquatic > Non-marine Saline and Alkaline > Saline | place... | reverse complement strand
GCGCTCCTCGACGTGGTCACGGATCCGCTCGGCGGCGCTCTCGGTTCGGGTTCGCTCGACGACGGTCTCGATGTCGGCGTCCGGGGCGTCTGCCCGGATGGCGGCCGCGGCGCGCTGGGCGGCGGCGTCGCCCTTGGACTCGAGGCGCTCGACGAACGACTTCTCCAGGCCGCCGGCGTCGAACGCCCCGCCGGCCTTCTGCAGGTCGACGACGTTCAACACGTCGACGGTAGAGCCGTAGCGCTCGGCGAACGCGCCGGCGTGGGGCAGCGCTGCCTCGGCGTTCTCGCTCCCGTCGGTCGGAACCAGCAGTCGCTCGTAGTCGCGTGACGGTTCGGCCTTGCTGGGGACGACGAACACGGGCGCGTCGCTCCGGCTCAGCACGCGCTCGGTCACGCTGCCGAGCAAGCGCTCGCCGATACCGCTCGCGCCCTGTCGTCCGAGCACGACGAGGTCGGTGCCCGACTCGGTCGCGTACTCGGCGAGTCCCTCGGCGGGCGAGCCTTCGACAATTTCGGTAGTGATCGACCGACCGGCGTCCTCGGCGGCCGCCTCGACGCCCGAGAACACCGCCTCTCGGTTCTCTCGGATCGCCGACGCCGCCTTACGGGCGCGGTCGAGCGTCGACGCCTCGATCACGTGGAGTACGGTCACCGACGCGTCGAACGCCGCCGCGAGTTCGATCCCGCGTTTCGCCGCCCGATCGGATTCTTCGCTCCCGTCGACGCCGATGAGGATCTGATCGTACATACGTTTCCGTTCGACCGGGGGCTCCTTACCGTTTGTCGCCGGCGGCAGCAGTCCCCGACGGCTCGCCGCCGCGGATCTCCCGGCGTCGATCCGCGATCAAGTCGAACGCCGCCTCGGTATCGCCCAGTACCAGCAGCGCGTAGTAGCGCAGGAACGTCTGCACCGGGACGGCGAGGAACAGCGAGACGACGAACAGGCAGAGCACGAACAGCGCGACTGCGGCGGCGATGACCACTCCGCCCAGTATCTCCGAAACGGAAAACAGGGCGACGCCGACCAGAACGACGACGCCGACCGGGATGGCCAGCGCGATGGCGGCCACGACGCTGACGATGCCGACGACCATCGCGATGGCGATCCCCAGCACGAACCGCAGGACGAGGTAGACGAGGTACTCCTGCCACTCGCCGGTAAGCGTGGGCCAGAACCGCCGCCACGCCGCGAGGACGCCGCCGTCCTCGGCGATCATCACCGGGACGACGAACTGGGTCGTCAACCCGTTCACGAAGCCGCCAACCAGTGCGACCGCGAGGAACACGAGGAACCCGACTGCCAGCAGCGCGAAAGAGAACCCTTCGAGGCCGGCCAGCAGCGGCCAGAGTCCGGCGACGAGCGCGCCGCCGCCGATACCCAGCGTGAGCAGGCCGACCACGAGTCGGAACCCCAGCAGGCGGACACCCTGCCGCCAGCGCTCACCCCAGTACTTACGGATCGAGACGCGTTCGCGCCGGAGCGACTCGACGAACACGAACTCCATCACCGCACCGACGAAACCGAACCCGAGGGCGATCAGGAGGACCACGGCGACGATGCCGGCGATGATCGCCCACTCGGTGGCGCTGATCGAGTTCAGTACCTGCGCGACGTTGGGTGGTTGGCCGGGGTCGGTCGGCATCCCCGTCCCGGTGTTGCCGCCGAACTGGAACGGGTTGACGGCGCCGGCGCCGCCGAGGAAGAGCACGACGAACGCGAGGCGTGCCCAGCGGCCCAGGTCGAACGGCCAGAGCAGCGCGCGGGTGGCGTCGATAGCGTCGTCGATGTCGTCGAGGGCGGCGGGACTCATCGGCGTCCCTCGGTACGGGTCGGCGGGAAGGTTTGGAGGGTCACGACCGAAGCTGTTGGCTCACGGAAAGATATAGCTTCGGTCACGTCGATCCGAGCGCACTCGGGGTGTCGTTACGCCGTCGGGGCCGCATCGCTGGCGGCCGCCAGCGCCGCCCGCACGTCGTCGAGGAGGTCGCTCTCGCGTTCGATACCGACGCTGAGTCGGACCAGACTCGGCGGGATACCCGCCGCCCGGAGTTCCGCGTTCGAGTGGTCTTGGTGGGTCATCGTTGCCGGGTGTTCGGCGAGACTCTCGACGCCGCCGAGGCTCTCGGCGAGCGTGAACACTTCGAGGTCCGAGACGAACGCGGTGGCCGCCGCGAGGCCGCCCTCGAACTCCGCGCTGACCATGCCGCCGAAGTCACGCATCTGTCGGCGCGCAACCTCGTGGTTCGGGTGGGACTCGAGCCCCGGGTAGTGAACGCGCTCGACCGCCTCGTGGCCGTCGAGCAGCGCCGCGACCGCGGTCGCGTTCCGGCAGTGGCGCTCCATCCGCGCCGAGAGCGTCTTGATCCCGCGGAGTACGAGAAAGCAGTCGAACGGGCCGGGGATCCCGCCGCGGGCGTACTGGTAGTACGCGATCTCCTCGGCGAGATCCTCGTTTCGGGTGGCGACGGCGCCGGCGATGACGTCGGAGTGGCCGCCGAGATACTTCGTGAGCGACTCCACCACCACGTCGGCGCCGAGTTCGAGCGGTCGCTGGAGCGCGGGCGAGGCGAACGTGTTGTCGACGACAACCAGGGCGCCGTGATCGTGGGCGGTCGCCGCGGCGGCCTCGATGTCGGTGACGGTGAGCGTCGGGTTCGAGGGCGTCTCGAAGTAGACCATCCGCGTCTCCGGGCCCACGGCGTCGGCGATTGCGTCGGGGTCGGTCACGTCGGTTCGCTCCACCTCGATGCCGTAGTCGGCGTACACCTCGGTCAGGAGTTCGTGCGTCTCGGCGTAGAGACTCTCGCCGGCGACCACGTGGTCGCCGCTGTCGAGCAGCGAGAACGTGGCGTCGATGGCGGCCATCCCGCTGGCGAACGCCGAGGCGTCGGTGCCACCCTCGAGTTGCGCGATGGCGGCCTCCAGTTCGTCACGGGTCGGTCCCGACATCCGGGAGTAGCGATGTGCGCCCCGCGGTGCCTCGGTCGTGTCGTACTCGTAGGTCGCGTTGGCGTAGATCGGCGTTGTCAGCGCGCCGTGAGGGTCGGTTCGCTCGGTCGGGTGCACTTCTTCGGTCGCGGACGCCCAGCGCTCGTCAGGGTCGTTCATGGCTACCAGTCCACACGGGGGGTGATAAAGCGTCGCCTCGCGTTCGGTCGACGACCCGGAACGCGCTGGCACCGTCGCGCCCCTCAGACGGTCTCGCTCACGTCCAGCAGCGTCGTCCCACAGTCGACACAGCGTGTCGTGACGTCCCGTTCGGTCGGCCGGCAGCAGGACTCGACCGCCGCGTCCGTCAGTTCTACCGTGCCGCCGCAGTCGGGACACGAGTCGAGATACGCGCGGAGCGTCGAGAGCAGTTCCTGGCGTGCCGGCCCGTCGAGTTCCTGCCAGTCGTCACAGCGAGTGGCGAGCAGTTCGGCGGCGGCGACGTCGGCGCGGAGCGCCGCGTGGCTCTCCCAGCCGACCAGTCGTTGGCCGTCGACGACGGTCGTCAGGTCCTCACCCATCGGTGTCGTCGTGGCGTCGGCACCGAACGTCACGCGGACGCCGTCGGTCACGTCGACGGCCGCCGGGGTTTCGAGGCACTCGAGCCACGCCGCCCGGAACGAACTGGTTAGGCGGGTTCCGTCGATTTCGCCCGTCCCGGCAGCCGTCTCGAGGACTCCGGCGTCCCGGAGCGTCGACTCCGCGCCGAGGTCCGTGGTGAGGCGCGGCCCGCGCTCCCCGCGGTCGGTCCGAGATCGCTCGGTTGATTTCCCGAACCGGGCGAGCACTCGGTTCGGGAGGTACCGTTCGGTGAGTCCCGGCGTCCCGGGGACGAGATACCCCCGGAAGTAGATACTCGCCAGCGAGAGCAGCAACACTGCCGGCGCCAGCGGCAGCCACAGGACGGCGACGACGACCGTGAGTGCAGCCGCCAGTAGGAGGTTGACGACCGTACACGGAACACAGCGGTTCGCCCCCGTGTAGGCGGGTTCGCGAAGGGAATCGAGGAGCGCTCGATCCGGACGTGGGAACACGACACAACGTGTGTGTCTCTCCTCCCTATGCGTTACGGTTAGCGGCTTCGAAACGCGCGTTAACGGCAGATACTGGCCACAAGACCTCTGGTAGCGAAAGGTGTAACCTTCGGACTCCCCAACTGTGCACATGGACCAAACTAGACGGAACTACCTCAAACTGGTTTCAGGGTCGGCGACGGCCGGAACCGTGGCGCTCGCAGGCTGTTCCGGCGGCGAGTCGACGGACACCGAGGGCGCATCCGACACCGAGGCGCCGACCGATACCGAGATGGGGACGGAGACGGAGACGGCGGCACCGACCGGGACCGACGTCTCGTGCGAGGAGAGCAACGAGACGTACACGGTCGAGATGGGCGGCTCCGGCCACGGGCCGTTCTTCTTCGATCCCGTCGGACTCTACGTCAAGCCCGGCGACACGGTCGAGTTCGTGAACGACACTGGCGGTCACTCCGCGACCAGCTACGCCGAAGAACTCGACTCCTCGGACGTGACCCGCATCCCCGAGGACGCCGAAGCGTTCAACAGCGGGACGCTGAACGACGTCGGCGCGAGCTGGCAGTACACGTTCACCGTGGAAGGGACGTACGACTACTTCTGTATCCCCCACAAGGGTCTCGGCATGATCGGTCGGATCGTCGTCTGTCAGCCCGGCGGCCCCGCGACGGAGGGAAGCCCGCCCGACGGCGAACTCCCCGACAGCCAGCGCATCGTCGAGGAAGGTTCCATCTCGTGGGACGATTGGGACAGCTAACGAAACAGCAACCTGCCCGAGAACCACTTTTCGCCTTTCTTCACAGTCGACGACTAGCGAGAGCGCTCGTCGTCGACGAGTAGTCGATACGGAGTCCCGTCGCCGGCAGTTCGCTCGCGAGGAAAAATCAGGCGCCTCGACGGCCCGAGCGGGCGGGACGCTCAGGCTTCCATCGAGAAGACGGCGACGGCGTCGCCGGTCTTGTGTGAACGAAGCCCACCGCCGCCAGCCTGTATGGCGACGTACTGCTTCTCGGTCCCCGGGTCGTACCAGCTAACCGGGGAGGCGTTGATGGAGGCGCCGAGGTTGAACTGCCAGAGGCGCTCGCCGGACTCGACGTCGTAGGCGATGAACTCGCCGCTGCCGTTGCCGGCGAACACCAGCCCGGTCGCCGTGGTCATCGAGCCACCCATCGTGAACTCGTCGTACCAGTCCTGCCACTTGACCTCGCCGCTGATCGGGTCGAGCGCGGTGATGACGCCGAGGTTGCGGTTCCACTCCTCCTCGGGCGGGTACTCGACGTCGTCCATCTCGGGGGCGATGGTGAACCCGCCACCGAGGTAGAGCCGTCCCGTCTCGTACTCCTCGCGGTCCCACTGGAACTTGCTCGGGTAGTTCATCGCCTTCACGAACACCGTCTGGGAGTTCGGGTCGTAGGAGGCCGGGTTCCACTCGGATCCCCCGTCGGCCGAGGGCATGATCCACGGCGAGTCCTCCAGTTCGGCCGGCGGCAGGTCGAACGTGTTCAGCATCTGGGCGAACGGCTCCGAGCGCTCGACGAGTTGGCCGTTGCCGGCGTCCATCGTGAACACCCAGCCGACCTTCCCGGCACTCATCGTGAGGCGGCGCTCTTCGCCGTTGACCTCGGCGTCGAAGAGAACCGGCGGCGACGGGGAGTCGTAGTCCCACCAGTCGTGCGGGCTCTCGTTGTAGTGCCACTGGGGCTCGCCGGAGTTGGCGTCGAGGGCGAGTGTCCCGTTCGAGTAGGGGTTGAGCCCCGGCCGCACGCCGGCCCACACGTCCGGGCCGGGGTTGCCAGTCGGCGCGTAGATGGTGTCGCTGTCGGTGTCGATAGACGGCGTCATCCAGACCGTCGAACAGCCGTTCTGCCAGGACTCGCCGATCCACTGGTCCTCCGGGACGGTCCAGCGGCGCCACATCTGCTCGCCGGACTCGGGGTCGACGGCGTCGACGTAGCCGCGGACGCCGAACTCGCCCCCGCCGCTCCCCATGATGACCATGTCGTTGTAGACGACCGGCGCTTCGGTGTTGGCGTACCCCTCCGACGGTTCGGCGGAGTTGTACTGCCACTGCTGCTCGCCGGTGTAGCGGTCGAGCGCGACGAGGTTGGCGTCCAGGGTCGTCATGTAGACTTTGTCCTGGTACACCGCGACCCCGCGGTTGTTCAGCCCACAGCAGGGACGGATGTTGTTGGGGTTGGAGTACGTGTAGCTCCAGAACACGTCGCCGTTACGGGCGTTGAGCGCCTTGACGTGGTTCGGCCCGTTGGTCTGGTACATGACTGGCGGGTCGCCCGGGACGATGACCGGGGAGCCCTCCAGTTCGCCGCTGCCCGTCCCCGTCTGGAACAGCCAGTCGAGGGAGAGGTCACCGACGTTCTCAGGCGTGATGACGTCGGCGGTGGTGTGGCGCTGCTGCTTGTAGCCGCCACCGTACATCAGCCACGCGTCCGCGTTCGAGCCAGATCCCGTGAGCATCTCCTGGGTCACGTTCTTCTCCGGGATCATGTCGGCCGCGTGGGTCTCGGTGACTGGCTCGTTGAGCGGCGAGTCGACGACGAAGAACTCGTCTTTCTTCTGTACCTTGGTGTTCTTTACCGCCTGAACCGCCTTGTCGTTCGATAGGTCAGTCATTGTTAGAGCCCTCCGTCAGCCCGCATGTCGTCGGTGATTCGGTACACGTCCGCGGCCATGTTCTCCTGTCCGGCGATCATGATCGCGGCCCCGCCGGCGAGGCCGGCGGCGAGGTGGGCGTCCTCGAACTCGCCCGGCCCGGCGATGTCGTGGGCTGCGGCCGTCATCAGGTGCAGGCCGCCCAACATCGTCTTGGTGTGCTCGATCCCTCGGTCGTGTATCTCGTCGGTGATCAGCACCTTGTTCCGCCAGAGGTGGTCGTCGAGGCCGTCGATCCAGAGCAGCGCCCCGCCGGCGGCGCGCTGATGGAGCGGACCGACGTTGGCGGGATCGAACTCGCTGACGTCCGTCGGCAGGTCACTCGCCGGGACCCAGTGTTTGAGCAGTTCCTGCTGGCTCGTGACGCTGGCGACCGTCGCCGTGATCTCCTCCTCGCTGAACCCGGCGTCGGTCAGCGTCGACGTGAGTGGTTCGGCGCGGACGAGTTCCTGCGTCGTCGTCGCGAGCCCCTCGCTCGTGTACGCCGGGAGGTGCTCCTCCGCGCTGGCGAAGAAGCCGATATCCGAGAGGTGTCGGTACGCTTCCCAGGCGGGCGCCGTCAGCTCCTGGTACGGCGTGGCGTCCTCCGCCGGGAAGCCGGCCGAGCGAACGGCCGGCAGCGAGTCGACGGCCGTCGCGACCCCGCTCATCGAACTCGCGAGCACGTCGGCGTCGACGGCGCCCGTGAGGTCCGAACGGATGGCCTCGCCCATCGCCGCCAGCTCCGAGGACGTCCCGCTCCCGAGCGCGTTCCGGACGTCGCTCAGCGAGAACTGGCTCGCGGCCCCGATACTCCCGGTTATCCCGAGTAGTTTGAGGAAGTCTCGGCGCTCCTCCTCGCCGATAGTCACCCCTTGTCTGTTACTGTCTTCCATACCAAACGTGTAGCAGTCCTGATCGGATAAAGATACGGGAAGACGGCATAATACGGCCATCAAACCCCCTCAATCCGGGAGTACTCTTTTATGGCTGCCAAATGTCATCATAGCACATGACGGATGATAATAAATCACGCCGAAACCTGCTGCGAGGGATGTTCGCGGTGGGTGCGGCGACCACCCTCGCGGGCTGTGGGTCCGACGACACGACGGACACCGAGACGGATACCGAGCCGTCGACGGATTCGTCGCCGACAGAGACGGACGAGTCGACGCCGGCGCCGACCGACGAATCGACCGGGAACATCGACGAGACGAGATCGGAGTTAGAGCAGTACGACTCCGCAGTGACCGCGTGGGAGGACGGCTGGCGGAACACGATGGAGTACGTCGCCAACGAGGACGACTCGGCGGCGATGGGCGTCCCCTTCACGAACCCGGACGTGGCCGAGGACGAGGTCGACCCGCTCCGCCCGCACGGGTTGTTCTACCAGATCACCGACGAGGGGCGGTACGAACTGCTCGGCGCCGAGTGGACCGTGCCGGCGGAGGCCGTCGACGAGGCGCCGACCCTGTTCGGCGAGACGTTCAGCGGCCCCGAGCAGGGGCTCCGCGCACGCCAGCCGGAGCAGTACGCGCTCCGAGCGTGGCTGTGGGCGGACAACCCGGAGGGCATGTTCGCGACGTTCAACCCCGAGATAACCCCGCCGGAGTACGCCGAAGCGTACACCGACGTCGGCTACTCGACTCGGACGTTCACGAACCTCGAGACGGCCAGACAGGCGGGGTTCAACCGCCGGGGCGACTGTCGGAGCGGGAACGGCGGGAGCGAGGGACTGAACTTCTTCTCGGAGGAGGACCCGTTCAACGAAGCCGGGATGGTGTACCACAGCTACTTCCAGGCGCTGCTGTACGAGGACACCGACGACGGCACGGAACTGGTCGGCGTGAAGTGGGTCATGCCCGTCGACGAGGTCGATTCCCGGCCCTCGCTGGTGAGCCAGTCGATGAAGGGCCCCATCGAAGGCTACCTGGATGGGATGCCGAGCCACTACCAACTCACGCTCTGGCGCAAGCCCAACCCCAACGGGCTGTTCGCCCGCTGGAACCCGACGATCGAGTGCTGACGGGCCGGTTTTCTCCGATCTCGCCTGTTCGAATCGCCTCGAGTAGAGATGTTTCAGGCGACGACCCGGAAGACGCCGCCGTCGGCGGCACCGCGCCCGAGAACGTACATCTCGCCGTCGATACGGTCCATGTCGAAGATCTGCTGGATTTTGCCGGCGTCGCCGTCAGCGATGGGGAGCGGTTCGGTGTCCCAGAGCCCCGACTCGCGGGGTGTGGCAACGAACAGTCGACCGTTCGGGGCGAGGTCGCCGAACAGGAACCGACCCTGTAGCGACGGGAGTTCGTCGCCGCGGTAGATGTTGCCCGCGATGACCGAGATGCCCGAGACTGGGGCGTCGCCGTGGGGGTACTCGATCACGGGGTCGACGAGCGGTTCGCCGCCGCGGACGTCCGGCGGCGTCCCGTCGGGGCAGGTTTCGGCCTGGAAGCAGTGGGTTCCCTCCTTCACGTTCCAGCCGTAGTTGCCGCCCTTCTCGACCAGATCGACCTCCTCGTACCGGTTCTGACCGACGTCGCCGGCATAGAGGTCGTCGCCGTCGAACGCCAGCCGCCAGGGGTTCCGGAACCCCCAGGCGTACTGCTCGTCGAGGCCGTCCTCGCCGACGAGTGGGTTGTCGTCCGGGACGCTGTACCCCTGGTTCGGGCCCCGGTCGTCGACGTCGATGCGGAGAACACTCCCGAGGAGGTTCTCGGTCACGTCCTGTCCGTTCCCGCCGTCGACGGCGTCGTACCAGTCGTCGACGTGGCCGGGGCCCTGGTCGTCGCCGGCGCCGCCGTCGCCGACGCCGACGTAGAGGAAGCCGTCCGGGCCGAACAGCACGGAGCCGGCGTTGTGGTTGCTCTGTGGCTGCGCGATGGTCAGCAGGCCGGTCCGCGAGTCTGGGTCGGCCCGGTAGCCGTCCGGGCCGACTTCGAACTCAGCGAGGACGAATCGGTGGCTGTAGCCGTCCGGGGTCGATTCGTTCGGCGGCGCGGAGTAGCGCACGAACAGCCGGCGGTTCTCGGCGAAGTTCGGGTGGAGCGCGATGCCGAGCAGCCCTTTCTCGCCGCCCCGGGTAGTTCGGTCGCTGATGTCCAGTAGCGGTCTCGAGCGCAGGTTCCCGTCCTCGAGAACGCTGATGACGCCGCCCTGCTGGGCGACGTAGCGAAGGTCCGAGTCGGGAACGGCGACCATATCGAGGGGGACGCCCAGCCCCGTGGCGACCGCCTCGAGACCGACGGAGTCGGGGATTTGGGCTGGTTCCTGGTCGGTCCCGGTATCGGTCCCCGTCTCGCCCTCGGTCGGCGACGACGCCGGGGTCGGCGACTCGCCCGGCGACGACGTGCTCGGACTGGTCGGCGTCCCGTCGCCGTTACAGCCCGCGAGCGCGGTCAGCAGGCCGGTTCCGGCGAGGACGAACTGTCGGCGATCCATACCGGTCAATCAGTGGGCGAGCGGTTGGCTGTTTGGGTGGATCGGTGGCGGAATTCTGCCCACGTGGTGACCACATCGATTCCGGGCGATGCGGCCCGGTTCAGTCCTCGTCGACGCGCTCGAGATCCGCGACCAGTTCCCGGATCCCCGAGACGGCTGCCTCGACCAGTCGCTCGCCCTTCTCCGCTGTCGCGGCCGTCGGGTCGCCGATGTTGCCGGTGGGGGTGATCTCGTCCATGTCGTCGGCGCTGAGTGACCAGCCGACGGCGTTGTCGCCGAGGGCGTCGTAGTCGGTCAGCGGGCGCGAGTGCTCCGGCGGGTCGACGGCCTCGGCGCGGTCCATGTGGACCAGTTCGGGGAGCAACTCGAGCATGATCGACGTCTCGAACTCCGAGGCGTGGAAGGAGACGTCGGCGGTCCGGATTTCGGCAGCCACGTCGGCGAACAGGTTCACGAGCGGCACGTGGAACGCCTCCATCCCCGCCTCCTCGCGGAGTCGGCGGACGACGATGTCGAGTTCGGGATCCTGGGCGAGGTAGTGGCCGTTGAGTAGGAGGACGTTCTCGATGCCCCACTCGCCGGCGGAGGCACAGATGTCGAACACGTAGCGCTGGAACGTCTCCGAGGAGACGGTGAACGTCCCGGGTTTGAACGTGTGGTGCGGGCTGACGCCGTACCAGATCGGCGGCGCCAGCAGCGCCGGCGACGATTCCGCGACGGCGTCGCCGATCGCCTCGGGCATGTAGACGTCGACGCCGAGGGGCATGTGGTGGCCGTGCTGTTCGGTGCTCCCGACTGGGAGCAGGAGTGTGCGGGTGTCCTCGAGGGCGGCCTCGATCTCCTGCCAGGTCATCTCGGCGACGCGGTACGTCGACGCTTCGCTGTGGCTGGGCATGGACGCGCTTCGGTGGGGGCGGGCAAAAACGACCGGACGGCGGCGCCGCGGCTATCGAAGCAGCGTCGAGAGGAAGTGGGTCGGCCAAGATTTGAACTTGGGGCCTGCTCCGTGTGAAGGAGCCGTCATAACCGGACTAGACCACCGACCCTTCACCCGAAAGATGGGCGAGGGCGGACTTAAGCGTACTGTCTCGGCATCGCGACGCCTCGCGCTCCTCGCGAATCCGCCGCCTCGTGGGGCTCAGTACGTCGGCGACTCCTCGGGCACGCCCTCGCGCTGGTTCACGAGTCGGGCGATGGTGAACAGGTAGTCCGAGAGGCGGTTCAGGTAACGGATCGCCTCCGCGTTGACCGATTCGCGCTCCTGTTCGCCGAGGGCGACGGCGCGCCGCTCCGCGCGGCGCGTGACCGCGCGAGCCTGGTGCAGGCACGCGCCGGCGTCGCCGCCGCCGGGGAGGATGAAGGAGGTGAGTGGTTCCAGTTCCTCGTCGGCCTCGTCGATCCAGTCCTCCAGTTGCTCGACGTCGGACGCGTCTATCTGTGGGTCGTCCTCGCCGGTGTCGGGGTTGGCGAACTCCGCCTGGATCACGTGGAGGCAGTTCTGCACCTGCTTGAGTTGGGCGTCGACGTCGTCGTGGCCAGTCGGGCGCACGCGACCGACGAGGGCGTTGGCCTCGTCGACGGTGCCGTAGGATTCGATGCGGTGGCTGGTCTTCGAGACGCGTTCGGCGTTCCCGAGGTCCGTCTCCCCCTCGTCGCCGCGACCGGTGTAAACCGTCACGCGAGGGTCCGCTCCACGTACTCGAGGATGTTCGCGCTCTCACCCATCGTGACGCCGTGATCCTCGTCGACGAGGACCGGAACACCGCGCTGATTGCTTACGCGGGCGACTTCGTCGCGTTCCGAGTGGAGCGCCTCGACCCAGATCGTGTCGTACTCGATG
>Ga0136556_1001449_pt1 | contig 11970 bp, 9 predicted proteins | sample AntRauTorckE6831_FD_104780 | JGI IMG/M metagenome (GOLD analysis project Ga0136556, IMG submission 104780) | Saline lake microbial communities from Rauer Islands, Antarctica - Metagenome Torckler E6 #831 | ecosystem: Environmental > Aquatic > Non-marine Saline and Alkaline > Saline | place... | reverse complement strand
GCGGAAATAGGTCGCCTTGATGGTCCGGAACTTCTCGCTGGAGAACACTTCCCCGTTCGTCGCCAGCTTACGGAACAAGGCCTTGGAAATGTCCAGGCTCATTTTCGACAGACCTTTGGAGGCATCTTCCGGTGATAGTTCCTGATGCTTGTGGTCGTAGACATCCGCGATATCCACCTGGCACAGGCGATTGGTGGCGTAGTTGCGCTTCATTTCCGAAAGCACGCCAATTTCCAGGCCCCAGTCACTGGGAATGCGCAGATCGTTGATTACATCGGTACGGAAAGAAAACTCCCCCGCCAGCGGGTAACGATAGCTGTCCAGGTAATCCAGAAAATCGTTGGGGCCACACACTTTTTTCAGGGCGCGGATCAGTGGCGTCACCAGAAGGCGGCTCACCCGACCGTTCATTTTGCTGTCGGCAACGCGGGCGTAATAGCCTTTACAAAACATGTAGTTGAACCGGGGGTTGGCGACTGGGTAAATCAACCGGGCCAGCAAATCCCGGGAATAGGTCAGAATATCGCAGTCGTGCAGTGCCACCGATTTACTGACCCCGGAAGCCAGCACATAACCGAAGCAATACCACACGTTCCGGCCTTTGCCCATTTCCGTGGGGGCCAGGTTCTGTTCCCGCAGCGTCTGGTCCAGTGCTTTAAGGCGCGGGCCATCGTTCCAGAGCACACGAAACGGCTGTGGCAGGTCGGAAAAATACTCCAGGGCGTGGCGGTACTGCTGCTCGTTGGCCCGGTCCAGGCCAATCACGATTTCACTGAGATACGGAACGTGTGTCAGTTCCTGAACAATGTTTTTCAGAGCCGGGCCTTCCAACTCGGAATACAGCGAAGGTAGCACGAGTGACATGGGGCGGGCTTTCTGAAAGCTCTTGAGATCTGCCTCTATGTCTTCCACTGGCCGGCGCACAAGGTTGTGCAGGGTGGTCACAATGCCATTCTGGTAAAAGTCGCCCATGGTGCGATCCTCTTCAGTAACCGTACTCGAACAGCAGGTTCAGTACGCAATCATTCCAGCCCGCCGGGCCGGGTTTGAGCGAACGCATGGCATGCCGGCGGGCCGATAACAACACCTGGTCGCTGTTGTCGCCACGAATGACCACCGCAATATCGGCACTTTCGAGCATGCGTTGGTCGTTAGGGCTGTCGCCCAGGGCAATCGATACCAGAGACTTTCCATAGCGCTCACGGTATTTACTCAGCAAGAAACGGGCCCCATCGGCTTTATCGAATTGCCCCATCACGTGAAAAAATCGTCCGCCTTGCAGCAGACGCAGTTTTTCTTCCGCCAGGTCCGCCTCAAAAGCCTGGAATTCATCGTCCGTACCCTGCCACAACAACGGCTCGGTGCCGTGGCGCTGTTGCGCGCGCTCAGCGGCCTCTTTGCTCAGCCCGGTATATTCCGACAACTGGTTGGCCGTCATGTCAGCAAAGCCCTGAAATTGTGCGCCCGCCTCACGCAACCGCTGCAAAACAGACAACACCACCTCCTGTGATGCGCCAAAATTCACCACACGGTCTTCTGCCGCACCCAGCCAGGCCGCTGGCAGCACCACCGCCGCCCCATTTTCAACAATGTAAGGCTCGTTGTTATCCAGCTCCAGACGTAATGCGTGAATCTCGGTAGCGGTCTTGCTGGAGCTGAGCACCAGTGGAATATTTTCAGCCTGCAGCTTTTCCAGGGCGGGTCTGGCCGTCTCCCAGGAATAATTTTCGTCCAGCAATGTGCCGTCCAGATCGGTAAACACAATCAAATTCGGTCGTTCCATACCGGTGTCTCCATAAAGTGGTCTGCGCCCACGGGAATCAATACATCAGCCCGATTCGGCAATGTCCGCAGACAATGCTCGGTCACGCGCTGGTAATGCATGATGAACCGTTGCACCTCGGTGTCGCTCATAATGCGCAGAGATTGGGCGCCGCCATCTCCAGCGCACTCTTTCGATGCATTTTTGTGTCGCTGTGCAAGCTTGTGCTCCTGCAATCTGCGCCATTCCAGAACACAATCCATTGAGGGAGCTCTGAGCATCACCAGAGTATCCAGCCGCCCGAAAAACTCGTGATAGCTGTTCTTCAGGCAGTCGTTCACGTAACCACGCCACTGTCCGCCAGCATCTTCTTCGGCCTCCAGGCGATTCACCGGCCGGGCCAGGTCATCTTCACTTTGTGGCCTTGCGCCAAGGCACCAGCCCTCCAGCAGAATAACCTGCACGGGGCCCTCAAACACCGGCCATCGGGATTCGGGAACCCGGTCGTCCAGAGCCTTGTCGAAGGCAGGTATGGGCGTGACATCGCCGGAGCCAGCCGCCAGCAGCTGGTCCAGCACCCGATGGCCAAGGGCCAGGTCATGAGTGCCCGGCACCCCACGGGTTTTCAGCAAGGGGTGAACGGTCCGGGACAGTACCAGCCGTTCAGCTCTGGTAAGGTAGAGGTCATCCAGCGACAGGCTCGCCGTCGGGCATTGCCAGTGAACCTGTAACAGCTCACGAAGAAACAGAGTGAGTGTGGACTTCCCAGTACCCTGAGCGCCATGGATGCCAGCGATTACCGGTCGCCCTGTTTGCTCACGGAGGGAAAGAATATGCGCAAGCAACGGCATGATGGTGTTTGTTACCGTTGCCTCGTAGGCAGAAGGCAGGCCTTCCTTGGCAATCAACGCCCTGATGGTTTTCTGTAATTCTCGATCAGACTCTCTATCAGACATAGCAACCTGCAGTCAGGGTTTTTCAGTAAGCTGAGCAGAATTCGTACCACTTATTTACCTGAAGTATAGGCCGTTTATGCAGAGCAACGGATTTCAAATTGAACATCGCTATCTGGAACTGCCGGAAAGTTTCTATACCCGGGTGCAGCCCGCACCACTGAGCGGCGCAAAAATGGTGTGTTTCAACCATAAACTGGCACAGCAAATGGGGTTTCACACCCGTAATGAAAACGAATGGACGGCAGTTGGCGCCGGTGCAGAACTACTGGAAGGCATGGACCCGGCGGCTATGAAATACACCGGCCACCAGTTTGGTATGTACAACCCGGAACTGGGCGATGGCCGCGGGCTGCTGCTTTGGGAAACCGTGGCACCGGATGGCACCCGCTGGGACTGGCACCTGAAAGGCGCCGGCACTACGCCCTACTCCCGCTTTGGCGACGGCCGCGCGGTGCTGCGTTCGACCATTCGGGAATACCTGTGTTCCGAAGCCATGCACGGGCTGGGCATTCCCACTACCCGAGCCTTGTTCATGATCAGCGCCAGAGACCCGATTCGCCGGGAATCCATCGAAACCGCCGCCGCCCTCATGCGGGTGGCCCGCAGCCATATTCGTTTTGGCCATTTCGAATTCGCCACCCATCACGAGGGGCCTGAGGCGACACGAGCACTACTCGAGCACGTAATCACCCTGCACTTTCCGCACCTGATTGAATTGCCGGAAGACCAACGCCACGCCCGCTGGTTTGAAGAAGTGGTGCAACGCACCGCCCGGTTAATCGCCGACTGGCAAGCTGTGGGTTTCTGCCACGGCGTGATGAACAGCGACAACATGTCGATCATCGGCGACACCTTCGACTACGGCCCCTATGCCTTCCTGGACGATTTCGATGCCGGCCACATATGCAACCACACCGACCAGGGCGGCCGCTACGCCTATAATCGCCAGCCGCAAGTGGGTTTTGAAAACTGCCAGTACCTGGCCAACGCACTGTTGCCAGTCATGGACGAAGAAGCCGTTCGCGCCGGGCTGAAGTGTTACGAACACGCCTACAATGAACACTTCCTGCAAAACATGCGCGACAAGCTCGGGCTGGATGAAAGCGAAGAAGCCGACCACAGCCTGATCATGGAAACCCTCACCCTGCTGCACGAACACAGTGTGGACTACACTCGATTCTTCCGGGCCATTGCCAACCTGCACCGCCATGGCCACGCGCCCGTGCGGGATCTGTTCATCGACCGGAGCGTTGCCGAACAATGGCTGGAACGATACGAAACGAGGCTGCAGAAAGAAACACGCGCCCACGACGAACGTGAGTACGCCATGCGCCAGGTAAACCCGAAATACATCCTGCGCAACTACCTGGCGCAGCAGGTGATTCTGGAAGCGCAGAATGGCGACTATCAGCCCATGAAAGAACTACTGAAAGTGCTGGAGCGGCCGTTTGACGAGCAACCGGAGTTTGAAGACTACGCTGCCCTGCCGCCGGACTGGGGCAGGCATCTGAACATCAGTTGTTCATCCTGATTGCCGGGGCTCAGGGACCGGCTGATCCCGCTGAAGATTCAGTGGGTTCTTCGTCGGATTTCAGCGGCGCCAGCGCATCCAGCCGGGCGCCGTGTTTCATCATGAACAGCACCAGAAGGATCGCGGGAACGCCCATCAAACCGGCAAGAGTAAAGAACTCTGCATAGCCGAAGTCCGCCACCACAATGCCGGAGAACCCGCCCAGGAATTTACCCGGTAGCGTCATCAGCGAGCTGAACAGCGCATATTGCGTGGCGGTGAAGGAAGCGCTGGTCATGCTGGAGAGCCAGGCGATCAGCGCGACATTGGCGATGCCACCGGACAGGTTGTCAGCGCTGACCACGACCGCCAGCGTGGCAACGTCCGGCGGGTACTGGGCCAGAACGACAAACAGTAGGTTGGTAGCAGCCGTCATGATGGCACCGGCCAGCAGGATTTTACGCACCCCGTAACGCACCACCAGCACACCGCCCAGCAGCGAACCGGCAATGGTCATGAAGAACCCGAAGATCTTGGTGACATCCGCCACCTGGGTTTTCGAAAAGCCCATGAAATCCAGATAGAAAGGGTTCGCCATCACGCCCATGGCAATATCCGATATGCGGTACACCGCCACCAGAATCAGGATGGTAATGGCCAGCTCCCGGTAACGGTGAAAAAAATCCAGGAAAGGACCGGCAATCGCGGCATAGAACCAGCCCGCGAATTTTGCGAGCACAGGCGGCAGGTGTGTGCGTTTGCCCGCCTCTTCCTCAATTTTATCGGCGATATCCTGCGCCGCCGCAAAGTGGTTTACTTTCGGTTCCCGCGCCACCAGTACGGTCAGCGCCCCCACACCCACCAGTGCCGCCATCACCTGATAGGAGACTGTCCAGGAGTAATATTCAGCGATGTACAACGCCCCCGCGCCGGCCACCAACAGCGCCAGCCGATACCCGAAGATATAGGTGGCCGCCAAGGCTGCCTGCAGGCGCTCTTCGGCAATTTCAATTCGATAGGCATCAATCGCCACATCCTGCGTGGCCGAGGAAAAGGCCACCAGCAAGCCACACAAGGCCAAGGTTTGTGTGGCAGACACCGCATCCACCGTCGCCATCAAATACAGCCCGGTTGCAATCCCCGCCTGAGCCAAAAGAATCCAGCTGCGCCGTTTGCCGAACAGCCTGTCGAGTACCGGCAACTTCAGCCGGTCAACAATCGGTGCCCAGAACACCTTGATGGAATAGGTAATGCCCAGCCAGCTGAAAAAGCCGATGGTCGCGGTTTCCACACCCACGTCCGCCAGACGTGCATTCAGCGTGGAAAACACCAGCAAGAACGGCAGACCGGCCGAAAAGCCCAGAAACAACAGGGCAATCACCTGCCAACGGGTGTAAACGTAGAGACTCTCTTTCAGCAGGGCCAGGCGATCTCGGGAGAAGATAACAGGCGTCTCTCAGTCGGTGGGAGGCAAACACGATGCAGGCGCGGGATTAGCCCCGCACCCGCGCCCGAACGTCAATCGCGGAAATTATTGAACTGCAGCGGAATGTCCAGCTCAGCGCCTTTCAGCATGGCGATGGCTTCCTGCAGGTCATCCCGCTTCTTGCCGGTTACCCGCACCTTGTCGCCCTGAATGCTTGCCTGGACCTTCATTTTCTGGTCTTTGATCATCTTCACGATCTTTTTGGCCATATCCGTCTCAATACCCTGCTTCAGGGTAAAGTGCTGCTTCACCAGCTTGCCAGATTTGCTGTCGCCCTCTTCCGCCAGGGCGCGCGGGTCAATCTGGCGTTTGGCGAAGGCCATACGCAGCATCTCGATCAACTGCTCCAGCTGGAACTCCTGCTCGGCACTGACGGTGACGGTTTTGTCGCTCAGCTCAAAGTCGGCCTCAACGTTCTTGAAATCCCAACGATTGCCCAGATCGCGCCTGGCCTGGTCTACAGCATTGGTGACTTCGTGCATGTCGGTTTCGGAAACGATATCGAAGGAAGGCATGGTGGTTCAATCTCCAAAAAGCCAGAAAAACACTGGGAGCAAGTATCGCATGATTAAAACAAAAACGCCCAGCGTTAGCCGGGCGTTCAGGATTACGATCCAGAGAAGCTTAAAGCTTACGGCCTTTGCTCGCCGCAATCCGCAACCGCAATGCGTTCAGCTTGATAAAGCCTTCCGCGTCTTTCTGGTCGTAGGCGCCTTCGTCTTCTTCGAAGGTGGCGATCTTCTCGTCGAACAGGGAATCGTCGGACTTACGGCCAACCACTTCCACATTGCCCTTGTAGAGCTTGAGACGAACCACGCCGTTCACGTATTCCTGGGTGGTGTCGATCAGCGCCTGCAGCGCTTCACGCTCCGGCGACCACCAGTAACCGTTGTAGATTACCTCGGCGTAGCGCGGCATGATGCTGTCTTTCAGGTGCGCCACTTCGCGGTCCAGGGTGATGGACTCAATCGCGCGGTGGGCACGCAGCATGATGGTGCCGCCCGGCGTTTCGTAACAGCCGCGGGACTTCATACCCACGTAACGGTTCTCAACGATATCGATACGGCCAATGCCGTTATCACCAGCCACCTTGTTCAGGTGCTCTAACACTTCGTGAGGATTCATGTCCTGGCCGTCGATGGCCACGATGTCGCCCTGCTTGTAAGTCAGCTCAATATACGTCGGGGTGTCCGGTGCGTTTTCCGGAGACACACTCCAACGCCACATGTCTTCCTCAGCTTCGGACCACGGGTCTTCCAGGTTGATGCCTTCGTAGGAGATATGCAGCAGGTTGGCATCCATGGAGTACGGGCTCTTGCCCTTCTTGCTGGTCTCCACCGGAATGTTGCGCTCTTCGCAGTAGGCCATCAGCTTTTCGCGGGAATTCAGATCCCACTCACGCCAGGGGGCGATTACCTTCACACCCGGCTTCAGCGCATAGGCGCCCAACTCGAAACGCACCTGGTCGTTACCCTTGCCGGTCGCCCCGTGGGAGATCGCATCGGCACCGGTTTCGTTGGCAATTTCAATCAAACGACGGGAAATCAGCGGGCGGGCAATGGAGGTACCCAGCAGGTACTCGCCCTCGTAAACGGTGTTGGCGCGGAACATCGGGAACACGTAATCGCGCACGTATTCTTCGCGCAGATCCTCGATGTAGATTTCCTTAACACCGAGTGCTTCTGCTTTCGCACGCGCAGGCTCGACTTCCTCGCCCTGGCCGATGTCGGCGGTGAAGGTCACCACCTCGCAATCGTAGGTATCCTGCAACCACCGCACAATAACGGAAGTATCCAGGCCACCGGAATAGGCCAGAACCACCTTCTTAATATCAGACATTAACTTGCTCCAGACTGAACAGAATGGATGTATTGAAAAGAAGAGACGTATTGTACGGGAGTGCGGGGGGAATGGCTATTGACCGGACACTGACAAGCTTTATTCGCCACAGAATCCACTGAAGAACACGGAAGGAAAACAGAAGACTTTTTAGCCACGAAACCCACGAAATAACACTAAAAACTGCCCGAACTCAAAGAATTAAAGGCTTTCCTATTTCGTGTTCTTTCGCGGGTTTCGTGGCCAAATAATCAGACCGCCGCTTGCTGAGCCTGGCCGCTGATCACTTCCTCGCGTATACCGTCCCAGCCCTCTTTCAGAGAACGCAGCAGGCCAAGCACTTCATCCAGCTTTGCCGGATCATTCTTCGCACTGGCTTCCAGAAGCGCGCGCTCCATGTAGTCGTAGAGCGCTTCCAACTGGGCAGACAGCTCGCCGCCTTTCTCGAAGTCCAGGAAGGCCCGCAAACCAGCAACAATCTCCATTGCCTTGTTAATCAACTGCCCCTTGCCGGCATAATCCTTCGCCTGCATGCGGGCCTTGGCCATGTTGATGCGCTCAATAGCTCCGTTGTACAGCAATTGAACGAGTTTGTGCGGGTCCGCATCGGTGATGCTAGTTTGGGTATTAACGCGCTGATATGCCTGCAAACCGTTCATAATCTACCTCATTGCATCATGTTCTAGACCGCTTAACGGCCTGAACTCATTGAACTTTAAACCTTATTGGCTACCGCCACCACTCATGCTGGCCAATTGCTGCGTTAAATATTCCTGGGTCTGGTTAAACTGACTCACCATAGAATCAGCCGCACTGAACTGGTTAACCATACGCTCCCGGTATGATTCAATGCGCCGCTCAAGTTGCGCCCGATCTTCCTGAAACCGCTCCAGATCACGATTGAGGCTGCTGGTTCGGGAGTCCAAAGCGCCATTAGCACCCAGAATATCCGTAATGGTGCCCACCATCTTCTCGCTGACACCTTCAATGAACTTCACCGAACCGCGGTCACCCACTTCTCCACCGGTAACCCGCACCTGGAGCCCGGCAGCATCACCAGTTGCATCGTTACCCAAATAAAGCACCTGGCCATCGCCTGTAGCCTGCTGGCCGTTAATCGTGCCTTGTATATCAAGCCCGGCATCGCCAGTTTTGGTGGTCAGCTCAGCCAGGCCGGAACTTGCTGTAAGGCTTACATTCGATTCGCTGCCATACCGGCTGGAAGTGAACGACAGATTGCCAGCGGCATCCAGACCCACCTGTATTGAACGGCCGGCGGAATTCAGTGCCGAGTTGTTACTCAGTTGGTCCTGCAACGCTACCTGCAGTTGGTCGGCCGTATAGTCCTTCGCCTCAAGGGAAATGGTGGCGTTAGTTTCACCGTCTACCTTGAAAGTAAATTCGTTACCGGCTTCAACCGTCATTGTCCCGGCAGCACTCAAATCGTAAGCCAGGCTTCCCCGAGTGGCCATCTGGTCGACATTGATGCTGTAGTCACCGGGCTGAGTATTGGAACCGCTGCGCACGAATTCGATTTGGGAATCCGTCGCCCGGCCTTGCTCCGCGAATAGCGCGGTCATGTCATCCGGGTTTTCCACCAATTGCTGCTGAAACTTCTGACTGTTGAAATTCAGTTTACCGGAGTCCCAATCCGTACTGATCCCCACATCGGCCAAGCTCCGCACATTGGCATTTTCCAGCCCCGGCACTATTTCACTGATGGTGCGCCTAAGCTGATTCTCCACGTTACGAACAGTCGAGTCACCAGTCAGAATGCTGCCCTGCTGCTCATCAACGTTATAACTGGTGAGCTGGCTGATTGTGTCTTGCACGGCGTTGAACTTATCAACGAATTCCTGAACGCGGTCCGCCACCGCTTTGGTATCCTGCGCGACTTCTACCGTGGATTTACCTTCGCCGGTAATATCGAAGGTAACACCATCCACCACATCATCAATGGTGTTACTGCCTTTGGTCACAGAAATGCCGTTAACAGTCAGCACCGCATCCTGGGCTGCGGTGGTTTCTTCCGCACCGGCGAGAAAATTCGCCAGATCGCTACCACCGGCCGCATCGGTACTCATATTGATTTCGTTGGCGGAGCCGGTTTCATCAGAAGACATCACCAGTCGGTAACCGTTACCGGTGTTGATAATACTGGCCGAAACGCCCGCATTGGCGTCGTTAATGGAATTCGCCAGGCCCTGCAGGGTGTCATTGGTGTCGTCAATGGTGATGTCGGTTTGCTTGTCACCCACAGACAAGGTGAGTGTGCCGGCACCCACGCTACTGGCGTCCCGGTCTGGCATCTCGGCGAAGGCCATGGCGTGCGCCTCGGCCATTTGCGTTACATCCAAGCTATAGGAACCCCGACTGGCTTTGCTGGCATCCACACTGGCCGACACATTGCTGCCGGACGATTCCGCAGTAAAGGACTTCATAGCATCCGCCGACCCCAATTGACGCATGGGCAAGCGCATTTCCGTTACCGCACTGCGCAGCTGACCATAGGCCGATAATTTGGCTTCCGTAAGCTCGGTTTTTTGATCCAACCGCTGCTCTTTAGGCTTGCGTTCGGCGGCGACCAACTGATCAACCAAATCCGAGTTAAGAACTCCGGAACCCACACCTAATGATGATATACCTTCCATAATCTAGCCTCCTCATGGGGGCGAATCTCTGTACTGTTATGCTTAACGGCAGCAAGCGGCAAAACTTTGCCAGTTTTCTGAAACTTAATTTTACTGCTCTACTACAACAAGCTTAAAAGATTTTTCTGCCACGGAACCCACGGAAGAACACGGAAATAAAGCCTTCAAAATCATTTCGTTCCGTGTTCTTCCGTGGCCGACCAGAAACAAGAACACCGCCGGCTCCAAAACGAAGGCGGCGGTGCTGAAATACCGAAGCTCACATTACCCGCAAAGGCGGCAAGCTTTTACACTTTAATGTTGAACAACGTCAGCGGTTCATCCTGCTGCAATTTTTCTGCCAACCTCAAGGCCACTTCATCCGGAATCTGGCGAATTACTTCCAGGGTTTGCTGATCAACCACTTTTACAATGGTCTGGCCCAGGTCGTTATCCACTTCAAACTGAAGATCCCTCTGCACGTTCTGAACAAAATCGTTCAGTTGGCTAACCGCCTGGCCCAACTCTTCCCTCTGCGCCTCACTACGCTCTTTCAGCTTTTCAGCTTTAGAGGGCTCGGTGGCAGCTTGCGGGTTTTGTACCTGACGATTTTCTGATGATGAAGAAGCCAGGTCAGGGGCTTTGAAACCCTCGGCCTGAGATGACGACAGCGCCTTCGCCGGAAGCTGGGCACCAGAGCGCACGAGCTTAAGATCCGGGCTGTTCAGGTTAACGTCATTCATAGCTTTACCTCGCTATTCTCTAACGGCGTAAAACCGGAACCCAAAGGTTCCGGCTGTTACCGTGCTGCCCCTTACTGCAGAAGGGACAGAACCTGCTGCGGACGGGCGTTCGCCTGGGACAGGACGGAGATACCGGCCTGCTGCAGCACCTGAGACTTGGCCAGATTGGCGGTCTCTGAAGCGAAGTCCGCATCCAGAATACGACTATTGGAGGCACCGAGGTTCTCAACAGAAGTGCTCAAGTTCGCAATCGTAGACTCAAAACGGTTTTGAACCGCACCCAGTTGCCCGCGGATCTCATTAACAGCACCCAAAGCTGAATCAACTCGCATAATGGCGTTGTTGGCATTCGAAACGGTGTCCACCGCCAAGCCTGCAAGGTTTCCTGCACCACTAGCCGCCAGATCAAAAGAGTCGCCACCCGAACCAACCTGAGCCGCTGTAAGGTTTCCAGCTGCTGTCGCAGTACTTTGTGTATCGTAGGCAAAGTCTTGAGATCCCGTGATTTTGACGTTATCGCTATCATCCACCTCTGCGTAGATACCGCCGACGCCTGCTCCGTTGATTTGGTCAACTACATACTGCGACTTTTCCGCATCTGTGGCTGCTGAGCCCAATTCATCCTCAAACGCCTCGAACTTGACAGATATCGGATCACCACCGTTAACACTGAACACCGCATACCCTGATGCAGCATCAGCACCGAAATCTGTCGCAGCGACGGAAGTAGTAAGCACACTGCCAATCTGAGTTGCGCGAGAACTTTTTTCGAGATCGACACTGATCGTCTCACCTGCGTTAGCACCAACCTGGAAGCTTTGCTTCCCAAAGTTACCATCCAACACTTTAGCGCCGTTAAATGATGTCTGCCCGGAGATCCGGTCAATCTCATCGATACGCTGCTCAACCTCGTCGTTCAGCGCTGCACGGTCAGAAGCACTGTTAGATGCGTTGGCCGCCTGAACCGACAGCTCACGAACACGCTGGAGGTTATTGGTAATCTCATCCAGCGCACCCTCAGTGGTCTGCGCCAAAGAGATACCG
>Ga0136556_1001446_pt1 | contig 11982 bp, 16 predicted proteins | sample AntRauTorckE6831_FD_104780 | JGI IMG/M metagenome (GOLD analysis project Ga0136556, IMG submission 104780) | Saline lake microbial communities from Rauer Islands, Antarctica - Metagenome Torckler E6 #831 | ecosystem: Environmental > Aquatic > Non-marine Saline and Alkaline > Saline | place... | reverse complement strand
GAAACGGAACTATCGAACTGTCCGGTGACGTCACCGGGATCTTCCTCGATACGTCCGGTCCGCAGTGGCCTGACGCTCGCGGTGAGCTCGGAGACGACCAACTGGCGTTCCTTGACAACGCGCTCTCGGCCGCCGAGAACGCGATCGTCTTCACCCATCACCCGTTGTACTACCACGACCTGGCGGACGAAGGCCACTTCTCGGAACACCCGGAAGTCGCGTTCTGCTTCGACAAGTACCTCGCCAACGAGGTCTTCGCAGACCACGACAACATCCTCGCTGCGGTCAACGGCCACACGCACATCGCGGACCACACGATGTACCAGGACGTCCCGTACTTCACCGTGAACGCGTTCAACGAGGAACGCCCGGGACACACCGACCCGAACGGCTCGTTCGCCGTACTGGACGCCTCACGCTCCCGTGTCAAGCGCCTCAGCCACCCGCACGGTGAATTCGACAAGGTAGACACTGTCGATTACCCTGCCGGTGACCAAGAAGTCGCGCTCGGTGGAACGTTCGGCCCGATCCACGACGGACACCGGCAGATGTTCCGGCGAGCGTTCGAAGTCGGAGACGTCTTCATCGGTCTGACCAGCGACGAGCTCTCATCCCGCACTCGGCACACCGACCGGCCCGTCCCGTCGTTCGAGGAACGGTCAGAAGCCCTTGCTGATGAACTCGACCGGTTCGCAGAGATGTACGACCGTGACTACGTGATCAAACCGCTGGATGAACCGATGGGGTACGTCACGACCGACCAGCACATCACGCACCTCATCGTTTCCCCGGAAACGTTCTCTCGTGGTGAGCAGGTCAACGAAGCCCGGCTCGAAAACGGGCTGGAGCCGCTGGCACTCGAAATCGTTGACCCGGTCCTCGCAGACGACGGGAAACGCATCTCCAGTACACGGCTCGTCAACGGTGAAATCGACGAACACGGAAACATCCTGAACGACGACTCATGAGCAACGAAGAACCTCTCACGACAGACCGCGCACAGGATATCGCACAGGAACTCATCGACTACAACACGCAAATCGACCAGGAATTCAACGGAAAAGCGCGTGAAGCGCTCGAACAGGCAGAGTTCCTGTACGAGACGTACGGGCCGTTTTCCTTGGAATTCAAGGACTACGTCATCGGGTATCCCCCACTGTGGTACGACCACGACGAGTGACGAATGCGGACCAGCTGACCGCACAGGCACTCGACCGAACCGAGGTAACGGTCCCGGCCTTCACGGTGCTCCCTATGGTGCGCGCCGGGTACACGGAACCGTTACTCTCTGGTTCGGCGCGTAGTTCCGCGTAGACTCGCACGCGACCGCGAGTACACACCGCTGATCAGGTGACATCAATGGCAATCCAAGCAGAAACATCAACCCCGGTCGAGCTCGACGAGTCCAGTCCCGTTACCGCTACACGGCACGACAACGGGGTCGTCGTCGCTACGGCAACGCTCTTCGGACTCACATACCAGTACGTGTTCAAACCCCGACTATCCGCGTACACACTCGGAAAATTCCGCGTCAACGGACGAACGTACAACCAGTTAGCTGCCGGAGACACTGACCTGCCCGGCGAACGCGTTGCCGCTGAACGCGCGTTCCACGCCGCTCAGAACGCCTACGATGTCACCTTCCATCGTGACGCAATCGGACACAAAGCCCCGCGCGACCTCGTCGGGATCACGCCCGATGAGTTCACCAGTCCCGCGACTGACCACACGGATGAGCAACTCTCGCTCACCCTGGACAACTACCGTGACGACAGCAACGTCACGCTCACCCGCGGCGACCACATCTACGACCACCACACCGACACCACGTACGAAGTCGGTGCACCGCATCACCGCGGTAGCGGTGCCTGCGCTCGGGAAGTCGAATTCCGCGAACTCCCTGACGGTGAATTCCGGACACTCAACCTCTCCCACGTCGATACGAAACTCGCTCGTGGACGATGGGAAGCCATCCCGACAAACACGGACATCAGCTCGTACGAGGAATACGTCACAGACGACGTTCACCTCGCCGTTGACGACATCGTCACTGACCTTGCTGGTGTCGTTGACGGGCTGACCGACAACAGCACCATGCGAATCACCTCGATTCGAACACTCCTCGGGGTCGGAACCCGCGCTGTCCTGACCCCGGAAACCTCGTTCGACTACACGAACGATCTCCGCATCCGAGCTGTCCCGATAAACGACCTACGCGATGCGACCCTGACCAGCGAAGCGTAACCCTCCATTCGATACTCATGACTCCAGACACGCCATCTGATGACCCGTTGATCACACCAGACTCGTTCGTCACAATCGCCCGGAGCCTGTACAACAACGAAACCGTCCACGACGGCGTCTGCGACAGCGGATTCGTTATCAGCGGGTACCGGTCCACGTTCGTCGGACTCGCTGAAAGCGATGGTGCGTACATCATCGCTCGAATGAGCACCGGGTCGGAAACAATCGGGCGTAGCAACCCGAAGTTGAAGACACGACAAAACGAGTACGCGAAAGCCGAACTTCGTCGCGTCGAGCTCCCGGACGATGTAGACCAGACAGATTCAGACGCGATCGAAGCCGCGTTCGAAGACGAAGACGCAGAACGCATCGACACCGGGTACATCAACGGATACCGCGTCACACCACTTTCTGACGTCATCGATGACATCTTCAAGTGGTACAGTACCGATTCGTAACACCAACCACCCACTTCACCAATGACAGAACCCACCACCGAGAATCCTGATGCAGCACAGACCGAGACCAGTACCGACCAGCCTGAAGAACCAGTGAACGCGTTCGATGCCGTCCCGGAACACAACGAAACCGTCTCCACGGAGATTACCGACGACAGTTACGACGACAAGCGACGGGTGAAGGAAACGTACTACCGCGTTATCTCTGACGGGGAACACATCACGTACATCCACGACGGCGACACTCTGGTCCGTGCGCACGAGAACGGTCTCGTCACGGATGAAATCAAGGCAATCGGCCCGAACATCTCCTCTACCGACGGAATGCACGTCGTACTCGAAAAGGAATCTCCGTCGCCGCACATGAACCCGATTCACCTGAATCTCATCAGGAAATGGATCGACAACGGTGACGCAGTCATCTACGGCAAACGCCAGTCCCGGTACTCCGAAGTCAAAGGCGTAGACTACTAACTCAGTACGTAACGAACCGCTCTTTCTCACCGGCACCTCCACGCACTTGCCACGGCACCAGTAACCGCCCGTCAGAATCCACACGCGTCGAACCAGGGTAACGCTCCGGTTTCCGATGCTCCCGACGGTGCGCTTCTCAACCTGAACCGATACTCCCGGTTCGACGCGTAGCCCGACGTGAACTTGCTCAGCAGAGAGCAATCAGGTGAATTCCCATGTCAACGAAGAACCCATCCACGGCTGACCAGCCCGAGACCAACGAGAAAACCGACGACGTGACTGAGGAACGCGTTCACGCGTACGACGAGGTTTCGCAAGCCCGTGAAGCCGAAATCGGCATGGGAGCAACTCGCCTGTAATGCCGGTCTTCGATGCGAAGATCAACGTAGCCGGCGAAGACCCGTGCGATGAAGGCGACCACGACTGGTGTCAGGCGAACGCCGAAGGGACGCACTGTACGTGCGTGAAACCCGGGTGCAAAAGCCTACGACTCCCCCGATAATACACTCACTCAATCAATGACTCCGGACCCCACTACCGACGACACGACAGCCATGGAAATCGAAGACGCATCGGCAGCAGACGCGCCGCCGGAAATCGATGACGCCGATCGCGTCCCGCTCGATGAGATTAACGAGCAGACCGACGTGATGCTCACGTCGTTCTTCGACTCCGCGAACTCCATGGGTACGTGGTACCCACCGCTCGAAGAACTGGACGTGCCGCTTCCGCAGACCCACATGATCGAACTGGAAGGCGGCACGCAAGCCTACCTCGGGATGCCGAAAGGCGAAATCGCGCCGCTGTTCATGAGCGAAGACCCGGACATGAAGATGGACTTCGTTGGCCGGCCAAGCATTGGCGTGGACGGCATCCAGGAAGTCATTGAGAACGACTTCAACGGCGACGACGTGTTCGTTCGCTCCTACCACAAGTCCGCGCGTCACCTCGACAACGTAGCCGGGCAAATCATCGACCCGACCACCGAGAACATCAGTCGAACAATCGGGGCCCTGATCGATGACCACATCATGCAGAAGATGCCAACCGGTGACGGTATCGCTATCCGGGAATTCCTTGACCTGGATTTCATGCCGGACGGCAGCCGGACGTTCCACCCGGAAGTCCGGTTCTTCATCGATGACGGTGACGTGAAATACCACTGGCCTCGGATGCACAAGGACTCGTTCGAGAAGGAAACCGGTGACCTGGAATTCTACAACGAGCAAGTCCAACGCATCGAGGACAACATCGACCAACTCGAAACGTACGCTGAACGGGTTGCCGAACAGTTCACGCCGTACGCCTGGTCAGTTGACTTCGTGATGACCACTGACGGTGAGTGGTACCTGACGGACATGGCCGTTGACGGGATGTACTGGAACGCGAAGGAAGGCCAGTGGTCGAACATGAGCGAGCACGAAACCGGGTCCGAGTACAACCTGGAGGAAACGGTCGGAACGGAACTCCCACCGCCGGAATCCCCGCCGGGCGGGTTCCCGGCATGGCGTGACCCGCAAGTCGAACGATAACCCCCGCAACAAGGACTCTTCATTCATGTTCAACCTGAAATGCACGCTGTTCGATCATGACCAGGATGACGGGCAGATATTCTTCGATATCCCGTTCTTCCCGAGCAGTATTCCTGACGAGTCACTTCGAAACGGGTACGTCTGCAAACGGCACTTCCACTGCCGGCGGTGCGACACCCTTCTCGATACGGAGCTCGCTGACGTGACAAGCGAGAACGTCGCAGATTACTACGACTGGTTCGAGAACCAGTACGGTATTCGACCATCAACGGCGTGACTCGCCATTATCCAGTTACTGCACTATCTCTCGCGTTTCTCAGGAACCCTCCCTCCGTGGCCTCGCAGGGCCTCCGTTCACTTCGGCGAGTCGACAAGCGCTCGCCGAAGTTCCACCGGCCCCGCTCCCCTCCCTTCCAAAACTCCTCACACCCCTCCATCCGTCGAGGTGTTCCTCGTTTCGTCGGGCTGCGCCACTTCCTTCTCCGGTAACTCTGAACGGTTTAGAAGTCGATGAAGAACAGGCTGAAGAGGTACGATCCGAATGGCGGGTACAACGCGCCGATACCGTAAATGAAACTGGCGATTGCCAGGGGAGCCCGGATGATTGTTGCCTCCACACCAACCAGTGCGATAACGGCTAATGCTACAGCTACGACCGTACATGCGCCGCGAATCCACGAATCCTTCATCACGTGTTTTTAACTTGCAAACTCGGCTAAAACCTTGTACGACCGGGTTCACTGCTTAGACACTGGTGATTCAAGAAACGGTACAGCCACGCCGAACTGCGTGAAGGAGGGTAACTGGTCTGGTTACGGGTTCACCGAACCAGAACCAGATACTCCCCCTTCACACCGTACACTCACGTGAACCTTCACCGCAGAACCTCATTCAAACCATGACAGCATCCACTGCCGTTATCACGTCCAACGAGACCGTGAAGCGAACGCATCCGAAGATGTTCATCTTCATCGCCGCAACGCTGCTCACATCTGCACTCACTGCAGGGTACATGACGATGTTCGTCTCAGGGAGCCTTGAGACCAGCATCTTCCTCAACTACTACACGGTCATCATACTCAACTTCCTTGCTATCCCGTTGTGGTACTTCGATGTTCTCACGATCGGTGAGTGGTGGGTTTGGTACATTGCGTCGATTCACTGGATCGGTGGCATCACGTTTTACTCCACGGTCGTCCGGCAGTTCACCGGGAACCTGACCCGAGAAGGCCTGCGTGAAACAACTGACAACATCATCGAAGCGGTCCTAATATTCATCTTGTCTCTGGCTGCGACTGGTATCATCGGAAAACTCGTGGGGATGGACCTTCAACAAATAGCTGAATTATACTTCGCTCTGGCAACGAACTTCGTTTCACTCCCCGTTGCATTAGGCACCCCTCTCCTGGATTTCAAACCAGCAGTGTGGGTCACTATCGCGCTTATCTGGCTTCTCCAACTTTACTTCTTCAAGAAGTGAACTGCGTGGCATACGGTTGATCGCCTCATCTCCAGTTGCCTGGTTCCGATAATCCCGGTCGCATTAATCGAATCCGGCGCGATCGTCACTGAGTCTTCGTGTAGATGCTTTCGATTTCGCTCTTCGACAACAACCGGTTGTAGAGCCGGTACCCGTCTAACCGCCCCCGTACGTACTTAACATCGTATTCATTCTGCATTAACCGAATCGTCGAAGGAGACGGGAGGGTTGTACTTGCTGTACTGCTGTTCTGCATACCCGCGTTCACATACGCTGCCGCGTTATCGGTCCCCCACGTTAATGCGACGTGATTCCAGCTCCCACTCGGAATCGTCACGTTCGAGAATTGGTATGCGTACCCGCTCGAATACCTTGCGTACTCCCAATCATCGCCGTCTCCCCCGTATTTCAAACCCCACCAGTTCTGCGAGGAGGTGCCCTTCCAGACTGCGGCATTGTTCACTCCACCAGTCCAGTCTGCTGGCACGTACAACCAGAACGTAATCGTCCCGTCGCTTGGTGGTGTATCGATGTTCGTGTTAATGTACTGCCCTGCCCCATCGAACGCGAACGCTCCATCGGACGTAGGCCCGCCATCTGGAAGAAATGAAGCGCCAGTAATTGTTCCGTCGTTCTCACCGATTCTGTCGGTTGCATCTCCATCGTAGAAGGGGTAGTATGTAACGAGCCCGTCGGTCGGACCGGGAGGGTCCGTATTTGGTTTGATCGTCCCGTTTTCTACAATCACGTTTTCGGTTTCACCGATATCGTCACTCCACCCGTCTGAACCACCCCATGACTGGCGGGCTCCGGGAGAGAGTTTCTTTGGGGTTGTGGTGAAGCGGTATTGTCTTGCCATTCAAATCACTTGGTTGAGTCGTACACTGACTGGATTCCAGGAGTTGTGACCGGTAGTTCGTAGAGACGAATCCCGGCCATTTCCCCGCTGAAATATTCAACAAGATCACCAGCACGCCGGCCAATGTCTACACCTTCACCGATAGCGAAACTCGACGGAGTTGCTGTGACTTTCACTTCCAGCTCCCCATTAATGTAGAGTCGAAGTTCATTGTTCGGGTTATCGTATACAGTAGCGACGTGCGTCCAAGTATTCGGAGGGACCTCGATCGTGCTTTCCGCTCGCTCATACGTTCCTGCGGTATCACCTGCAGTGACGATGATTTTGTCTGACTCTTGTTGAACACGGAAGTAGTGGTACTTCGTGTTGGTATCGTACTTCCCGACGAACGTGTCGAACCCGTCGCTGTTATGCCGCATCCACAACGCCCACGTGAACGACTGGTCGTTATCTAACCCGAAGTTCGGCGGGTCGAGGTAGTTATCGACGCCGTTGAATCGGTACCCGGTCCGGCCATTAACTGTGACTCCCTGCTCAGCGCCGTGGACGGTTGCGTCATTCCCATTGATAAGATCTCTTGCATCACCGGTAGACTCATCGAGCGGGTAGTACGCAGCGAGTCCGACAGTCGGCCCCGGGATCTCGACTGGAACGATAGAGCCGTCCTTTACCGTGACGCTACTATTCTCTGTAATGCTGTTCTGCCAGTCATTGTCCCCACCCCAAGAAGAGGTGTCTCCCCGGGAGAGTTTCCTTGGAGTCGTGGTGAACCGATGGGGTGAGTCAGCCATAGCTGTGAATCGCTTACGTGTTCTTTGCGGTTGCTGAGTATAAAATCTCGCCACCATTTCTTCAGTCCCGCATGAATTCGTGTTTTGCAGGACAGTCCCTCCCTCCGAAGCCTCGCGGGCCACCGCGGTCGGCGCAGCTCGTAACCCGCACGAGCGACGTCGACGCGCTTCCGGCCCCGCTCCCCTCCCTTCCAAAACTCCTCACACCCCTCCAAAGTCGAGGTGTTCCTCGTTTCGTCGGGCTGCGCCACCTCTCAACAACAATCCGTCATGGCAGTTCAGGCGTTATCTGAATGAGGGGGGCACGAGGATGTGAGGTGTAACGACGGGGTTCTGTAGACCGGGTCACGGAGAATCGAGTACCCATGACTTGTATGTAGGACGTCGCAGTCTGATGATGTAACCATATTGTCCTTGTCCCGTTCCGGGTGTTTTCTCATGCCACCGGGCATGTCTCGCACTGTTATTAGATCCCCGTTCAAGATGTCAACAAAGGATTTTATTGTTGTTTCTGGACGCATCCTTTCGGGGATTTTGAACTCACGAGTATGGGATGAATCTCCCGTGAGCCCCTCTATCAGTGCATGTTGAGCTGCCTCTTCATCAATCATCACGTGTGGCTTCATTGGGTTTACTTCGGAAACTGTCTCTTCGACCATTTCCGGGTGTGCTTCCTTGACAGAATCGGGAAAGATGCTTTTGAACTGATTCAGTGTTGTGACTGGCACTTTTCTTGAATCAGGGTGCCGTGCATGCTGGATTGCCTCACCGATACCAGCCCAATCACTCCCGACTAACGGGATGTCAAAACTTACTGTTTCCCATGCTGCGTAGGAATTTGTTTCTGATTTCTTCACTGCAGGCAGGTACATCAGACGTGTTTTCTGAACCGTATCAAACAATTCGGGGTACCGCATGTGGCCATGATATTCCACATCAATGTTATCATAGTGTGATGATTCAACTAACTCAATGAACAATTTCGGGTATGCTGTCTCGTGAATTGGATTACTGCCGGCAATCCACACATCAAGCGTTTCTCCTAACTCTTCTGCTACAGCGTTTGCTGTCTCCAACACTCGGTGCGGGCGTTTCTTCCGTGTAATTACTGAGAAGAACCCAATATCATGCGTCTTGTTTGGTTCTTTCTTGAAGTTCTGTGGAAGTCTCGCTTCTTCCCTACATGACCGCCCCATGATCGGTGCGACCACAATTTGCAGATTCTCATACCCCGCGACGTAAAATGACCGGGCTGCTCGAATTGAACCAGTGAAAAGATACACCTGACGTCCAGAATCCAGGACTTCCCGCAAAACTTCGAGCTGCTTGACTCCAAGTGCAGTATGACCAGCGATAAATAGTGAAGCATCCTCATAGAGCCCCATGTCAACGATCTCCCTCGCTGCGTTCACTTTATGTACAAGAACCGCGTCAATATCTTGCTCTGGATATGTTTCCACTACACGGTCGAACTCCTCTGTAGTGAACTCAGAAACTAAAAACGATTCAGGAACTATACCAGCTTCCTCAAACAATTTCGGGGAGTCGAAGTACTGTTTACCCCAAAATGACTCGCCTCTCCCGATAGACAACAGCGTGTACACACCACCTGTTTCTCCTATATCGATTTAAACCATCGGCTGCCTGGCATCACTTTACAGAGGGTGATGAACGCACGGTGAAATCGGTTTCAGTACCCCCCCGGGGCGTACTGTTTTACCTGACCGGGTAGTATATTTGCACACAGTGAGTGAACAGTCTACTACCCCACCTGTGTGTGGTGCAATTCCACGGGTGGAATACCAAGAATCCCACTACCGGTTCCTGTGGGCTGTTCGACCGCCGACAGTAATGGTTGGCCTGATCCATGCCGGCCGCATCGCTATGCACGACGCGGATTTCTTCCCACCGGAAACGAACGTTATCCTCACGTCAACGGTTTCCGACGGGAAACTCGCACAGTACTCTTTCGGAGATGAACTCCGCATCATCCGCGCGATTCAACCGAAGTGGGTGCTACCATTCGACTTCCCGGTGTACGGAGACATGGACCCGGACCGGCGCGAATCCCACATCGAGCAAGTCGCTGCCGGAACGCGAGATATGGCGTACATCCTTGGGAACCTGACCGACGACGAAGTGCAGCGGGTCTGCGATGTGAAAGACCTGCCACACGATCTCGTCGAGCCAGTGCAGAACACGACTGTTCTCCCGTTACTGAAAGGCACGACGCCCGAGGAACGCGAGAAACTCGTGACGGAAGCCGATCAACCAGCAGCACCTGTTCTCGCCAAGTACGGCGCGCAGTACATGACCGTTGGTGGGAGCGGGAATTACCCGGCTCTCGTTGAGGATCTCGAAGCCATTAACGACGAGACTGACGGGCACCCGTTGCTCGTTGTTGGGCTTCTATCTCCGGACGGCCGGTACTCGCTGGAAGGCGTTCCAGATAACGTCGTTGCAGCTGCCGGGATGAACCAGTGGCTGAAGCGCGTTGAACCGAATTCCAGTACACCGGACGAGATGCGTGACGCGTTCGAGGACCTGTACACGCGTGTCGCTGAGACGCTTGATGTGCCGAACACGTACTATCCGAGCATCGCCGCTGCCACACCGGACGACCCGCCGGTCGAATTCCAGTCATCTCCCGGGAACTCTGTTGGAAAGGACCTCTCCCCGAGTTACACCGGGGCAGCCGGTGACAGTGACTACGGATTCGGTCAGCGGAAACGACCAACGGATGCAACTGACGCTGCGACAGCCGGGCGGAAAGGCGGACAGCAATCGCCTGACGCGTCAGAAGCCGTGAACGGAGGTGACGACTGATGGGAGGCGGAAACTCCGCACCAAGCGGTAGCGGGGACAGTGGTGGATTCGACGGGAAAGCATCTCCAGCAGCAACATCAGCATCCAGTAGTAGTTCATCTTCATCTTCATCGTCCAGTTCCAGCGGGTCATCGAGTTCCAGTAACGTGACTGACGGTGACCTGTCCGAGTTGAACGAAGTCTCAGATCAACTCACGGAAGTCCTGGATATCAACAACCCGCACGGCGGCCCGTCACCTGCAGAGTTCGCAGAGCAAACGTTCGCTGACGGTGTGCAAGCCCGGCACGTTGAAGCCGGGTTCGACGGGCACCAAGGCAACATTGACGACATGAACGCGGAAACGGTCGGGACCTGGAACTCGTTCGACCGTGGTGACATCGTTGACCGGGAACCATTGAAAGACGCCGTCGACGTGGAAGGACGGACTGCAGACCAGATGGAAGAAGTCACGCTGGCTGATAGTGACGGTCGCGCCGCGAACAAAGCGTACGTCACGAACTACGACCACAACTCCGGGCACCCGAACGCTCCGTCCAAACAGAACGCGCACAGCCAGATGGCGGTTTCATCAGCGCTTGACGCGATGGGCGTTGAAGCCCCGCGCCACCACTACGACAGTGAGACGAACCAAGTGTTCGTTGAAAGTGTTTCCCGGCCAGGGTACGACACGGAAATCGCGGAAGACGTCAGTACCGAATACGCTGATCGCGTCGACCCGGACCAGATGAAAGACATGATGGCTGCGAACATTGTGGCCGGGAACGTTGACGTCAAAGCAGACAACCTGATGGTTGGTGAAGACGGGAACGTTGTTGCGTTCGACTTTGACTACACCGACAAGTACCGGTCAACCGCAGACGCCGCTGCGATGGGTGGGAAGTGGATGAACGACGCGATTGAAAAAGTGAACAGTTCTCGTAGTGAACCGCTCGGATTCACGTCTGACGATGTACTGGATCGCAGTGAGGAAATCGCCACGCAACTTCAAGAATCCGGAGCGGTTGACCGGGTTGCTGAAGCAGCTGAACAGTACGACGAGTACTTCACCACCGAATCTGACAGTGATTTCGGCGGGTTCGAACGAACCAGTCGAGATGACGTTGGTCAACGCATCCGAATCCACGCTCACAACTGGAGTGAATAATGGGAGGCGGTGACTCATCCCCAAGCGGTGGAAATACGGACGGGTTTTCTGAGAAGGCATCGCCAGCAGCAACGTCACCCGGAAATTCTCAGGGCGCGTCGTCATCGAGCTCATCATCTGGTTCTACTAGTTCCTCTAATGCAAGTAACGTAACAGATGGGGATGTATCCGAG
>Ga0136556_1001441_pt1 | contig 12001 bp, 13 predicted proteins | sample AntRauTorckE6831_FD_104780 | JGI IMG/M metagenome (GOLD analysis project Ga0136556, IMG submission 104780) | Saline lake microbial communities from Rauer Islands, Antarctica - Metagenome Torckler E6 #831 | ecosystem: Environmental > Aquatic > Non-marine Saline and Alkaline > Saline | place... | reverse complement strand
TGATGGGATTTGAGTTCATTCTTTTCATCGCAAATCTTTTTTAGCTCACCAAGAGGACAACTCCATACAAATATCTGTCGAGCATTCTCTCTGATACATGGAGGACATGATTTATAATATTGTTGACAGACAATTACGTTTAACAGAAAGTGTCTATTCATGGTGAAGAGTAATTCTAATTGAGAAAATGACATACCTGGTTTCCTCAAATACTGAATACAGTCATCAAGCATCAAGATAAATTCATTGTAAGGCGGTTTTGAATTAGAAGAACGGTGTATTTTAACACGTTTTCCCTTTTTGTCTATTCTATAATGCCATTTTTCTTCAACTTCCTTTCTATCTTTTTCAATAAGTTTTATGAGAGCAGGAATAAACTCGTCATTCATTTTCTTAAATACTAATTCATCGTTTGTGAAGTATCCACCGAGTGTTTTGTCATATTTAAATGTGGGACAAATTAAGAATCTATTATCCTCTGGAATATGACTGTATTTATCATGCAAGAGTTTATTTGCCGTGTATGTTTTTCCATTACCTGTTTGACCACATAATAAATAACTATTAATACGTTCATGCGTTGGTATATCTTTTCTTGCCATTTCAAATATATATATACTAAATACATATTTTAAATTGTATGACGTTATGATGATTCAATTTCTGCTTTGAGCTTATGAGGCTTCTCTCCATTATCAAATTTCATTTGAATGATTTTATTTGTCATTTCCTGTTCGCTCTTATATTGCTCATATGATTCATATAAACGAAAAGGTAAATATCTAATGCTCTCTTCTCCATCTTTATACTTTCTCAATTCATCATATAACTCCTTGGTTTTATTATTTTCTCTTGTGAATACCTCTTCGCTCAAAATCTTAACAAACTTGTGTTCTTGTATTTCACATGATGCTGCCATATTTTCTCTTATAATATTGCTAAATAAAAAAATATCATGAAGAAAATCATTTATTTTTGAAGAAAATCATTTATTTGGGAAAACACATTGTTCTTAGCATCTTCTTCCAATTTTTTGAATTCTTTACCCTCTGTTTCCATCACATTTCGTAAAGGTAATCTATTGAACCGTCTTGCTTGTGAAAGAGAAGCTGTATCCAATGGGATTTCGGGGATACAAATATCAATCATATAATCTAAGCTATGCAAAGTAATTGGATTAACTGACATATCATCAACTTTTATTTTAATGACATTTTTCAGTGTCCATTGATTTATCATTGAAATAGGGTCACCAAATACTCTATAGGATGTAGCTTTTTGGTATGAGTTAAATCCTTTTAATGAGTAATATTTACCATTTAAATTAAACATGTTTGGGTATTTAGAAATAGCAAAAATTTCATTCACACCATTATATGTTCTCACATTAGTTTTTGTTAAAAAACCAGCCATTAAAGCGTAGTATGCACCTAATGAATGACCGCACAAATAAATGTTATCTCGTGGGATGCCAGCACTACCGATAATTCTTAACAAATCATTCATATAATTTAATGTTAAAGCCGTATCTTTGACTCTTCCTAAAAGTAATTTTGTATCTTGTGTTATGTCTTCCAAAGATGTAATTCGTGTTCCATGAACGCCGACAATTAAAATTTTTAACATACCATTACCTCTTTCATAAACAGAAATTCTATCAGTTGAAAATTCAGGTATATACCTTGTTCTGTTGTCAAGAAATATCGCTCTTTGACTTTTTTCTTTGTATGCTTGTTGTGTTGCTAACATTCCAAGATAATCAATTGTATTTATCATCTTATGCCGTTTGACAAATTTATCAAATTCGTTTTTGATGGTAGTTGTTGTTAATTGCGACACACCTGGTCCTATATTTTCCGCTGGATTCTTAAAAATCTTTTTGCCTGATGTGATTAACCATTCTCGAAATTCACTCATTTATATATATTACGGTGTAAAAAAAGTTTCAATCTTTTGATTTTTTCTTAATTTGATGAGATGCGGGTCTTATAATGACTAAATCATCAGATATGAATTCATACTTATCACTTGAATTCAAAAGAACAGATGCTGTCTCTTCAAGAACTTTACGATAATCTTTCAATTGTTCTCTTAGAGATTTCATTTTTTCTTTAATAGTCAGGTATTTTGCTTCAATGGATTCCATTTATATAATTACTAAATAAAAAGTTTTTGAGAAATTAAATTTAATTACATAGAGTTGGCAATTGTTAGAAGTCTTTTCACTTTGGCGAATGATGAATCACATGAGCCTGTTCCTGTTTATTGTGAATATGTGCTTTGCGGGGAGCTTTGATTGTCTTCAACAAACTGAGTAATTCCAACTTGATTAGATATTTTGTATCGATGTATTCTTCCATTCTTTGTTTAAGGAGAGAATATAATTTAGGAGAATTCCTACATATGGAGAATTACTTAAAGATATTTAGCGAAAACAACTTAGAAAAATGTCTCACTATATATATATCCCAAATAATGAAATCTGAACTAGAAGCAACTAAACAGCAACTGAACCACAACCGGAAACTCTCATACAACATGTGTAAGTATCCATTTCTCAAAACCAAAGAGGAGACAGAATTATGGATTAAGAACCGTCGATTCTACTTTCCATTTGCGAAGGCTTTGGACGACAATGATGACGTGGATTCGCTCGTCGATATTCTCACCAGATTTCTTGTATTCAAACAAACACAAATTCATGAAGAAAGTGAATCTGATTAATATTTAGGAAAAATTAAATGTTTTGTTGAAAAAAAGTTGAAATACTTTTCAACAAATAAATAGTATATATTATACAAACAACTTAAAGTTATTATCTCATGTATATATATACAACAAAAATGACAAACCTTACTCACTCAAAAATTTCCACCTTTGCTCTTTCTAAGTTTGCTAAGAAAGATGAAAACATCACGCGAAACAAAGTTAAGCAAACCTTTGAAGAAATCCAAAAAAACTCTTTGCGTCAATTTAGTGGAGGTGAATCGTATGAGGCTACTGATGGTGACAAACACTATGTCAAACCCCATTTTGAAATCGATGCGAAATGGATTGATGACACCGTTGACATCAAACGACGTGATGAAATTATTCTCAACGCTGTTGCATTCATTGTTGGACTTTTTGATGCTGACTTCGAGGATGTTTGTATTCTCTATGATGAGAAGGATTCCAAATGTTCCCTACATTTTAATCTCGCAAACACATTCACCTCCATGAAGGAACTCATCAAAATGAAGCAGTGCCTGAATAAGAAAATGAAAGAATTGTATTTCGACATTGATTGCGTCTATTGTAATGGTTTCACTAAATTTAGAAACATCTACTCTCATAAAAAGAATGGATTTACGTTGATTGGAAAAGGTCTCCAAAAATTGGCTTTCCCTGAATTGAATATTCATGAACATGAAGACATCGATTATTTGGTGTATTCTATGACAGCTGATTACATGAGACATTGGCGATTCCAGCCCGATGACAATTTTGTTCTCCTATATCCTGAGTGTGCGGACGCTGTTGAATCATTCCAGGAAAAACTGAAAACTGTGGAAATTGCTCAACCTGCGGAATTTGAAAAGTGTCCCCCGATAGGTTCCATTCCCCTTAATGGTAGACATACCGATCAGGGGACAGCACTAGTGCCGGCCTCCGCTTCATGTGAAAATGAATTCCAACAAAATGTAATTGATGAGCTTATTGGTGTTGTTTTGAATTCAAAATCTACTGAGGTTCACACACACCAAAACATTACTACAACTGCCAAAGGACTAGTCAACAGTGGTTTTGTTCAACAAGCTGAACGATTGGTGATGAACTGTATGAATGACAAGAATAAAGACATGAGCTTAGTTTGGAATGACTGTTTGCGAAACGCTAAAAACACCAAACGCACAGCAGCGTCTTTGTATTATTTGGCAAAGAAAGCCAACATTAAGCAATTCAATATTATTTGTGCTAAGAGTGGTGAGACTGAATTGCCTCCGCATATTTTCAATGAACTCTTCACACTCAAACATGGTGCAACTCATCAATTTAATGAACGATACCTTCCTATTGAAATCGTTGACATAATTAAAAACAATGAAACTGTCTTTCTTAAATCACATCTAGGCACTGGCAAAACTACCATCATGAAAAAAGTAATTGATAAATATCCCAACAGCAATATTTTGTATTTCTCACCAAGAATCGCATTCGCCAAGCAGGTGGTGAGTGAGCTTTATGGATTTGCTTTCTATGGAGCGTTGGGCAAAGACACGGATGAAAAACTCAAAGAGAAAATTGTAATCCAAATGGAAAGCCTCTGGAAAGTTGCCAACATCAAGTATGACATCGTGATTATTGATGAGGTCGAAAGCTGTCTCAAACAACTCTCATGTGTTGATACAATGAAGCTTCGCATTTTGGACAACCATAAGCTTTTTGAGAAAATTGTCAAGAACTCTAAGAAGGTTGTTTGCTGTGATGCTTTCCTCTCAAACAAGTCTATCGAGGTTATCAACATGATTTGTGGGTCAGCTGGGAGGCTCCGCAAAACAGCAACCATTGTCAACGAATACAATCCTTACTCACGCAAATCTATTGAGATGTCTAATGATGAAGCTTTGAGCAATCAATTGATGGACGACCTAAAAAAAGACAAGCGATGTGTTTTTGTGTGTGGTTCAAAATCCAAGGCGGATGCTTTTGTTGCTCAAATTCGTCAAACCCTTCCTGACAAGAAAATCATGTTCTACTATGGCAACATGGATGAATCAAAGAAAGACTTCACCAACGTGAATGAGTTGTGGGCTGATTTGGATTTGTTGGTTTACACACCTGTCATTACATGTGGAGTGAATTACGACCCCAAAACTCCAACGTTTCATCGTTTGTATGTGTATGGAACCCCTCACAGTGCGTGCGTTCGTGATGTTTTTCAAGCAACTCTACGAATTAGAAACATCATTGATAATGTTATGTTCTATGCTATTTCCAAGACCAAGAATAACAGAGAAACATTTCCCGTTGGCTTTCATGAGAACTATGAAATTATTCAACGCAACAAAGCCTTCGTCAATGAAAAAAGTGTGTTTCAATTTGAAAAGGTGAATGATTGGGTGTTGTGGAATTACGCTCACAACAAAAATGAAGAAGGTATCAAGTTGGAATATTACCAACCAGCTTTCTATGACTACCTAAGACTGTGTGGCTATTCTAATACCAAGTATACTAACAAGAAAGCAAAGGCATCTGTTGAAGGTCTTCGAATTGCTTTTGATGATGTCAAACCAATCAATGGAGCTGATTATGACATCTATCAAAGCAAATACTACCAACTAACTGAGGAGCAGAAAAATAGCATGCGGTTGTATAACTACCAAACTCACTTCAATGTCAATAGTGATGTATGGGATATATTGGAACTCAACAAACATGTGGTGAAGAATATCCCAGCAGAGTTTAATTTGAATGACAGTGCTTTGTTCGAACAGGAAGCAAAGAAAGCAGACAAAAGCATTGACATCTATGCTGAAAACACTTCGTTGAAGATTTGTGCGTTGAAGAAACTCAATAATATTTTGGGTGTGTCTAACTCGTTGGCTGTGAAATATACAAGTGCTGTGGTGACAGAAAAAGCCGAAGAACTTAAACAGTTCATTGAGGATCACAAAGCGTTGTATACTCTTCGAAAAACACGAGGAGACAGCTATAACACACGATACGTCAACTCTGTCATTCAAACAATTTACGAAGATTGGAACGGATGTGCCTTCGATAAGAAGCAAGGAAAGACAAGTGCCAAAGACGGGGCTAAGCGACAGAAGGTTTATGTTTATGAGAATACCAAGAGTGGAGATTTCATTTTGGAGAATATGAAAAAACCAAAAACTAGAATTGTGCGGAAATTGGAAAGTGGCACCCGATAGGTTCCATTCCCTTAATGGTAGACATACCTATCAGGGGACAGTTTTTAGTATTTGAGTTTTTTCATTTCCTTCCCACAGAATGAAACCCATACCATCAAGGTTTGTCATTTATCAATACATTCAATATATTTTCTTTCATGGTGTCAATGATTTTTGAAATACTTTTTTGAAAATGCTAAATGTTTTTATTTTAGGACTAATATATATATAATGGAATCTAATGAGAATAAAACCAAGCAATATCAACATTATTATTATTTAAAGACAAGAGAGCATAGACGCATGAAAGTTCAATGTGATATTTGTGCCAGGTCAGTGTGTAGTGAATACATGTATAAACATAAAGAGAAGAATATTTGTGCGAGAAATGCGAAGAAGAAAATTAATGAATATGTGGAAACAGAATAATTATTATCTGTGATTAATATATAAATATTTAGGAATAATGGAAAACTTAATCAAAGACATTCTCAAAAATCAAGAAGGAAAGTATTTCAAATACACACACAAATCATGTAATGGTGATGATTCACGAATTGGACGTTTAGTTAATATTAAGGATAATTATGTGTTATTCGCTTTACCTGAGGGGAAAACAGTTTGGAGCGTCATTTATGATGACATTGTTGATATTGAACCTTTCTTGGCGAATATGTAAAAAACAGCTTAAATAAATATCTCACTATAATATAGAAAGATATTTATGAAACAACAAGATAGACGCTTTAAGAAACAATATGTGAATAAACAGGGGGAATTACAAACTATTGATTTTAAACTCCCAAAAAAAACAATCAATGATGAACTCAGTGAGGATATTAATAAAACAAAGGAATTATGGACCAAACAATCTATTTTTACAGCTACCTCAGAAGACGACTTGAAAAAACTGCTCCAAACTAAGAAAGGAAAGTTTTTCAAATATATTTCAAGACGGGGTGGGAAAATACAGGCTCGCATGGGAGGTATTTTGACAATGGTTATGGATAATAATTTCATGTTAATTAATCCAACGAATGGTGTTGGATGGAGTGTTCAATACAAAGATGTGGTTGAATTGTTTGAAACACCAAAACAGAAAGTTGAAGATGAACCTGAATCTAAAAAAATTGAGCGTCAATTGAAAAAAAAGCAAAAAGAATTAAAGAAAGAAGAACGTGAGAAAAAGAAAAAGGAGAAAGAAGATAAACTAAAAAAAAAAGAGGAAAAGAAAGCTGAAAAGGAAGAGAAAAAAGAACAAGCAAAACCTGATAAATTGACTGATGAAGAGGCGGACGCAGTGCTTAAAAAGGCATATTATGAAGATGATATGAAATTTGGACGTGATAAATTGTATGCTACTATTAAATCACAAGGTCATAACCTGACGAGAAAACAAGTTGATACATGGTTAAAGAAACAAACATTATATCAGTTGGATAAACCTGTTTTTGAAGCAAAGGATTTTGTGACTCAAAAAGCAAATGATGTGAATAATGTTTGGAATATAAATTTAGTTGAAATGGATGGTGATAAGATTGTTTTGAATTGTGTTGACCGTTTTTCAAAATACGCATATTCAAGAATCCTGAGAAATAAGACAGCCAAGCAAGTTGTGAATGCTCTCAAATCGATTTTTAAAACTAATAAACCTAAGACTATAATCAGTGATAATGACCCAGAATTTAAATCGATTATCATACAAGATTTTCTCAAAGACCAAGATGTGAAACAATTTTTTAGCACACCACAACAGCCTCAGTCAAATGGATTAGTTGAGAATTTTAATAAGCAAATGAAATCAATCTTCAAAAAAATGACATATCAGAAAACAGACCAAAAGACAACATTAACACAACCAATTCTTAATCACATTGTAAAAACATATAACTCTTCGACGAAATGAAGAAGAATTAATTTTATTTTGTTTGTGTAGTATATATAAACAAAATGGCAAGCACGCATGATTTCAGCACGGAACTATATATCAATTCAGCCTTAGAATTGACAGATTTCAAGAATACACTTTCAGATTGGACTACGAAGTTTAGGATTCCTGTTAGATTAGAACAAAACGAAGAATATGCAGTCTCTGTTTTATCGGCAGCAGTTTCAAATACTTTTCCTCAATTTCATGAGACAGAATTAAAATTCAAAATGAATGCTATTGAAGTAATCATTGATGATAATGTCGTTCATACAAATACAACCTCATTATGTAATTATCTAAGTAATCTATGTGTTGCTAATAGTTTAAATATTTCTTTCTCTCTTGACTCCGCAACTCAACGCGTACGCATTACAAATAATGAGGCTGTTGATGTTACCTTAGATTTATCAGAGCAGTATTTGCCTTTTTGGCGAAAAATTGGTTTTAATTATGATTATCAAAGAGCTTTATCAGGGGTTACCCTTACACCAAGTGATGATATTTTATTGAATTACATTTGTCGATTAGTCCCTACTGAACGTGTTTTCGTAACATGTAATCAAATTAAAAACAATAGTTATTACGCTACTGATAACAACAAAGCAATTCTATGTCAAATAGATTTAACTGGAAATTACGGGACGTATTCATTCAATGAACGACCATATCCATATGAACATGATTTAGCATATCGAGGAACGTTTAGCACTATTTCTTTTTCTCTATTGGATGACCAATTTAGACCTTTAAAAATGTTTGGTGGCAATTGCAATATATCTCTTGTTGTTAAGAAAGTTAATTACAACGATTAGAATATTATTCTATGTATATACATATATAGAACAATGTCAGGATTTGCTAACAGTGACAATCTAGATTTGGATAATGAAAGTGATTTACAGGAATTGGCAAGAACAGCAGTTAGAACAACAAATGTAAATCAAACGATTCAAGGTGTTAAGACATTTGAAAATGTAATTATTCACGACTTATCGGTGAACTCTCAAACAACATTTTCTACCGAAGATGGGATTATTCACCAATTAAAAGATAATGTTAATAACGATTTACTAGATTATGGTAATTATGCTACCTATAATGATGGTTCTGCTGTAAAATACAAGGGTTTAATTAACAAAGCAGGAACCGACAAATTTTATTTATTCAATTCCCAGTTAAATGAGCCATCTATATCATTAAATTTAAACTCTCAGAGCTTATCGACGCTTTGTGTTCGTGAACCAATACAGGGAAATGAGGTAGCTACAAAACAATATGTAGAAAGTCACGGGGGCGGTTCGTATTTACCTTTAAATGGTGGAACATTAACAGGAGATTTAAATATGGGTAATAATGATATAACTAATATCGAAAATCTAACTTTTGATGGAACAGGAATATATAATTCAATAACTTTTCCAGGTGCTAATAGATTAACTTTTGTTGATACAGATAGTAATATTTTTATGCATTTAAATTCTCTTGATTCTGAACAATTGGTTGAAATAATGAAAAAGGTTAACGTTCATGGAGATATTACTATGCTAAACTCAAAACGAATCCTTGGCTTATTAAATCCAATTTCAAATGATGAACCAGCAAATAAATCATATGCTGACACCAAATTAAGTTTAGATGGTGGTATTATAAATGGTGATGTTGGTTTTTCATTTAATAACAGAAAATTATTATTATCTGGGAAAACAGGTGCTCAATCAACACCAGAAGGAAATTTTATAACAACAATATCAAATAATGATTTAGTTATTTATAAAGGTTTAAAATTTTTTGCTTTGAATAATAATGAGACATATACCAATCAAAGGTTAAATATGAGTAATAATAATATTATTAATTGTAATTCAATAAGTTCAGGAACACAAACATTAACATCAACAAATGATATTTTAAGTACTTATGAAAATGTAAATGTAAATAGTTATTTATTTGAAACTCCAAACAGTCAAGTTTGTAAATTGGCTTTGAAGACACAATCAAGTGGGTTTAATGATTGGATTGGGAAAGCAATGATAGATTTTCAAGTGGATATGGCTGGTATAAGAGATATTCCATCAGGAAGAATTGTAAGCACCCCAGATTTTCCTCAATTTGTTTTTCAACGTGCTTTTATGGATTTTTATAATTGTTGGGATTTTAACCCATCAGGTGAAGATGGTGAATTATTACATATGATGAGGTTCTCAGATATAATAAGAATGTATAGAAATATGGATATGAGTGGTAATTCTATTAAAAATATGAGTGATGGATTTGACGCAGGAGATGGGGTGAACAAATCACAATTGGATACAAAACTCAATTTAGCAGGTGGGTCAATGACTGGCAATATTAATATGAATACTGGTGTTTTAAGATTTGGTGCTGGGAATATAACATCAACAAATATAGATGGTAATGCTGTTTTTACACGTTTAAGAGGTGGTAATGGAAATACAGTAGTTATAAATGAAAATCAATGTGAGATAAATACAGATTTAAATATGCTTACTAATAAGATAGTAAATGTAGGAACTCCGTCCGCAGGTACAGATGTCGCAAATAAGGCTTATGTGGATGCTAACGCAGGTCCAGTAGTAAGATATATAAATTTTACAGAGAATGGATGGAATCCAACAGGAACTGGGAGAACATTTTTATTAACATTTCCTTCAATAATCCCGGATGGAGATTATTTCTTTGAGATTGATATATATTTGAAATATCAAGACCCTAATAATAATGCGGATGGGTTTAAATTAGTAGCATATCCAACTTATGTAGTAAACCCAACTCATCAAGTAGAAACAGTGTTTGATATAAAAACAGTCCAAGTGTCAACAGTATATAATACTTATGGCTCCACATCATTAAAATGGTTTGATACAAGAACAAGTGCAACTAATAATTCAACAGCGGTTGTTGGTTTGATTTATGATGGAGGAAGTGGTTTAAATTTTGATGTAGATATAAGAGGGAAATTAACAAAGATTTAATTTTGGTTTTTCAGACAATAATTTTGAAATGGAGTTTACAATGAAGAGAGATTAAGTTAAATATTATTGAAATACTAATTTTATAATATTTAGGAATATTATAAAAATGGATATTCCCGATCAAGAAGTATTGTGTTTAGAACCAAGCGGTGAGTTTTTAAATAATCTTCCAGAACGTAAAGTGATAGTCACAGAACATGGATTACAATTAATTGAAGAAACTTTAATGAAGAATAGGGAGACAGGAAAAATAGATTATGAAACTGAAATAGCTATTATAAACGAATTAACAAAAATAATTGATTACGATAAAGATTTTTATTGTAGTTATGTTTATGACGTATTCTTCAAATATTACGCATATCATATTCAACGATTTTATGTTCTAAGAAAGATTAGGTTTGGTGAGCGAATCCCGATTGGATTGGTTGAATAGATAAATATTATTGAAAAACAAATTTTATAATATTTAGGAAAAATTAAAATATTTAGGAATATTATAAAATGGATAATGATGAATTCAGCTATGAAATGGAAAAAAGGAGTTTTAAGAAAGCAATCTTTCTAATGCTGACGGATATTATCATATATGACCGATATTTTGATGTTCTCAAAAAAGAGACAAACATAACAATTCCATTATCTCAAATAGAATATACACATCATTTGAGAAATTATTTACACGTTTATATTCCATCAGAATTGTGGAGAAATGATATTGAACGAATAGTTGGTCGTCATGGATGTTTGCATAATTTTTTTGATGTGTTCTATGAGATGTATTGTCAATTACATGGTGAATTCACAAATACAGATATATATGACTTCTTCAATCAAAACGAAGAATATATTAAAAATCATATAGAAACATTGAAAAGCTGTGATGACGCAGAAAAGATAAAACAACGGTTTTTACATAACATATCTTTTTGTAGTAGATGTTTTTCTTTAAATTGTGTAAATCACTTTGAAGAAGAAGAATTGTTCTCATCAAATAAAGGGTTTAAGCTATGGACTAAGTTAATTTACTACAAACCATTTAAAGTTGGGTCTGGTTAATTCAGTGTTTGGCAACACCTTTTTTAAAGGTGGTCGGGTTAACGGGCAGAGCCCGTCTTTAAGTAGTTTTCATATAATATAAAATTTGATTATATGAAAAGAGTTTTAGCGTCTCATGTTCCTAAATA
>Ga0136556_1001433_pt1 | contig 12049 bp, 5 predicted proteins | sample AntRauTorckE6831_FD_104780 | JGI IMG/M metagenome (GOLD analysis project Ga0136556, IMG submission 104780) | Saline lake microbial communities from Rauer Islands, Antarctica - Metagenome Torckler E6 #831 | ecosystem: Environmental > Aquatic > Non-marine Saline and Alkaline > Saline | place... | reverse complement strand
GATGAATTTAAAAGAGCTATAGCATTCTCTATTACTAGGTACATTGTTCGACATAAAGAAAGTTTAAATGAGTTAACTGAAGTACAACTTGCTAAATCTTTCGGAGTAAGCCAACAAGAAATAGATAATGGCTTTAGGCTGCCTAAAAATATTGTAGAAGCTTATAAGCATTTAGGGGTTAGTGAATCAACTCTACAAAGTGAGTTAGGTAAAGAAGCCTTTAAAGCTTTGTCTTTACAGAGTGTAAAGAATTACCCTGAGCACTTAGAACACAATTTTGAAATTTCATTAGGTAGATTGGCACAGCACGTATTGGAAAGGAGTCCTGACTTATTTGTTACCAATACAGAACGAACTGAAAATTACTTCATAGATACCCAAGAAGTAATTGCTTTACGTAATTTAGCTAATCCAAATCAAAAATTAGACGAAACTACTTCAGATGTTTTAAGTAACACCGTGTTTGAAAGTACCTTACTAAAGGATAAGTCATTCGCTAAAGTAAGTAGAGCTGATCGGGCAAGTGATGTAGTTAAGGCACTTGCACAGGTGGATAACAAATTAAAAGGTCTAAGGAGAATTTCTGAAGATAATCGTACAGAAGCCCAACAAAAAGAATTTAAAGCATTACTACGAGACAAACAATTTTTACTCCTTAAAGGTAACAAGAAATTCTTTAAATTAAACTTACCTAGAACTTTAGGCGAAGCTGAAAAATCTAAAGTAGCAGAGTTAATGGGTTACGTTACATTTGACCCTGCTACTTCTGATAATGTTTTGGAGCACCCAAAAACAGTTAAATTGTTGGACGAGCAAACAGTTATTCCTCTTAGTGAACATAGATTCGATTCCTTACTAAAAGCGGAATCAGAATTACGTATGCCGTTAAAGAAACCTAAAGACCAAAAGTTTGACAAACAAATACATAAAGAACCTGCTGTCGTTATTAAAAATGTTAATAAATTAGGGGAAGTAGCTTGGAAAGTTCATCCAGGCACCTCAGAATTTATTAGCAGAATTATCCATAATAGTGATAAAGGTATTCGTGATACAGGCAGAACCGCTTTAGGTTTTAAAGACTTAAAAGATATGCGTAAGAACGGTATCCCTGATTTTGAAATAGAAAGGCAAGAAGGTGTAAACACACAATTAGAAACTTCATTAAATAATTGGGATTTCTTCTTAGAGCAATTTACTAAAGACGGTCTATCTACTGAAGAAATTACATTATTCTTTCAACACGAATTACAAAGAGTAGGTCGGGTACAAATAAAAGACAGTGCTATAAATCCTTTACTTAGTAAAGAGCATAGAAGCCTTCTAGCGTTTAACCATGAAACCTTAATCCCTACAGACGAAACTGCTCCTATAAATTGGATCAGGTCTTTAGCCATACTTCAGAACATGGGTGAATACAAGGATGGGGAAAACATACAAGCAGTTAACAAACATTACCAAGAGTTTGTAACTACTTGGGAAGATGGGTTATTCCAAAAAGCTTTAACTGCTTACACACGATTAATGAATAGAAATGATGAACTTCCTTTTAGTCAAGATGAAGAAAGTGATTTAGATACCGTAGTACTTTTCACCTCTAAAGCAGATACCCCTTTAGCAGGTATAGAAGTACTGTTTGATGAGGCTTCACGTTTAAAAGCTGAAGGTGATACGTATCGCTCATATTTAAAAGCACCTATGGACGGTATAGCTAATGGGTTAATGCTCTCTATATTTTATTTAGCCAACAATGGCGTAAGTAAAAAAGAAGTACTTAATACTTTAGGCGTGTTCTTTAGTGATTCTATTCCACAATCGTTGTCGGAGTTACCTGCAAATTTCTTTGATGGCTACGAAAAAGTAATTATGCCGTTTATAAAAGAATTGGGTGACCAAAGAAGAGAGTCACAAGTTAGAAGAAATACAGGTAACTTAGATGTTACAGATGAAGAAGTATTAGTAGCTTTAAAATCAGAATACTTTTTAGATATTCTTGCTGAAGCACATGGCTTTACCTTTACTGACTTAGAAAAAGAACGTAAAGGTTATAGAAGTATTATGAAGCAAAGTATTCAATCCAAGATGTATGGGCAATTGGATCGCGGCACTGCAAATAATATCCGTGATTGGATTATTGATGCAGTACATATAATTATCTTAGAGAATGTTGAGAAAGGTACTAACGAAGTAGACTTTAAAGTTAAAATGGCAGAGCTGAATAAAAAACTTAAAGTTCTTGCTGGTACCCAGAAAGATAATAAACTTACGTATATTTCTTACGACAACCTTAAAGAAACTAATTTAAGGCGTTCTACGGCTTTCCTCCAAGACTTAAAAAACTCTAGGGGATTAGAGCATATAGCTAAATTATATAATGAGGGGATGGAAGAACAGTACCCAGGTTTATCTACTAACAGAAATTTCATGAATAGTTTGCACCAATTACAATCTTTATTTGGTACAACACTTAGAGATGTTTATATAAAGACTGCAGAAGAGCGCACTATTAATACAAACCCTAATTTGTATGACCCAGTAACAATGAATCTCTTAAAAGACACTCGTACAATGATAGAGAATCAACTACATTCTGTGTTCACATCTATACTGTCTCCTTTGTCCAGCCAAAATTTAAAAAGTTTGGAGCAACGTCCGTTACACGGATTTAAAGTAGGTACTTTTGATACATCATTTGTTGCGGGTAAACAAAAATATTGGAAACCGAAAACAGAAATTGATGTAGCTCCTTTAGGTGGTGCAGTAGGAAGTATTCTTAATACAGAGTCTTCTGTAAGCATTCTAAGCATGACCGAACACCCTTTACTAAATACACATGATAACCATTTTGTGCCTTTAGACTTTGCTGTAGCGCATGCTAAACAGTTGAACGGGAATTTAATGGATACATTAAATAACTATAACCTGTATAAAATGTTTATCAAAAACGCTCTGAATTCCATTGCATTTACAAGAGCAGAGATTAAGAAAGCTAAAGACCTTATACCTAAAACAAAAGTTAAAGAGATGAATGATGCTTTACAGGTGTTACTTGATCCGTATTTAGGTGTACGTAAACATTTTGAGACTAATCCTAAGAAGTACGTTATTAATGTAATCTCTAAACCAAAAATAAAGAAACAATTTGGTGCTGCTTTTGATGAAGTAGTTCGAGAATTAAACGCTACTCCTACAGATAAAGAAAACAATAATGATATTAAAGCTATTGTTGCTGTACTACTTAATTACCAAACCCCATATAACAAAGGGTTGTTGGAAAATACTTTAGCTGAGCAAATAGAATTTAGAGAAATGAATAAAAATTCTGACGATGTAGATTTCTTGCTTAGACGCTTTAATGCTTATGAGAAAAAGCTGGAGAAGGAATTAGCTAAAAATCTTAATCCTGAAGAGAAAGTAACAGGAAGTGAGAACTATAACCTTGCTCATCAAGGTGCATACGCTCAAGCTGCTCCTTTAAGTAAACGTGGCGAAACACGTGAACAAGTTATAGCGGATAAAGAAGCTAAAGAAGTTACTAAAACTATTAATGAAGTGTCTACTCAAATGGAAATGTTTTCTCCTGATGAGGTAGAACAACAAATTAAAAATGAAGAGGATAACCCACGTAATTTTGGTAGTTCCCCTTTAGCTGATGGGATTGAATTTGGTGGAGCAGGTTCAACTAACGAAACTTTAACTGCTACTAATTTATTGGATTGGTTAGGCGCTCTTCAATATACAGGTGATCGTGCAGAATCAGATGAGCACATGGCTACATTAAGAGAATTGTTTTCTACTGATATGGTGAGTAACTTAGAAGAAGTTAAAATGCTTTATAACAAAACAGGAATTCATCCTAATGCTGCTGTAGCAGAGATGCGTGAAACTGGTTGGGATATACATATTAATGCTTCACAGACTATTAACAATGCAGCTAACAAACGTCCTAAGTTTGGTATAAAGCAATCAGGTGCGGAAATTCTTGCCCATGATGTAACGCACGTATTAACTTCTGAGTTAATAGATGACAATCATCCGTTACTTAAAGAGTTAAGAAAAGCATGGGAAACTGTTAGAGACAGAAAAATAGTTACTCCTCAAACTTTCTTAGAGGAAGGGGATACTTCTGAAGAAGGATTGGAAAGAGCTACTGCTACTTGGAAATATATTTTTGAACCTAAGACAGTTTCAAGAGAAAGGTTAACATTAGCTGGGTTTCAATCAGACTTGACTGCTAAAAGGTCTAACCATTTACATGAGTTTGTTGCTTATGGACGAACCAATGAAAAAATGCGAAAGGCTTTAGCTGTATTATCTGATGGGAGAGATCCAAACGCTGAGATAAAACTTAGAACTGGTAGAATACTTCATAAAATTACTACTTACGTTGCTAAAAAATTAGCTCGATTTGTATTTGACCCGAATAGTGGAACCGATACTGTATTAGAACAATTTGATGGTTTAGTGGAAGGAATGTTTGCAGTAGATGTACAAACCCAAACTAAACTAATGCAAAGTGTTGCTGCTGTCGCCAATGGAACAAAGCTTGCACAGGACACCGTTCTAAAAGCTGGTAGAGTTACTTTAGATTCTGCTAGATACTCCATACCATTTAAAGCTGCTACAGGTCGTTATGGTCGATTTATAAATGCTTCTGTAGATTATTTACAGCTACCTGACGCAGAGCTTAAACGTAGAAACCTAAAACCTTTTGTTGAATGGTTTGAAAATAAAACCGTAACTATTGATACCTTTGGGGTAGGGGATATTATTTCTGAAATTAGAGGTAATACGGATAGAACCCAATGGGCTTCTGATGCCTTACGTTATAGAAATACGTATGAGTCTAAAGAACGACAAGAAGCTATGACCGCTACACTTAAAGTAATAACTGCACCTTTCTTAACAAAGGGGCAGAAGAAAGTAAGTGATAAAGATAAAAAAGCATTAATGAATTTTATACTTACAGATAGTGGCTCGTTTATTAATAAACTTAGTACTGAAGGTAATAAAATTATTATTACTGAGAGAGATAGAGATGAGTTTGTTGACTATATGTTATCAATCCTAGATAACCCAAGTAAACTTGATGCGGAAATATCATTAACTCAACATGCTATATCACAAGAAGTTAAAGATAATGAGCTAGGTTTCATGTTGCATAATGGCGCGTATTCATTAGGTAATTACTTAGTACATGGGTATTACCTAAATAGTATTCGTTTGGATTCAATAGATGGAATTATTAAGTATTCTGCCCAAGTAAGAAAAAATACTAAAGGTGCGAATTTTAAACCTAACTTTAATACACAAGTGGTTACTCACCATCTAAATACATTGGCTTCTCTTGAAGCAATTAAGGTGTTGAATAAAACTCAGATAAAGGAAAGTGCTGACCTTATTCGTTTACATAGACGTATGCCTAAAGATGTTGATGGCGTTTACAAAATGATAAGCACACATAAAATGCTGCACGATAAAGCTTTAGCATCAGAATTATTTGCGGATAGTCCTTTGTATTTCAGAAAGGGGTACTTTAAAGAGGTAGCTTCTAATCCTGATTTAACTCCTACAGTTGCTACTGAATCTGAAGGTATTAAATTAAAACGATTAGGGTACAAAGAAGTAATGGAAATTAAAAGTGACCCTGATATTGTAAAAACCAATACGAATAAGGAAAAAAGATTCTTATACATTACTGAGTATAGCTCTTCTACTACGGAAAAATTACAAGGTGCTATTTCTCACGCAGATAAACCTTCTGCAGGTGTGTCTATTCATGCAGGAAGAAAACGTGTTCCTGTTACAGAGTACGCTGATGGTAGTATCTTATATGACACAGATATTGAAATTGAAGAGTTAAGTCGGGCTAGAGATAAAGATATGCGAGATAATTTATCTAAGCCTGTTGATAGAAGCGCGCCTAAAGAACGCTACTCTACTCGCGTACTTTTAAAAGAAGATTCTAATGGTAAATTACAAGTAAAAGATTTTCGTGGACAACTATCTTGGGATGCTAAAGTAAAACATTTAGCTACTAAAGAAGACCCGTTTGAACTTCTTGCTCATACAGCTGGTAGTCATATATCTAAAGTTAGGTCACGTAAAGTAAATGAAACTGTTGTTGATGAGCTTAATAATGATTACATGGCAAACAGGGCTAGTTTACCTGCTGCTGCTTATGTATTCGTTGGTGCAGAGGCAGGGAATAAAGGAGCTGAAGAGCGTTGGGCATTAATACCAAAAGAAACCCGTGAGTACATTAAAGAAACTACAGGCGAATATGGTATTTACGTGCGTAGAGATGTAGCCAATACTGTTTTTGGGTACCGAAAAGTATCTGTAAGAAATTTCTTAGATTACCTTGCCGCTAATCCTGAAGATGAGGATAAGTGGAAAGCTTTTTTATTGGATATGATAAACCTACAATTAAATGGATATAACGTAGGTATGGGTACGTACAAATTAGCTGTATTTACAGAGGATTTTGTAACCGATTTAGTGGGTATAACTAAAGACGCTATTGTAGTTAAAAGTATTCTAGTTAATACCGTGAATATGCTCTCTAACACCGTACAGTTAACTGTAAACGGTATGTCAGTCACCGATGCAATAACTCTTCAAACTGAAGGTGCTATCAATGCTGTTAAGTATGCTAGAGAGCACACTGAAAGAAGAGAACTTAATTTGAAGCTGCAATTACTAAAAGGTAAAAGTGCAGTAAAAGATGAATTAGTTTCTCGTATAGCAGAACTAGATGATAACCTGGCTAGAAACCCAGTGACTCCATTAATGAATGCAGGGGTAATGCAAACAATTGTGGAAGATATTGAAAGTTATGTTTTAGGTGATCCAAGTTTAAACAGAAAGCCTATTACTCGCTTTTTCCATAACAGTTTAGACATTGCCCCCGAATGGTTGAGTAAATCGTTATCTTATGCCTTTATGGGTAAAGATACTGAGTTCTATAAGTGGGCAAATAATGCCGTTAAACTTAGTGATTTCGTTGCTAGGTACGCTTTAGATGTTCACTTACAACGAACTACCAAGTTAACTGAAAAAGAGCGTATGGCGCGAATCATGAGCGAATTCATTGACTACGATATACCAACAAATCGTTGGGTGCAGTACATGAATGATATAGGTGCTTTTTGGTTCACTAAGTATGGTCTACGTTCTACAGGAATAGCACTAAGACTAATGGTACTATATCCTGAAAATGTTGTACGAGTGCTAATGATGGAGCAATTATTTGGGGACATATCCACTATATTTGATACTAATATGGATGGAAGATTAGGTGATCCATTTTCAAAAGCTGACGATGCCCTATTTGATATTGGTACATTAAAAGCAGCTAGTGAAGCAATAAACGTAGTGGTACCTTAATTATGCCAGCAACATTTAATTACTTACCTAATAGAGTCCATAAAGATAATTACGTTACTGACTTCCAACAAAGTCAGAATGTAATCAAGGTACCTAATACAGGTACCTATGAGTATTTTTATTGGCTCTTACCTAATCCAGTGACTCCTTTAGTTGAAGACCTTCCTGACACCTCTGAAGGAGCTGTAGAAGGTGATACAGTAGAGCAAATTACTTACAGTAAATTAGAGTTTAAATACGAATCTGTAGTACTACTTATGTCTGGTTTAGTGCCACTAGATATAGGAGGATTTTGGTTTATTCAGTATCCAGTAGGTTTTGATATTACTGTTGCGGAACAATGGATGATTGGAGGAAATCCTTTTATTCCTGCTAGGGCTTATGAATACGCTGAAGAGTTCGCACAACCTTTTATTAGTGGGGCTTCTGGTCAACCCCTAATTACAGGTGATGATGTTAGGAGTAATTGGAGCACTTTCGTACTCCAATTACTCGGAGAGAAGTATCCTTAATTACTTAAACAAGCTTTCCATATCGTCATCATTTTCAGTTTCAATTTCTTCAGGAACCTCTACTTCAGAATCAGCTTCTCTGGATTCTTTACGTAAATCCTCGGCTTCCATTTCGGCATATTCAAAATATTCGTCAGCATTTGCTTCCATATACTCTTCAAAATCAGCAGCTAGTTCTGTTGCCCCCAATTCTTCTAGTTCTTCCTGAACAGTTAAGTCTTCTTCTGTACCCATAATATTATCTGGATCAGCTTCTAAATCTTCTTCTAGGTCTTGCCCTTGAATAGGTTGAGTAGCTTCTTCCTGCTCATGTACAGGTAAATCTCCAAATTCTATTGAGTGGTCTTCCCGCATAGCTAGTTTTTCGTAGTTTCCTGGCTCAATAACACCACCAACTGCGGGAATTTCTGTAATTCTAGCTAGAGGAATTCCAGCAGCTCTGGATACTCGTACAGGGTCGCTTAACGTGATTTGAGCACTTACTTTCTTAAGGGTACGTTTATGTGTGTAATCAATTAAAGCATCTCCTGTGTAACCAGTAGTGCGTTCAATGTGTTGTTTAACTGCCTCGTCAATTTGATCGGGGGTGTAACTAATAACTAATTTGTTGTCCATAGCTTTTCTCTCGCTAAATTTATAATGATTTCTAAATCCTGAGAGACATAAATATCTACTCTGGGGTTGTCTTTATCAATCCCACCATAAACACTTATTTGAAAAGGTGAATGGTCGGTATTATCATCTTCAATGATTCCGTACTTAGTCATAGCATCATTAAAGAATTTCTTGTGTACAGTCGTATAGTTATCTGTATCAAGTCTACGTTTATTAGGTTTATAAATAACAAATAAAGAGAACACTACACCGTCTATTGGAGAATAGCTTTTTAACTGTGGTTCAGCTAACTTTTCGGTGTAGTGCTTCTTTATATTGTTGGAAGTAAAGAAATGTGCATTTCTATACCAACTTCCTGATAAGGCTACAACCTTTCCATTTTTTTGTTTTACGTTAAGCGGAAAGGTTGCAGTAAGTACTTCACTAGCCATTAACTAAATAATGCGTCAGTGTTATCTGCTGATTGAGCTGTAGTAGCAGTAGGAAGTGCATGAGAACTTGTAGCACCACTTTTGATAGTTGTATCATCAACAGTGACACCATCATGTTTCTCTTTCCATTTCACAATAAATTCAGGAGTAGCATTAGCTGCTGCTTCATTTACTGTACGTCCAGCTTTATCAAATACTTTAGAGATTTCATTACGTTCTTGAGTCTCTGCAGTAGGAGCACCATCTTTCCATTTATTAACAAGTTTTTTGTCAAGTCCAATTTGAAGTATCGCACCTGTTAAAGCATCAAGTACTTGCACTTCCTTGTTTACTTTTTTACTTGCAGCATAGTCATAGACTTCTACGCCTTTCGTTGACATAGATGAATCTTGCATTGGCTTACCAGAAGCAATTTTACACATATCATCTACAGTTGTGTAACCAGGTAAAGGTACTTTGTTGCCTTGCTTACTAATGTAATAAGGTTTTTGTCCTTTGGCTTTACCGCTAGTTACATAGATAGTTGTATTAAATTCAACTCCGTCTGCTCCAGCATGCTTCATGGAAAGGTTTACACCTTGGGCTCCGCCTTTTGATTCTTCAAAAAATGCGTGATTAATTTTTACAAGGTAAACGCCAGAATCTTTAACGTAACCTCCACCACCAATGATGTCTTTTGCTGCTTCAACATCATCGTCTAACTTTAACATATCATTTAAGTTCATAATTACTTCCTATTTTATTTATAAAATTGTTTATACTTATCCAGAATAATTTGAGCATCTGGATTAATATATGTTTCGCTTCTATCCCACATTGGAGGTAGACCTTTTGTGCCGATAGGTGAACGAATTTTACCACCTGCCGTTTCAAGTGTTTTCCGAGTTTGGTAAACGTGCTTGAATCCTTCGATTTCATCTTCTTCTGTAATAGTAAGAAGAGGATTATCGTATTCTTTTAGTGTTTCTACTGGCATCAATACAGTATTAACAACCACCCCAAAATCCGCTTCTAATCCAATGTTCTTTAAGCGTCCTTGTACAGCTGCTTGGGAATATGAACGTAATGTATCTGCATCTTCAAAGTCAGTTACATGAGCTAGAACAATTACAGCTTGTTTGAGTAGTGGTAGTTTTTGTTTCGCCCACTCATCGTAGAAACTTCCGTAGTCTCCCCAAGCTGCCATTTTATTTTGGCAGTTCTTTCCAATATATTTAGTAGCGTAAAGTGACATACAAGCAGTAATAGAATCTATTACTAATACTTTGTACTTATCCAATCCTGTTTCTAACAATTTATCTGTAATTGTATGAAGCGTGTATGGATCAGTTACTTTGACTTCTGCGAAGTCGTTTCTAAATGGCATATCCTTTGGGTCGAAGTTTAAATACAAAACTTCTGACGGATCTTTTAAATCCTTTAGTGAAGCTGTCTTACCAGTATCACTACGTCCACCAATCATTATAATAGGTTTACTCATTATGGTTTTCCTTTAGCTTGAAGTTTACGAGCTGCAGATTGTAAGATAGTCGTCTGTAACTCTTGTTGAGAAAGTGGGTCAGGAAGTTTCTTGTTTAAGTTCTCGATGCTGTAAGTAATCTCAGCAATGTTTTTACCTGCGTCTACAAGTAGCATTGCAAATTTTACTAACTGGTTGCTTCGATTACCTAGACCAGTATTATTAATGAACCATCTTTCTAAGTTGGTAAGGCTCGCATCAGTAATAGTTCTACTAACTCGTTCCTCGTTCTTTTGCGTTTGTGGTATGAATGGAACTACATCAAATAGTTCACCATCCATAACCTCTACTTGCCCATTATGACAAGACCACTTCCTTGCACGTTGTCCTACTTGCGTATCTGAATCAAATGGGAGCCATGTATACAGGTTTTGCATAAACTCTTTGTAAGTATCTTTTTCCATCTCTAATACATAATTTGTAGGTAGAAGTATTCGGTACCTATTTTCCTTAGTTGTATGTCGTTTAGTTGTATAAAAGATTGCTTTATATCCTCGTAGTAACATCTTAGCAATGTCTAGTGATACAGAATCTTCAACGTCAAATACTAATAAATTAAATCCTTTAATTGCATTTTCTTCTTGTCGATGCTCATCTGAAAAATGATGGTTACACCAATTAAAAGAACTGTTCTGCCCAAAAGCTATAAGCTTATCGAATGGAACTTTTTCAGGTTTGTACCCTTGAGCTAAATCTTTACTAGTAGAGATAACCATCTTATCTAAATTAGTTTGCTTCAATGATTCCCCTAACAGAAACTCAATACCATTAACAAAACTAGATTTAATAACTATGTTTTGCTTGTACCCATAACTAGCAGCAAGTTTAATCATGTCCTGTTTATACTGAGTGCTACCTCTAAAGAATGGTAGTGCATCCATTAAGTCTGCGTGAGTAACTTCGTGTTTAACTTCTTTAAGATACTTGGCTAATCTAACGTGAGTCTTCTCTCTATGCTGAAGCTCGTTAAACGCCTTACCTGATTCTTGAGCAAGTGCTATAGCGTTATCTACATGCTTAATTTCTAAAGCATCACAGCCCTCTATAAATGCGTAAGTACCCGCTAACTTCATTACTTTAAAGTATCTATGAGTAATTTCTGCTTTCTTTATTTCTTCAAACTCAGAATAGGTAGCAGCTTCCTGCTCACAATGAATCTTGTAATCAATTAAACGAATGGCTACTTCTTTAGGTACAGCTAGTTTTTTACGTGCAAAGGATTGGTCTGCTAAATTACCAAGTGTATTTGCTAAATTCTTTAAGAAGTTACTACTACCTGTACCAGTTAAAGCATCATAAACTTTTTCAGGATCTGATGAGATTTTCTTACAGCTATTTTTAGCGTAGCCAAAGAAACATCGTCTTGCATAACCTGTTTCCATTAAGTTATAGAATTCTTCTTCTTCCTTACCACCATTTAATAATCTGCTTGGTGTACCAAACATCATTAAGTTGGCAGGAGTTTCGCCACTAATAGGTATAAAATGTTTAGACTCTGCAGTATGTTTAATTAGTTTCTCTTTAACTTTACCAATATCGTAAAGCTCAAGATAAACTGCTAAAGATTCGCTACTACTTAAAATGTT